>OMLO01003566.1_pt1 | contig 12840 bp, 9 predicted proteins | sample 1674811 | NCBI WGS metagenome assembly OMLO01 (sample SAMN06265003, study PRJEB25207) | coral metagenome | isolation source: Coral host | place: Mexico:La Bocana,Puerto Morelos, Mexico | collected 2008-11-13
TTGTGTTGTGAAAACTTGTATTCGTGTTGTGGAATTTGTATTTGTGTTGAGCCTTCTGGGCCACCGTATGTACATGATTCATCCTTTGACGTACTTGCATCTCCCAGGCCACGGGTCTCCTGAAGCTCAATAGTGGTGCGAAATTAACGACGTGCAAAAAAACCAGTCCTGAGTTACGCTTCTGTACATTGTTATTTATCTACACTTGTAGTCAAGCCCATATGTACATCCAAGAGTAGTCTCTTGGTACATCACACCATCTATTTGAACTACAGTATGAGCACTGTCTTGAGTTGTGGCCAGAAAGCCATTGGTTAGAACCATGCCTTACAACTCACTTGTTAAATTAACCTGAGGGGCTCTCTTCGAAAGTCAATCTTTGATGAGGGTGTGCGACTTGTTTCCTGAAACATTTTTCTTTGTTTCAGACCAAAATAAGTGATTGCTGATACAATAGCTATTTCAGACGCAAACCTACCATATTTCAACCCTATAAAATTAGATAGTAAAAAAAAAAATAAAAAAAAGTAAGAGCACATCTCTAAACCATGACTTCTTCGTGATTTAAGTCCAAGATGAATTCCTTCCACCTTTTGAGAGCTTCAAAGACTCAAATCAGGGCCGTTTTCTTTCAAACATAGACCATTTTACAGTTTTCTGCTCAGTAACTTAGCCTTTGAATGGTAATGAGGCTCGAGATGACCTCGTTTTGATACGGACCTCACTGCTTTTTGTTCTGTAAATCAAGATGTTCTTATGCTAACTAGGTGTCTTTACATGATAAAATCAGAGAGGTCTGTATCACAGTCACCTCCACCCTCCAAAGGCAAGGTTGCCGAGCAGACAACTATAATATGGCCTATTGCGGGTAATCCATCCATTGTTCAAGACCAAAATGGTTCAGAATCCGTAACCTCTAGGGACTTGCATGCCCATATAGCTTATGTGACTTGAAGAGAAAATACCTCGCACCTCCTCCGATCGGTGAAATAGCCATCCCACTCCCCAACAACAATACAATTAGCATTTGGTTTGTTTGAAAAACTCTTTTAATAAAACCACGCCATTGAAGAAAAGGATGAAATCTTTAGTATCCGGATTGACAGGGTTCCAATCAGTTCCACTACATCAAGATCTAAATAGACCACAGCTCGGTCGATTCGACCATGTTCAATGGATCACGGTCTTTCAAACACTGTACCCTGTTTAAATAACTGGTGGTATTTTCTCTCTTTTTTAACAGTTGCACCAAGCGAAATTCAAATTTCGGTTGATAACGTAGCTGTCCAGGGGTCGACAATGCTTTTACAAAGAGGGATAAAAGTGAGCTTGAGATGTGAAACTAGAGCAGAACCGAGTCCATCATTTTCGTGGATAATTCCTGGCAGGCTAGAAGACTTCTCCAGCTACGGACCATCTTGGGTCAGCGGCATCAAATGGCAACACACACTAATAATAAGAAGCATGAATTGTCTCAGTTCTGGTAACTTCCAATGTTTACCCAAGAACGTGGTTTCAGAACAATCTTCCTCTGTAGCAATACGAGTCACAGGTTTGTTTGTAACAAGGATTGCTCTTGCATATCAGTTCAATAAAACTCACGATACGGGGTCACAAGTTTCAAGGTTAGCGCAAAATGCCCAACGGGCGATTTGGTTTTTGTACAACCCCCTCTCGGCTACGCACGCTAGTAATCAGTATCACGGATTCCTTTGGCGAAGGAAGGAAAAGCCGCAAAAGTTGTTATTGGCAAGAACTAATCTTATTTTGCTGACTATTGAATGAAGTGATTTTCCAAAGCAAACTCCGGTCTTTATCTATAGTACCAGCCCCAGGGGGAGAGGGGAGAGATTCCTACATCAAAAGGTGGGAATGATTGTTGTCTTGGTTAGGGGTGTAAATCAACGACTTTAGTTTCTCTCAGAGCGTTGAGGACGAAAAGACACTTTTAGCTGTTTTAGCTGTCAGAGTTAAAGAATCCTTTTTGGTGGTGCACATGGAGAGAAATGCTCTCATTTCCGGTTTGAGACTCGAGTTCCGCCGCTATCTAGAATCTACTATCCCGGACAAGGCGGTGGTATCCCTTAGGGGTCAAATAAAGCATATCAGAGTTTCCGATGAGCATCCCCGGGCCGACCTTTTTATCGGGAAAATTCCCCCCCCCCCCCCAAACCGGGTACTACCTACTCGGGCTAAAAGCCAACAAGGTTACGATGTAATCCAACAAAATGATTAAAATGTTTGTGATATAGCGCTTTCCCGCTGTTTGTTGCTCTTTTCTAAAGTCAATTTTGGCAGATTACCTCTAAAGCTACTTCTTAACTTCATTCCTTCTTACAGAACCCGATCCGCCAGAACAGTTTAGCGTTTTTTTCGTCAACATTACCTCTGTCCTCATCTCATGGACAGCCTACACGTGCAACTATGCATATCCGAGTGCGATGACGGTTCGATACAGAGAAGAGGGTGAGACCGTCTGGATCGAGAGAGTGTTCAATTTAGACCCAAGCAAGGATTTAGTCCTCGCAGGACAGTTTAAATACAAAACAGTTTACGAGTTTAGCAGTCGCCTTAAGTATGGAGGTCGCCTTGGTGTCTACAGCTCGGTCTTAAAAATGCGATCTCCAGGTACCTTGATTTCAACATTCTTCAATTCTTAAAGAGTCCTATGTTGCAGAACGAAAGCTTTGGAGTAATTTCACTGAAAGCGATTAAAATAGCGTAACAACACTAACGATTTCGAGGGAAAAATTGCTGGGTAAATTCTACCCAGATTAGAAAGGCAAAGATGAGTTTTCTCTTGAGCACCGGTAAGAGCAAATCTAAATAAAACAATTAAATATCCGGCAATCCTGTGCAAATAATGACGTAGGCATCATTAATTAATTGATTCCAAAAATTAAATTTTGTGGTGATACTGAGGATTGTCTTCCAGAATTGGAACGTAATTATAAAATAAAAATAAAATTGTCAACTGATTGTGCCTCACTCAGTCCTTGAATCGTGAAATTTCAAAAGCAATAACGCACAATATTTTGTATGGATTGTTCAGCTACCAAAAAATTTTTTCGTCCCTTTTTTTTTCAACAGAATTGAAAGTATTCTTTTACGACTTGTCGTTTAAGATACTTAGCGAGGTGTACAGGCCAGAGTTGGCCGACAGGCTAGCTGCGGAATTCATCAAGTTGACCAAGGACGTCAGCAATCTCGTATGTTGATACTGTTATTCAATTATGGTGGGCTCGAGTGCTTTTTCCTGCTGGACATTTCTTAGCTATTCGAACTACACTATTACTTTAACACAATTACATTCTCTCAAAATAAAGGAGAAGTCCTACACTATGCTTTGACGAAGGACATACACCGAAAAGGTCAACTTCACAAACCAGCAACGGCGATCAGAATTTTTAAGTTTTTGGGCCGTAGCTAGTAACAGCCAAACCGAGACACTTTTTACAGCCCTGACTTAAGAAACTAATAACTTTGTTCTGCATAGTAATGGACCTGTTAAAAGGTGTTTAATTTCACGAGTAACGCCTTTTCCTTTATGAGGAAAGTAAGCATTTAATAAATGGCGGATTTGTAAAACTACTTCGCCTCGATTATATCTGATCAAAGGAAAATTTTCTCTTTTTTAACTTGATAGCCATTTTGGTTTTCAATTCCAGGTTTTGCAAGCTGTTGCCCATCTTCCTAAACCAAAAGACGTAAAGGTTATTTCCTTTAGCGGGTAAGTTGATGCCTCAGATTTCGCATATCGACACCCCTCTTACAGAACTTTTTACTATCAACTACCAATTTCCCCTTATATATCAATACAATGTCAAGCAGGCAGGTAGTAAGAATTAATAGAATCATCATCTTGAGTAACGCACTTTCTCTAGAGTAGAAAAGAAGAAAACAATTAAAGCGTCTTGTACGTGGCTAGCAGTGAGGTGAAACCCGCTCCTCCCGGGAGGTGTTATTTAGGTATTTAAAAAGGACTTTGATTAATAATGTTATTTCAAACAGACGCACCTTTCTTACGAGTGTATCATCTAATTTAATAAGCTTTACATCGTTAATTGCATTTTAAGGGTTTAGAAAAGAGATACAATGTTGTTGAGTTGGTATGTAAAAGAGGTACCTTTTTTGTATAAAAAGTATACGAAAGCGGTACTTTTTCTGTCAAGGTGGAAGACAAAAGTGTAAGGTGTTGGACCTCCCGTGTAAAACTTTCAAGTGTGTCTCTCTTCCCCTCGGGTGAAAACTGAGCATGTGCCGTATGTTTTCTTTAGCCCAGGAAACACAACAGCATATGTTGAGCTCAACATGGCATATTCCAATACTTTGCTGCTAGAAAGGACGCTACGAACATTTATCGGAGTGAACAACAAGCAGAATAACACGATACAAATTGACGCTGATACTGTAGCAGTAGCTCAAGAGCCAGGTAAACAGATTCTCCGTGGCACATTCTGCTGAACACTGCAAGGAGGAGAAAATGTTCGTGACAAAAAAACGCCTTTCTTTCGTTATCAAATGCGCTAATCGAATTTCTCCGAAGAATTCTCTTTAAAATGTTCACATAGTCTTTAGAACTCTATAAGCCATCACGGCGTACGAGTTTTCTTTAGATATTTCATAAAGAAATGCAATGCTGTATCCGTCACTTACGATTCTTTAATCAAATTCTTACAACATTTAGCATGTCAAAACGCACTCGGTATGGAAAACGGCACAATTTCTGACGGACAAATCAGTGCGTCTTCACAATGGAACGCTGATTATGCTGCTATTCAGGGCAGACTTAACTTCAAGGCGAAAGGACAGAAAGCAGGAGCTTGGTCGGCCCGTTTCAATGATATCTATCAATGGCTTCAAATTGATCTGATTGGTCAGAATACCAGAATAACACGCGTTGCAACGCAAGGAAGGAATGATCGAAACCAATGGGTGACCAGGTACAAACTGGAGTACAGTAACGATAGAGTTAACTTTCAGTACCACAGGGAACAAGGGCAAACTGATGACAAGGTGAGAAAAAACACTTGTCTTTCGATGCAGTTTGTTTTGTGGTTTATGCGATAACTCGCTCCTTAGTTAATTCAATTCTCCAAAAACAAGAAAAACCCATTGCCAGGAAGAATTCTCAGTCATAGTGCAAACCACAATGAAACTAATAATGATATAATGAAATGATGATTTATTTTAAGAGTTATAATATATCACATGAACTTTTAGTAGTGGTGGGTTGGGTGGCGAATACTTAAAATACGTTGCGTCGCGTCGCGCGTTGCCTTGCGTTGCCTTGTGTTGCGTTTCCAGGACTTAAAGTAAATTTGAGTGTAGTGAAAGGTGTAGAGTTATTGAAAAATTTAGCTTGACTTTGTAAACTCCTTAGCATTAACTTTCTTGGTACGCTTAATCCATTAGCACTTGTCTGTCTACGACGCTACATGAATTTTGAAGCGTCCACGATTTTCAACTGTGGACATTAAAAATAACAACGTAAATTTGTGTTTGATTATTTAGGTTTTTGCTGGAAACACAGACCGGGACACAATTGTGTCACATGATCTAAACTCGCCTATCAGAGCACGTTTTATCCGTATTCGACCAGTAGCTTGGTATAAACATATCTCAATGAGGGTGGAACTGTATGACTGTCCACAAGGTACTGATATAAGAATTTTCATGTTGACATATATATAATGAATAAGGATATAAGAATTTTCATGTTTCATTTTAGAATCTATTACATCAATAAACTATATTTTTAAACTGGCATGTAAGATTTCGTTTGTTGGCCATGGCAACTCCATGAAAAAGACTTTGTGTGTTATTTTGGCCATAGACAAAATTACCTTTAAACTAAAGGGAAAAAAAGAGTCAACTAAGATATAAAAACACCAAGAAGATTATAGTAAACTTTAAGCGAACAAGGATAGTTCAAGGGGATTACATACGACTAAATTCGTAAATTTAGGTTGAACCTTTTTAAGATGCGAAACCGTGAGGCTGCTCCTTTTAGCCCAGAACTATTAAAAAAAGAAATGCTTAACAATCGTTACAGGTGATTATATGTAAGTTGACATTTTGAGTTCAGCAATGAACTTTGAAGAGGAATGTTGGCAGTCTTCACTCTAGCTATTTCTCACACCTTCTGATTTCGAATTGGTAACAGCCAGTTCAGGCCTGAAAGGACCATGCATTCTTTAACCACTTGTCTGAGTGACGTTACCGCAGTATCACAACACATAACATTTTAAAAAAATCTCTTTGTTGTACCATTCGACTATACCTCGCCTTCCGATTGGAGACGTGTCGCGCGTCATGGGTCAAAAGTCGCTAACTCCCTAAAGAGACAACAAGTTCATTATTTAAACTCACACGTGGTCAAGAAACCGCGGCAAGAATTGTTGTGGCAGCTTGCGTAAAAACACAATTTTTCGCATTTGCTTTCTATTTTTGAGTTGGGAAGTATAACTAAATACGCTGACCCCACGGGAAACAGTGAGTTAAGTTTCCCTCGATCCCTAAATGCTGAGTGTCTTCATCAATGAGACAAATTCACTGTTTGCCGCGAAGCTCCGCGGAGCACTCGTCATATAACGCATATTTACGTCTGTAGATCTGGCCAATGTTGCGGTGACTACTCGTTTCTCGGGACATGCTGGTACCACGATGACGATCTACTGCACAGCAATTGGTCTTTTATCTTCAACCTTTACTTGGACGAAAGATCACCTGACCTTACAGCCATCCTATCGGATTAGATATAACGTCAACAGCACGTGCTCTGCGTTAACCATCAGAATGACCAAGAAGGCTGATTCAGGCAACTACACGTGTAAAAACAGGTGCACACTCATAAATAAATATAATAAATATCTAAATCAAAAAATTAATTAATTAATTGATAGGAATTTGCAGTGGCCACCCCACTGTTTTTTAAATTGTATTGGTTCTTGTGAAGAATCACCCGAACCTTTTTCACCTGCTATTTGTCTTTTATGTTGCAGCCATTCCAGGACACATCTGCAGAAAACAGTATTTGTGCGTGTATTTGAACCTCCCATAGTACATATCAGACCTTTTGTGAAGACATTGTACGAAGGTAAATATCAGGACACTGCCAAAAAACAAGTTTAAATATTGATTTTCCATCATGACCCAAAAGTTAACACCTATCTGATTTGAGAGCTTGTATATCTTAAAAAGATTTGAAACTTTTAAGTTTTTTATAAGGGCCACGTCCCGGTTTGCACATCTTGAAAAAATCTCAAATTCGTCATTTGTAATCCGTGTCAATCTTCTCCATCCTTAACCATCCTTGTTCCTTTACGTTTTATTATTATCTCTTTGGTGTTTTTCTATCTTAGTAAACTACTATTTTCAGGTTTCCTTCAATATTAAGGTAATTTTGTACGTGCCCAAAATAACTCAAAGTACCTAAGTAAATCTTTTCAGAAATAATCTTTGATATAAGATAATTCCATTGTCTCCAGTCTTTCTGGGTCTACTTATAATTTTTCAGGTAACAGCGTCACATTTCAATGTTATTTGTCACGTGGCAACATATCAAGGTTACACGTGACTTGGTACGAGAAAGAGGGAAACAGTCAAGAGAAACTCATCAGTAGCTACAACGATTCATTTGCGTTCACTGTTCAAGGAACACTGGCAGACAGCATGGAGACTAACGCGGTACATTATAGATGTTCCGTTAGAAACACTGATGGACTAGGATCTAGCCCCTCGGCCAAACTAGTCGTTCTACGGAAAGGTAACTAAAAGAGATCACTGATTTAAGAAGTGTCTTCTCTCATAGTATAGTGTTGATTTTGAGGTGCGGTGGCCTCATGTTTAGTGCGTTCTTGTGTTGTGTTCTTGAGCAGGACACTTGACTCTCACAGTGCCTCTCTCCAATCGGGTGTGTAAATGAGTACCCACGAACTTATCGGTGGTGTAACCTTGCGATGAAGAAGCATACGATCCAGGGAAAGTAGGAATACTCCTCGTCACTTCATGCCACAGAAACCGGGACAAGCTCCGACCTGATTTGTTAATGGTTCGTAAGCAGACATTAACTTTCGAAAGTAACGTTTACTTTGACTTTTAGGAGATAAAGCTGTCTGTGCAAGTGAAGTCTCGTATGGAGTCACGTGGATGCCCACGTCAGCCGGAATAAACGACATTCAGCAATGTCCTAATGCCACTGGTGAGAAAATGTTTACTAGCTCTCGTTAAACCAATAAAACGAGATAACTACATATAATAATTATATACATGTATCGGCTGTGCAAGTGTTCCCTGCTCGCTTATATATGGGTAAATTTTGTACACGATGTGCAAGCTAAATAATAATAATTTATAAACGGTATAAACTTTCTTGATAAGCATGTTCTGCTCCTAAGAAAAGTGTTGTTTATATAAAAATGAAAAAAAAATTATACTATACTCTTTCCCTCTTCTATCCCTATGTGTTGAAATCTTCGTAGTGTCGTCCCTGAGACCAAAAACTCCTTCTGCACTATATTTTCCATCTAGAGGCCTAACGAGAGACACATATAACAAAGTTCCTTTTTGTAGAACAGTTATTTTCATAACAACATGTTATAGTTTTGATCTTTCTGGTGATAATGTTGTTTAACTGGAATCTACTTTTTCTCTTCAGGGACAGCGGCGAGGCCTTGTCTTAAAGCGGACCCCGCGGCTCCCCAGTGGGGTGAAGCCAACTTCTCAAACTGCATGTCAAATGAAATAAAGGAAATACACGATGAAGTAAGGGGGGAAAGCAATCTTCAACTTTTATGTTTCCTAGCTTTGTGATTAAAAGTATGACTCAAAACTATATATTCGAAATCAATTTTATCTGGTTATGAGAATCTTCATTTATTTATTTATTTATTTACTTGATGAGGCCTATCGTGGCTTGTCTGAAATTCAAACATAATGGAAGCCAACAGGCACCTCGAATACATGAGTTCCTGGAAGAACATGATCTACCATTTTTTTTTCTTTTTCAATCTTGTAGATATTAGCAGTGACAGAAGGATATACAGTCAGCAGAACGTTAAGCGGCATCCTTGAAGATCTGGAAAGCGTCACAGCAGCCTACAGAGCTCCAAGACCGGAAATCAATTCGAGGTCACTATACGAAAAAGATCTGGCATCTTCTGTTGATGCTCTTACAAGACTGATTAACTACAACACTGCAAGCAAAACAAGACCCCTGAGCAATAACCACGATATCAGCAACCTAGTGAAGACCTGTAGCAACTTGCTTGAGCTGTCTAATCTACCAGCATGGAAGACTGCACTCAAGGTAAGTTTTAAATATAAATCCTTATTAATATTAATAAGGAATCGAGAAAAGTACCTATAAAACCCTTTTATAACTATCTCGTTTTTAAGAACTCAATCCAGTAGGTCAGAGAATTCCCGTCGCTGAATTAAGCATTGGGCGAAGGTTCTGGAGATTTCTACAGCGGTAACAAAAGCCAATGGCTACTCTGGTTACCAAGCACTTTTTTATTCTTTCCGTGTTATATTTAACATATATATATATATATCTTCTCATAATTATTTTATAGTAAAGATGTAAATAATTCTGTAGATAGTGTGAAATATCAACTTCATTGATTGATTGATTGATTGATTGACTAATTGATTGATGGAACAAGCGCCACTTTTTGGAAAACTTTAACGGAGTGCGTTATGTTGTTTAGATCAGTATTCCCCTATCAAGTTATAAATCTATGAACAGCCTACAGATTATTTGTCATAATACTTAGCACTCTTAATTAACTTTGATATTCAAAGTCTGCGTACTCCTGATTTGTGTTCCCGCAGACAGAAGATGACCTAGCTTACAAGATGGTGTTAGCACTTAATGAATACGGGCATCACTCTTTGAACAAGACAAGGGACATTCACATACAAGCTGACAATGTTGTTTTGATAGCAGTCAAGGTCTCGGCTAACAGTTCCGTAAGTAACAAATCAAACACGAAAGAACGTGTTTCACCGCATTTCCAAATACCGAGACAAGGGTTGAAAATTACGACGCGCAGCGAAGTATTTTTAACGAATGGAACTTCGAGGTGTTTGAAAATGTAGTCATACACTGTCTTGAGTTTGGGATATATCTTCTCAATCAAAACTGTGAGGAAACTTATGAAAAAACGGAGAATTAAAATTGTAAATATCTATGCTAATTAAGATCAGATATCCAAACTCCGTCACGGTATAATTTCCTTTGAATTATTAATAGTTTTGAGAAGCCGAATGTATACAATCGTTGACCTAATTTGAATTAATAACAACACTAAAATTTACTTTCTGGGCAATAAATGCTTTAACGTATTTGTCTAGAAAAACTAAAAGAGCTAGTCATTCCTAAAGGAGTTACGTCACTGTTGCGCGTCTTGAAAAGCTCAGCCTAAATTGTTCAAATTCGTCTTTTGCAATCCGTGTTAATCTTCTCTATCCTTGTTTCTTTGTGGTTAATTATTCTCTCTTTGGTGTTTTTCTATGTAAATAAACTGTTAACGTTTTTTACAGGTTTCCTTCAGTTTAAAAGTAATTTTATACACGGCCAAAATAACTCCAAATGACATGACTGAGCCACTTCAATACCCATGAAGTCATAAAAAAACTCGAAAACTGCATGGCTGATATTCCTAAAGTTGTCACTAACATGACGCTTCTTACCGTGTAACCTCCCTAACGAAAAGTGCTTGTCTCGATAGTAAATTTTCGTAGAAATTTCAACCTAAGACGAAACCTTATCCATAGGCAGCGGACTCCCAAATAAAAGGAACGGGTATGTTAGTCGGAAATTTTGAAAAGAACTCCTAAGGGTACCAAGATCCTGTTTTGTAGGCGTGGCAATTTTAGTCATCCCTGTACCAGTTTAAAACCAAGACGACGATTGCTTCGATTACCTTCATAAAATGTGAAAGCATTGTCATTCATCTCTATCCTGTTTAATATAAGTTGTTCATTATAAGAGTAAACGGTAAAATAAACTCAATACTTTTTCTGCTCAATAACCTAAAAAGTACAACGAAGCTCCCATTAGGTTAACACTCGAAACCAGCACCCAACTCGAAACCCGCTTTTGTAACCGCTGAAAGGCACGACAAGCACCCTCGTCCTTTCTATAGAGGAGCCTTCCCCCCGGATCCATTGTACTCTTAATGCTTGTGTTCCCACCTTTTAAATCCCATAGGCTGCGTCAGAAGGCCTACGGATGATTCATGGACAAAGTTCGCTCGATCTACCACCAGCATTTTTCAGCCAAACAAACAACTCAGTTTCCATAGTCAGCGTGATTTTCTGGACCATAGGTAACGTTCTCACAAACACAGAAGCAATTAAGGAGTTCAACGCGTCCCCTTCTAATGGCTCAGAGTGGTTGCTGAACTCGAGGCTCGCGTCAATCACGGTCAGGCCACGCCGATCTGACGTCATAAAACCCCCATTTAAATTAGCTCTTGAGTCGAACAAGGTAACTTATTGATTTGCTCTCAGCATGTGAGAAAAAGTGTAAAAATAATTAAGATCAAAAGGTTTGTAACTCCGCCGACTTTGTTGGGCCTTTTTTTAAATTTTGTTGAGATCTATTGTTCGTATTCTTTAATGTTATCGGTTTATTTGAGAAAAAGGTCACTATACTTTGTTCTCAAGTAAAAGTTGGTTTGGTTTAAACTCTTTTTTCAAGAGCCCTGGTTGTAGTATTCGCACTGTAATAACTGCTCTAATGAGCTTAATCGTTTATGTTCTTGTGGGGATGCCAATAGAAAAAAATGAATACAATTGGTTGACTCGTGCGATTTAAAGCACTATCTATTAGCTGTTTTCCTATCAAATAATGTAAGAGACTAACGAGTGTTTCAAAATTAATTACGGTAAGGCCAGTTTGACCCCAAGATCAGTTTACAGCACGTTTCTCATCAATACCAAGCTATTGGAGATGGGATGCGACAGTTGATGTCGTTTTAATCCATCTGTTCATATTTATTCTGATCTAGGTTACCTTATCAAGTGGCAAAAGAATGTGCGTGTACTTAAATCTCTCTGGAGATCACAACGAGGCTTGGTCAACGGAAGGATGTAGTATTGTCACTTCGCGAACGAACCGCACAACTACAACCTGCGCTTGTGATCACATGACCCTGTTCGCAGTATTAATGGAGTCCAATAGTGACACGGTAACCAGACCTGCCATAGTACAAGCATGAAGCCCGGTTTTCCAAAATTTATAATAAGTATTAAAAGTTATTAAAACTGACCAATCACTAATAAAGAATCAAACTTCAACCAGTGCCAAGCGCGGGAAAACATACAACGGGTATCAAGCCCGAAAAAACATACGAGTTGCTAAGGGCGGGAACACGAGATGTGTCGAACGCGGGAAAGCGCCCAAAAATCATGAAAGGTTGGATTTTGCCCTGGAATATTGGAGAAAATGGTTTGTTGTGATTTCAAGTTAGAACTGATCGCATAAGTGTTTTTGTTGTTAAAGATCAGCGAAAGCAAAAGTGGAGAAAAGGCCATTAATATTTAATAAAAAATTATCTCCAATTGTGTAAGGGCGTATTGCACTACTGGGCCTTCAGTTACATTACAATGATGCATACTGTACTCGTTTTAGCAATCTTCTTATGAACTTGTGTGGTTACAGAAAACAGATGTTTTTGACCGTGCCGCCCTTTCCTGGATATCCGTAATAGGATGTACTTTGTCCCTGATTGGAATCCTCATCACCTTATTGGTCATGATGTGTTTCTGGAAGAATTTGCGTTCTCCGAGAACAAGAGTCCTTGTAAATCTTTGTGTTGCCATAGCCAT
>OMLO01003567.1_pt1 | contig 12839 bp, 9 predicted proteins | sample 1674811 | NCBI WGS metagenome assembly OMLO01 (sample SAMN06265003, study PRJEB25207) | coral metagenome | isolation source: Coral host | place: Mexico:La Bocana,Puerto Morelos, Mexico | collected 2008-11-13
CAATTTGCTTTCTCCAAATGTGCTAAAAGCTAAGTGCTTTCTCAGCAAAATCAAACGTAAGTTTCCACAATTCCAAACGTTTTAAAACTACGTTCTATCTCAGCAATATCAAACGTAAACTTCGAAAAGTCTTCTAGCTCTTTCCTTTAGTAATCTATCCTTCTACTCCCATGTTTCTTACATTCACTCAAACGACATGGAGGCGGCTAACTCTTACTATAACCGTGCGGTTCTATTAGCCTCCATGCACAAACTATATACCATTGTCACCTTTAATTGTTATATAATATATATGTATCATTTTTTTATGTTAATGTCATTTCAAATGTAAGTGCAAAATCAAGTGAAGTTGAAGTGGAAGCTGAAGTTCAAGTTGAGCTGTTGTGCATTTTTTGATCAGACTATCTAATTTTACCACTAAGTCTCGCATTCAAATTGGAACTTTTAACTTTTATTGAATGAAGGAAAGCAGGAAAGACGAAGGGAATGCTTACTTGAATGAACATGAAGGTGGAAGATATGAGATTTTCCTGTATAAACAAGGTTTGGGTGCCGTCGGAGTTTAGACAAGAGATAATGATAATGTTCTCTTGGTTTTGAGCATCTGATGTAATCGTGAATATGGCCTATTGTCTAAATATAATTTTCACAGGAAAATATCAAAATATATGATGTATGTAAGCTTTCAGCCTGGTTCAAAACATTGATTATATATATGAATCAACGTACATATTGCCCCGGTAGCAGTAGTTAGTACAAGGAAACGCTAGGAAAAGGAATTCGTGTGGTCGCTTTGCATTGGCGTTGTTAATTTCCTATATAACTGTATTTTTCGCTTGTGAATAAGTTGTTCCGGTCTGAAGAGAACTACTGAACAAAATATCAGTCAGCCGATTTGACACAGTTTGTCATACCTGACGTTTTACGATCTTGTTGGGTTTATGATTTGTATCTATATGTTGTATACAATTTCGATAAGACAGTAATTTTCTCAAATTTTATAATGATTATCATTTTATAATGAACATTTTATTCTTGCACTGATGTTCTTCAAAGCGTTCTTCAAAGTGTCCAAAAATGTTTGCTTGCTCGGACAACAAAGATAGCGAGTCCTAGTAACCAAGCCTTGAAAGCTATATTTACTCCTTGACCAATAAGAAAGTCCGATTCGACTCCTATACATCTCTAAATATATACAGTAAATATCTGGAACAGATGAACGTGCATATAACCTACCTCCCAGGACTATAAGATCTACTAATATATTGGTCCTTCAAAAAGTCATAACTTGAAGCTACGTTCTGTTGAAAGAAAATCAACACTTCCACATGTTCTACTCATATCCTCCAAGAACACATTTGCCATTTTTTCGGGATAAGGGAAATGTTTCCGTGCAGGCTAACATGCAAACAATTTTATTAATACCGAAAAAAAACAAAGCAGATTTTCATTACATGAACGCAATCATTGATCCTTTGCGAATAGGATTACACAAATTGGCATATCTTCAATTCAATGAAGAGAAAGAAGTATAGTAAGGAGAATGAAGTACAACAATGGCCTCCTAGAGAACAAGGGGATATGATCATTTGTTGAAATGAAACAAGGATTATATTTCCGATTTATTTGAAGGAGCGGAAGGGATATTGCCATTATTAAAATAAGGTGACCTTTGCCAAGGAAATGACGGAATTTATTAATAGGGAACAAAAGGACAAAAGTGAAATTTTCAAGGGATCAAACCTCTGCAGCGAAAACTGTATACTCTAATTTACTGTAAAGTTATATGCCTCTATCAACTCCAGGATGTAGATGAAAACCTAAAACATTTCACCCGTTCCGTTCGGTATAGGGAACTCGACTCCGGATCGAGAGGTTCTGGTTCGAACCCTGTTCAGGGCCATAGCGTTGCGTTCTTGGGCAAACAATTTTACTCTAACAGTGCAGTACCTCTTTTTAATCAGGTGTTTAAATGTTAGAAGTAACCCTGCGATGTACTAGCATCCCAGATAACCAGGAAAGAGTGAGAAATACTGCTATTCGCTTCATCCGACAGAACGCGGGACAAGCTCCACTTTTACTCTGTCTAAAGATGTTACACGGTATTAATAGGGACCATAGAGAACGTCGCCAAAGAAATGGTGTCAAAGCAGGAGAACGGTTCTTCACATACATAATGCAGTACCTTTGTATATTTCGTAGCCATCCTGTGTAAACTAGCAACGTGAATTGACTGTTTAGGAGGCGTGAACTGTACTGCGGCTATAGTCGGCTCGTATTTGTAAGTGGAAATGAGCAGCATATTCAAGGAGGAGGTTTTGTACGGATAGATCTAGGTAACCCTTACCCTGACCCTAACCCTAGGAAGACGCCCTCTTCGTCGCCATTGTATATGCCTATAAGACGTAATAACAAATAAAATACTCACAAAGTTTGATGTCAAGTCAGGATGGTTCATGTTGACTCCATCGTCCACCACAGCCACGAGAACTCCTTTGCCTGTGTAACCAGCTCGCCATGCTGACTTGACATTCATTGAAATGGCTGTGTCCTTCTGTAAATTAAATAACCATTCATAAATTAACTAGAGTCCGAATATATTTCCAGCTCTAAAACGGCTCTTTTCGCGAGATCGCTTTGCCCATTTGGGGATCAAAATTATCCAAAATGTTTAACAGTAGACATGTATTGTTTGAAGCTCATTCATTAAATCGCCGAGACCCGGCAGCGGTTTATGATGTGTTTCACGTAGAGAGAATTGTGGACAAACACTTGTGAAGGTTTGGGCACAACTAGAGAGCATAAGCTCTACATGGTATTTATCCCATGAATTGTCGCATTGCATGCGTCACAGCGCGCACTGAAAACTTTGTCTGTTGTTCTCGTTTTTCAGATGAAAGGCAACAGTGTCTAGGAAGCATGTGAGCGTGGCGTTATGGCATGATCGTGACGCCATGACGCAGCATAAAGGGAACGCCTATACCCTGCAGCCTACTGTCAATCTTCTCTTTCACAAGAAAGACACTGGTGAGCCGTATACACGTGTAAACTGCGGTCGTACAGTACTTACCAAGTACCACTGCCAATCTCGATAGGTCCATGACCTTTGGCTGTTTCTTTTTGCCTTAAAAAAAACAAAGAATAAGTAAGTTCAAAAAAGTAAAATGAAAACCAGGAGGTTTTTCCCTTCAAATATGGGAGGATAAGGCCGTAGGAACAAGGTTGAAGGAAAGTAAAGTTTAGTTTTCGTTTATTTTGGCTGATTCTAAGAGTTTTGTTTTTCCCTTACAAATGGAAAAAAGTATCAATGTGTAAAGGTATAAACATAGGATTGGTAGCCTGCATAGCTTGGCGGTTTAAACAATTTTTACAGCAACCTGAACGTGAGCGCTCAAAGCGGCGAAGCCGTGAGGAACCTCATTTGTCTATCTCCCAGGCTTCTCACGGCTTCGGCGCTCGTGACACGACTTCGCCGCTTTCTCAGCGCACTAAAATAGCTTAACCGTCAAGATACGCAGGCGGCAAATTGTTTTTATGTCATTAATAATTTAATTCAAGTAAGATTTTTAGAGGACGGAATGCTATCCAATAAGAAATAGTACGCAGAAATTAAAAAAAAAAGATGGAAAAAAATGTAGCATTTCAATGGAACAACCAGCAACTGAAAGGAAACAAGTCTATACAAAGAGCAGTAAGCGAGAGTTACTGCTTATAATTCCGAAATCGCGTAATTCGACTTTTGGACATCTGACGTCTTATATACTGTAGACTGAGGTCATTTAAACAATCAGTCATTGATCAGTTCAAATGCAAGCCCTCAAATTTTGTTATGTAATCGTTCCACACAAGCTCTTGACAAATAATATGACGCGGAACACGGCATGTTGTTGATAAGTTCCTTTAGGCGAGATCAAAGTGTGTTGGTTTAGCGATTGACTGCTTTGTGTCCGTATTATTAGCGGGCTATGTTTAGAGGAAATGAAAGGTCACTTTTATTTTCACTCAGTGTTCATAATATCGGCTGTCTTCAAGTTTGCGATACAACTTATGATCGTTCATCTAGATCAGCGCAGAAATAAGCAAAGGAAGCTTAACTACGTTGATTTTTCTACATTTAAAAACGGTTACATACTCACTCTTTTAGGTGTATAAAGACTCTTGTTACTTTCTTCTTCCGTCACCTTTTTCGCACTGATTGTGAACACTATAGCAAATATCATTAATGCAGTCGTAACGCAATTCATAGTAAATCGTCTGCCAACTCTGCAACCAAAAACAAAATTATACAAAGAAGAAGCGTAAATTTCTGATAGACAATTACAACAATGAGTGTTATCTTAAATTGATATTTATATAGTATAGATGCACACCGAATGCTAATCATTGTCCAGTTTACCTTACAACTGGATGTTAAAGTCACTTCTTTGCTTCCTTCCGAAGGTCTTTATTGTTATCAGTTATAACAGGACTTAAGCCTACAACTTGAAGGTCTTTGAAACTGAAAACAGGAAGCTACCTGAAAAATTGCGCCCTTTTCTGAAAGCTTGTGAACTTTGCCCAAAAAGTAAGGAAGGTAAATGTTTGGCAGGAAGGGAGAACTCGATACTATGATTTAGCTAGGACTTCCTGTAGACCTACTTTCCAAGCCGTCGGGTCAATGCGGAGTACCTCCTTAAGGACTATTAAAGGAAATTTGTATATTTCACGGGTGTTTTTCAAAATGTGTTCGATTCATCAGTTATAACCTATACAAAAAAATTTGGTCAAGTTCATTTGATTATATGTTGTGAGGAGATTTTCGTTGTTGCTGCTTTTAGCGGATCTAGTACCGTGAAAATATCAAGCGGATGGGCATAACTTAGTTTCCGTTACATGCATTCAAGGTCAGGAGGCTGCGGCACCTGGCTCTCTTTAGAGGCTGATTTTCTAAGTTTATGCTTATACGACATTGAAAACCCGCAGTTTCGATAAAATTTGTCTGGTCATGTGGACTGATTTTGAGGAGGTCGACTAATAGGCGGTCCGCTGTAATTGGCTAAGCTGTAGCGGCCCCCCTGGCCATTTTGTCTTGTTTTGCTGTACTGTCTGTTTTTTTGCTTCGTCTTCTTTTCTTTTTCTTTATATGTAATTTAAGGCCAAAGCTTAATAAAGTAAAGTAAAGTAGAATTTTGCAACTGGAAAAAAATACAGCTCAGCACGGAAGAAAGCCGCGAGGCTAACCAACTCGATCGTACAAATAACCGGCGTCCGTTGGGGTGAGCTAATATCATCTGCTACGGATTTGAGACAATGCGGATTCAAAACAGCTATTGATAAATGATTGTACAATAATTAGCTATTTTAACAAAGAGGAGTTTGCTTGTTCATCATATCAGTGTTCGATACGTCTCTGTTTCAGACAGGAATTAGTTCTAATTCAGAACCTCAAACAGAGGCTTTTAATTCCAATACCAAAAACAGGATATAACTGTCTATCAAGAAAAAAGAGTCATCTTGAAAAAGAGAAAGAAGCACTTTCCTTTACGGTTTCTACTGATTCCTATTATACGATGAATATTAGCTTGATTATGTTGAGAATAGACACTGATGATGTAACTTTAATTTCTAATTTTTTTTTTGTTTATCCTCGTAACACGCCGGATCGATTTGCGTTCTATCGTTGTGGTTTCCCTTTCAGTTGTGTGATGAATCCGTTGGTCAATGCCACACGGAGCGAAGTGCTGCAACGTAGTCGATGCCGAAAAGGAAGTACTTTACAATCAGGTAGAGCTGAAAAACGGAAAGAACATGCTGTTTCGTCTTGAATCACGGATATATAAGTCACGATGATTCTTTAGTGAAGCAAACTGTTTGCCTCAAGTATTGTGCATAAAGTTTATTGGGAGCCAAGAACACGAAAGATGGTGAGTGACCATAATCCTCATTTGCAATTCTTGTAAATATGAAACCGCGAAACCTTTTAACACATTACGAATACTTAGCTAATTTCAAATTAAAGTGTTAACCGTAACCTCCAAAGTCGATAAAAAGGTAAGAATATAACATTAACTTAACTGAAGTTTAATATATTTATTTTAACTATCGTCTTTTCTGCTAGGGAGTTTCGTCCGTTGCCGCAGTCTGTTTCATTCTATTTTCTTTCCTCGGTTCCACGAGAGCTTCGGTGGTGAGTTATCAACTTCTCGTATTCTTTGCCTACTTGAAGTCTTTTTTTGTAATTATATTTTGAAGCATATTATATGGGTGGACAATGCACATTTTAGTAGTTTTCGGAGAGTTCAATTACTAGGACGTACATCTAGGGCAGGAACTCCAACAGGACTAGACGACACATGCGGATGCACTCTTACCCTTTTTGGTTGCACTCAGTCGAATCTTTCTCGGAAGTTATCGTACGTTTTCTCGATGCTTTCTTACTTTTTGGGGAATTTGATCATGTTTGGCACCACCTATAAGCCACACAAACTGGAACAAGTTTCAAGTTATTCAAAAACAACAACAAAAAAAACATTATTAAATGTCAATCAAAAAAAGATCTTTTATTTTACCAGATTCCAAAGCAGGAAATAGCGGAGAATGGGAATTTGGAGCAGCGCTACCTTCGCATAACCGAGAGTGGAACAACCTTTGCAGAGAAAATAGAAATAGACGAGGAGAACGACCTGGAATACTTTCATGTTCCAGCTCACAATGATGTGACAGAAGCCGCTGACTATTTGTACGACTTTAAAAATGTAAGTGAAACCATGGAAAGTTAGTGCCTCTTCAAATGATAGAATTAAATTATTGTGTTTCGCAGTTTTAATAAGTTAGTTTCAGTACTTACATGCAGTGTATTATATTTAAGGATATGTCTGTGCGACGGGTGAAAAGTAAAGCCATTTGCTACCTGGGGCCACTACCGGACGACTTGCCAAAGCCAGCCCATTTGAAGGCTGCGTTGCAAGGGGTATGTATGGTTAAAAGATTAACAGCCGGTGTTTCCGCAAGTAACTGCTGCGAAAAAAAGAAAAAACAAAACAAAAAAAAACGAAATAAAACAATGCGGCAACTTGACTAGAGTGTATAGCTTGCGGAAGTTCGCGGTAGTGTATATGTTTTTTGTTTTTGGGACAAAGCCGAGCGTGACGCCTGTGTTACTGCTACTATGGAGCCACAATTCGACCTCTTGTTCCCCTCCCATCCCGGTTTCTTCTTCACTCTTTTACTCAAGCTCACCAAAAAGCCACAACGTCTTCTTATACAGTAGTGAGAATCAATAATGTTTTCAGCTTGTTTAAAAGGCCCATTCGCACTCGTACAAGTGTTTTGTTTTTCAGCTATCCCAAGTCCCTCCCTTCGAGAACCAGGTCGTTGTTCACAAGTACTGGGTCATATCAGAACAAGTCGACAAAACGTTTCTCCGACAAGAAGTGCAAGACTTCTGTGGCCAATTCCCAATATATCACTTGCAAGAAGTTGACTTCAATTCTACTGGCAAGGAAGACATCGATGGAGGACACACCCGTTTAGGTAAATAAAGCAACAAAAACAACATAGTTGTTTCAGAATGTTTTCCAAGGCGGTTTATACTTTTTTCTTAGATGGATAGTTTCATGGTTGTAAGCCCCTCAATCATATTACAAATGAATATATCAAAGATCATATATTTGAACTGCGGAGAAAGATATGAAGAAATGATTGATCATCGCAGTTATACACACAACTTAAGCAGTTGGGAAATAAAAGCCAGAACAAAATTCAGGCCTGAAATGGATTCGAACCCATGACCTCTGCGATACCAACTGAGCTATTAAGCCAACTGGGAAATGGGGACTGTGAGTTCGTAATATACCAGTGGAAGGTGAAGAATGCAAATGAATATATGAAAGATCATATATATTTGAACTGCGGAGAAGATATGAAGACATGAGTGGCATCGCAGAGATACCGTCACGTTTATTCATATTTTCTGAGGAACACTGTAGACAATCGTGGAGCTCTGTTAAAATATAAACCATTACCACTTAACTTAGGTTAATTTCTTTTTGTCGACAGCTAGAGCTATTACCATTGCCGATCTTCAAAACCTGAGCTTCTGCGAGGAAGTATCACTATTCACACTGGACTGCAACCCCGATGATTATATTTTTAAGATTAATCTTACTGACATGTCCTGTACTTATTGGCTGGTCTGCACTTTTGACAGAGGAGCTAAAGCGCTCATCAACGACTGCACGGACTGGTCGCACAGGTTTAGTAGCATGCTTTGTTATAATATCAGCTGTCCTCCTAAACCAGAAGGAGGATCCTAATGAGGTATCATGGATGAGGGAAATCAAATACGCTGTTACTGACTCACTGGGTTTAACGACAAGTTTAAATGGATTTGTTGGTTTGATTGCAGTAATCAATACATTTTTAGATTGTCAATTAATGTAGAATTAAAGAAAATAAACTTGATGACGAACATTTATAACTTGTGTCAGATTTTGGAATTAAAGCCTATAGTTCTGTCTCTGATCTCCTCCGCAGCCGTTTTGTTTTGTTTTGGGGATATCACGCAACGCGGAGGAGACAACTCTCTTCCCACCTACAGAAAAAAAAAGTCATCTGACTAGACGTGTTTACAATATTATTATGTTCTGGAGTGAGATCAGTATTTCATTTTTTGTTTTGATCATGATTCAAGTTCCCTCGTAATAAAAGAAATAAATCCTTATTCATTATTTTGCATTCCAAATTTGATATTTAGGTCAATACAGACCCCGAGAGGACCACAACAAGTGTGCTATACTTTATGTCCTATGCTGATGAAAATAAAAGTAGCATTTCAATGAAACAACCAACAACTGAAACAAAACAAGTCTATACGAAGAGCAATAAGCGAGAGTTACCGCTTATAATTCCGAAATCGCGTAATTCGACTTTTGGACATATCTGACATCTTATATACTGTAGACTGAAGTTATTTGACAGTCAGTCAGTTATTGATCTCAAATGGAAGCCCTCCAATTTTGCAATGTAATCGTGTCACGCAAGATCTGGTCCTGGTTCGAGCTCTGGTCGGGGACATTGTGTTGTGTTCTTGGGTAAGACACTTTACTCTCATAGTGCCTCTCTCCACCCAGGTGTATAAATAGGTATCGTCGAACACAATTCTGGGGGTAGCCCTCATCCCATCGAGGGGGGAGAAGAAATACTCCGAGTCGCTTCATGCTGCAGAAACCGGGATAAGCTCCGGCCTGATGGACCACTTGACTCCTACCCTATCCTTACTTTAATCGTGCGTGTTCAATGTTGAGTAAAGGAGAAAAATAAAGAGAGAAAAAACGGCCTTGAGGATACTGAAAAAAAGATGATGTGAGGTTCTAGGACTTTATTAAAAACAAAATAAAACAAACTAGTAACTACTTTTTAATAACCTCTGTCAGATATTGAAATAGGTAGTAGGAACAAATTATATTAAAACTCAAAGATAACTTGCTCTTAAAATCTTATTTGCATAAAAGGTAACTACGAAATTTCGCTAGAATTTTCTGTACAAAATAAACAGCCAAAACTGATACTTGTTACTCAGAGGTCTTTCTGAATTAACTAATGCAAATAAAATAGGGTCAGGAACTTTCACATTGCATTTGAAGCAATCTGAAAAAAAGGTTACGAGTTGGAACCTTTCCTGTTAAATTGCAATTTCACGAGGTCAGAAATTCAGTGTTTTCTTGGCCTTTTTAAGCCATTTTTTCAAATTATTTTGCCATTTCTTTTGAAGAAAATCTGGCTCATTGCAGTTTTTGCTACAACCGGCGAAAGAAAGCACGAAACTAAATAAGCAATAGTCTAAGCAATATTAGAGTGCCTCGTTTCTATATACGACACATCTACATGCTATTAAATTAATCATTAATCACTAAATTGTTCAAGCAAGTTCAAGTTCAAGTTCAAGCTTAATTATGTCAAGTTCAAGCTTAATTATGCTAATTATGTCAAGTTTAAGCTTAATTATGTTAATTATGTCAAGTTAGAACTTAGTTATGTTAATTGTGTAGGTGTCACACCAGGAAGCCTTAACCACCACCACTCACAAGAGCCTGCACCACCTGTATCGTTTACTAGCGCGCAGTAGCTTATAGAGATTTTTCAAAGCTACAAATATATTAATATATGAATCAGAACCGACTCTTTACTTCCCATCAAATTAGATCAAATTCTTTTAGGTTCCTTGCTGTTGTTCTTCATTTAAACCATAACTTCACTGTCCCCAGTCTTCCCTGAATCTTTAACCGAACCGACGTACTTAAGTCGTGAGTATTCAAGATTTTGCTGATCTTCTCTCGATTTATCTTCCCTCTGTCCTGTCCCTCTTCGCGCGCTTCCTTGTAGCCATGTTTCACTCTCCTCATTTACTCTCTGTCTTTCTCTGAGACTTTTTCTGTGAAGATACCAGTACCACAAAGTGATCACCACGATCACAATAGCGACAAGTACCAGGCCAGCAATCAACAGGGGTTTCTTCCAGGAGGCTGTAGTGATAAAAAAAAAAAAATCAATCAAACAATTCATACATACATGTAAATTGACTAATTAATAAATGAACTACTACTTCGGTATTAGTGCAAGCTCCCACGACATAGCAATAATGCGGAAATTCAACTACACTACCTTGTAGCGCCATTATATTCATTCAAGCAAGTCAAATAGCTTGGCCATCTCCATTCAGGATTTTATCAGCAAGCTTCTCATTAAATACAAAAATTTGTCTTAATTAAATTTTGTAATGAGAAGTACTCCTCCGTCCTCAAAGCCAATATATAGTATAACGTATTGTAAGTAACTGGTATGTACAGCAAGTAGTGCAAGTAGAGTATTGCTAGCAGTGTAAGTATTTGTATTTTTTGTGAGAAACTGTATCGAGTATTGTATTGCATGCATAAGTAAACCGTATTGTAAGTAACGTGACAAATGTTCTGTAAGTAGAGCAGCGTAATGAGACCTACATTGTAATGTTTGTATAATTGTGTTTTGTAAATCAAATTATTAAAAAAAATAGTAAGAAAAAAATAAAATAAATAAATGAACTAATTAATGTGAAATGTAGGGGCTCCGTTGTCCCCTGTGTCGTTTACATTCGAAATGGCAATATTGCTTGGTATATTTAGCTAAAACAAATGCATTTGACTGGACCCGTTGTGATCAAAAGAAGCACCAAAACTGCTTCCGCTACAGTTCTGCTAAACAAATTGATTCTGTTTCAGATTTTGCTATCCGCTTTTGGTCAAAGCATCTAAGTTACAAGTTGATTTCTTTAATGGAAGTTTAAATTTAGCCTGGGAGAAAACCCCTTTCCTCTAGTAGCAGACAGTACACAGCGTACTATTCTAATTAGCCAATGTTTCAACGTAATAACAACACCCTACCAGATATGCCTGGTGGTGGCTCATTCTTAGCTGCAATAACCGTCTCTGTTGGTCTTGGCTGAGCTGAAGTTAAGGCAACGAATTATCAAGTCTATGTTACTTTTTCAGGAGAGCATTATCATGAGACTAAGAGTATTGCTCATAGCCTAGATGCATTTGAATCCAGTGTCTGGTAACTTGATTGACCACTCTCCCGCTGAATATGGCTTGTTAGTAACCTGTGCACGCAGATGTATTTTCGGCTGTCGCTTGTCTCCGCCGGAAATACGTGTGCGTTCGCAGGCTAGCTTTCCGGGCCAATAGAAGCGTAGAGTGGAAGAGATAATATATTAAATGAACACACATGTAACATGACAAAAATACAACTGACAGAAGGCAAATCAGTCCGTGGTTATTTACAAGCGTGGCTATGGGCAGGCCCAGTGTGGGGGAGCAGCGCGGGCTCCCCTTCCGACCAGCGGCTGGTAATCGATCCTAGGCTATGAGTAAAGCCCGGGACTACCGGGAATAACACCACCCAATGGTTAGAACGGGACTTGAAGCCCTGGCCACTCCGCTTCCGCAGACCTTATCGTCCAATCCGGAGTGCAACGCCATCACAACATCAACATAAACTTTTTACTTTTCTAACATCCGTCGCGCCTCGCATCCAATTCATCTTCTTATAAGAGGTCTCTGAAGATTCGTTGAGTGTGCATCATTTTACGCGCGAGTTACACCCAACTGGAGGGGTCAAATTCTACGCGCGTCTTTTTGATCATGCTAGTTTAAACATCTTTACAAAATCAACTTGTAACCAATATATAACCAAAGAGCTTTTAGCAAAATAGAAAAACAGATTCGCCTACCAGATGTAGCCCGTGCTGGCTTCTTGGAAATAGTGACAGTACCTGTTGGTCGGACTGAAGTTGTAGGTGGTGCGGGGAGATCCGAAACATTTCTTCGCGGATCTGTAACTGTTCCATACAAAATCAAAGACCAGCTATAGAGCGTACCTAGAACACAAGGAATATTACATTGTAGGATGAAGAGAGTATACTCTGAAGACATAAGTGATCATCGCATTTATGCACACAACTTAATCAGCTCTGAGCGGGATTCAAAGTGGTGACCTCTGCGATACCGGTGCAGTACTCTACCAACTGAGCTATCAAGCCATCTGGGAGCTGGTCAGAATGTGAGTTTGTAAGATACCCGTAGATGGTGAACAACACAAATAAAAATATGAAAGATCATATATTTGAACTGCGGAGAAAGAATGGAAAGGGAAAACCACCACTAACGCTTTGCCGTTTAACGGTCAAAATAAACGGATTCTAAACGGTTTTAAACGGATTGTAAACGGTTGTAAACGGTTTGGCTATCCGTTTAAACGGAGAGCTGAAAACGTTAAACGGTTGGGCAAAGTCCAAAAACGGATTGAAGGAAACGTTAAACGGTTGA
>OMLO01003568.1_pt1:5000-12838 | contig 12838 bp, 13 predicted proteins | sample 1674811 | NCBI WGS metagenome assembly OMLO01 (sample SAMN06265003, study PRJEB25207) | coral metagenome | isolation source: Coral host | place: Mexico:La Bocana,Puerto Morelos, Mexico | collected 2008-11-13
ATAGCTGTTTCTGAATGTCATGTAATTTGTTTCTTGGCAAAAGTTAATTCTGAGGCGAGCAGCCCCATGCAACTTGACCCAATTTGACCTTTCAAAGAAATTTTGTTAAAGCAGGAAATGTAAACAATTTGACTAGCCTTTAGCTCGCTTCCTGAGCAAACCACCGATAAACCCTGAGATTTCCAATAAAAACTACTCAGTAAACCTTAGATAATACTTCGAGGACAGCTTACCTTCCAAATAGGAGTTTGAAGGCAAATAATTTTGACGTTCTTTCTCGTTGCCACGCTTTATAATTTAGGGTCGTACATATCTTGAAATTGAGCTTCATGTACACCGGTTACAGGCTAAGCTTGTGCAACACTTTTCTGGAAAATCAATCCATATGTTGGAATAGCTACCTATCAGTGAGCAACCTCTCGATATTGATTTAGTTTCTTGTATAATAATATTATAACAAAATTTGTGAGGGCAAGACGTAAATCTCGGTCTAGTGACTGTAACACAATATATCCTTCATCACTTCCGGACCAGGTGATTAATTCAACAAAGGGAAGGGAAAGAAGTTCTCTTATGCAAACAATTTTTTTTCTTGTTCATATTGCAATGCATTTAACAGTTCATTATATGGCCACTGCAACAATTTAATTAAGATTTTCCATCATGATATAAACATACAAAAGACATTTTCATGTCTTCTGTTCCAAATATTTTATACAGTAATTCACTCAATTGCTTTCGCTTATAATACGTTTTTGGTTCAAGTTAAAATAGGACAAATTCCCGTTTTTCTCCTCAGCGCACTCACCTATTGCTCAGAGAATTGTGGAAAATAGCTAAGCTTCTGTTCAAGATCATCATCGATAAAGAGAGGCCTGAGATGCAGTCAGAAACCCTTCACTACTGAACATCCGTTTCCTTTGCGACTCCACGGCAGACATCATAGAGTGTGCAACTCATGCTCAATCACTTTTTCATCCTGAACACTTGCTTTGAGAGCTGAGCTGGTATACGGCAATGCACCAAAACCCTTCCCTGCCCAATGCCCAGCGAAAAACAGGACAAATATCTATGTCAACAATATTGGAAGGGAATCTGAAAATTGAAGACCCTTCTAGAATTAGTTCCGCTTCAGTGTCTATGTCGGTCATCAGCCCTAGAGAGCTTTTGTGGCATGGTATATCGTACAAGTTAGCAAAGGAACTAAATCTTGGACTTAAGTGCTTCTAGGGTCTTTACTGCATTGGCCACCAACTAGCCACTGAAACGAGCAATTTCTCTGCAGCTACCAATTTTTCAACTGATGATGCTGAGCAAATGACTCAATTTCGGCAGAAGTAAACATATGCATCCTAATTACTCATGATGCCGAATTGTATAATGCTTGACTTCAAAGTGTTTTTTTCTTTTTGACAAACTGAGCGCTCAAGGTCATGCAATATACTTCAAAAGACCTCAACTCATTTTCCTGCACATATTTTTGTTGAGTTTTAAATATTTAAATCCAGTGGAATTTGTCTGCGTAATAAGGTTTGCCAAATTTAAGAAAAAGTTAGGAGCCTCGCACAAAAATTCAATTTTAAAAGATCACAGCTCGAGCAGAGTGAGAATTCTGTATTTAGAACTTTTTTTGGAGGTAAACAAACCGTTTGCCACAGATCTATTTGCGTTTGGTAATGATCTGTTTTAAACTTAGATCTCTCCCGATGCAACTCTCAAAACAGTTTTACAAGCTCTTTGCTCGTACGAAAAGAAACATTTCTTGTGCAAACCCAAAACAGGGATAGTTTTCGAGAATCATATAAAAGCATGCATCTACTTCTGCTTCAAAAGTTAGATGTGCGACAAAGAGGAATTATTTGCGTGTTCACCTACCATGGGCAAATTGGTAAATACCCTTAATACAAATTACAAAAACTCGCTTCGCGGCCAGTAACTAGCCCATTTCTAAGATATACATGTATAGTAGTATTCTTTTTAACCTAGCTTTAAGAAATCATTAGCAATGGACCTGCCCAGGCATTTGACTTTTGGAACTAAAACTAGATACGATTTCTAGTTTGTTGCACAGTCAATATAAAATGGGAGAAGTAAATGCATGTATATACAGCGATTCCAAGTATTGCATACAAAGAACTCCCTTTCGAAATAGGCTGGTGATTACAAATATAAAGGTTACAAAAAAACAAAACGAAAACATTGTATGTTAGTAGTGAGGAAAATGAAGAAATGAGCTAGAGCAAGACAAAAATATCCACGCGGATGTATTTGCAGCATGTGATCACTTACAGTACTGTGCAAAAGTAATGCGAGCGTAATTCGATGAGATTTGCAGTGAAAAATGCGGTGAATTTTCTTCCTTTGTGTTAAAGAAATAACTCTCAAGATATTGTGAAAAGACGCTCGAATTTTCAGGTGAATTTTCTTTGAACGTTCGCGGAGACAAAGAAAGAAATTCGCTCTCATTACTTTTGCACAATACTGTAGATGTAAAGATTACGTGACATCGAACTAGGTTTATTTTTCAGTTCAATTAGTTCCTTTACTTCTTGTCTCTTTTCATTAGAAACATTCAATACAAAAGTCAATAGATACCCAAAGGATACTTTATATGCAAGAAATAGATCCAGGTTCTGCAAAAATATTGCAAAAGCCAGCGAAAGATGACATCTACAAAATGCTGTGGCCATATCAACATAGCACAGCAGCAAGACACAGGAAAATTAGAGAGGAACATCAACATTATTTGCCTGCAAACTCCCATTTGGAAGGTAAGCTTTCATCAAAGTATTATCTAAGGTTTGCTGGGTAGTTTTAATGGGAGATGGCAGGGCAGGGTTTTTGAATGGTTTGTTTACAAAGGGAACTAAGGCTAGTCAAATTGTTTACATTTCCTAGTTAAACAAATATAATCTCTTTGAAAGGTCAAATTGGATCAACTTGCATGGGGCCACTCACCTCAGAAAAATAATATATAATACCGAGTATGTTTTGAGATGCTTGAAAACAGTATGGAATTTTTGATTTTCAAAGTCCAGAAATTTCAGTTCTCTTCACTTGCTCTCCAGAATTCAGGATTACAATTGTAAATTTAAAATATTATTAAAGCAGCTTAGCAATACCTCCTAAATAGAATTATAAAGTAAGGAAAACCATAATTTGCTACGCATTCCACACAAGTTCAATTATCTGATCATGAAATATGACCTCATTTCTGTTATTTTTCGGCTTCACTGGTTCTTGACGTTTTTCAAAATTTTCGCAAAATGTAAAAACTCTAGAACGTAAAACTTCTGGACGAGATATCAAAGAGTCCATTATTTTTTCCAACCTTGTGCCACCCCTCATGCGGTGGTTAGGGAGGGTGGCTCTTAAATTGCTTAAATAATTTTTTTTAACCCAGAGTTCTGCACATTTCCCACAATTGCCAAGTGCAAACAACTTGATTTGATCTCTTCAAACGAAATGGCGGGAGTTGCATACAGCTTGAGGTGCATGAGCTTCTTCTGTATGCAGTGCTCTGTTTTCGAAAATGATGGAAGTGTAGCGGGGTGGAAAGCTGGCAGTTTGGTGGCTAATTACTGCAAGTCATGTTTTCAAGACAAAATGACAGCAGAAATGAATCTTGAGGGGCAGACCAGTGGAAGGAAAAGCCAAGAGGCAATGGGATTAGTCCTCAAAGCCGCACTCCCCGGAAAGGTATACATTTAAAGTGTCATTATATGTAAGCTGCATTCAATCGTGCTGCACACCGCTGGCTAAAAACTCAAACTAAATTTGCTCTCCAATGGTTCATTTTAAGCTAACCAAAAGTAAAGGCTTGCCATGGAACTGTAAGTCCTAAACATGATCATCTGCCAAGTGAAAGGTCATGGAAAAATATATTTTTTGCAGGAAAAATGTTTTAGTTAAATATCATTACAAGGATAATTTTTAATTTACCCCAATTGAATAGGACAAGCATGATTCCAAAATATGTCCTAAGCTTGAAACAAATTGTCAGTTTTTTCAAGCTTGCTGTATCTTGACTGATGGAGCTAACAGCCAGGTTTGCATGTTTCTCTTATAGCCAAAGATGTCTTAAACTAAAGGATGATGAGGATGATGTTGAAGTTGAAGAAAATGACGATGATGATGAAGAAAAAGATGAAGATGTGGACAGGGCCTTGGCATATTTTTTCAAGAAAGGAAAGGCAAAGAAAAGTACATGACCTGGATGGTGCCTGTAATGTTCATGGTAGCAACCGGAAGTCTAAATACAACCAGATATTCAAAGTTTATGTATTTCGTTAGGGATGATGGGAAGGGTTTTCTCTCCCACCAACATGGCGGTCCATGTGACTAATGTTTTGAGTCTGCATTAAATCGTTCGTTTATCCAGTGTTTATCTTATGCATCTTGAGTCAATAGAAGGGAAGAACTTTACAAATGGCGACTAGGATGGGATTGCTTTAATCAAAGAGGAAAATCTTCGTTTTTGAAGTACCGAATCGGCAAAGAAAACCTACCGATCGACCATGTTTTATGTCTTCTAGTTCTTCATTGACTGAATCAGTTTCACCGTCTTCTGCAAGATCTTCTTCTACCATGACTGCAGCAATCAACCTACCGACCTTTCCTGAATTTGAGCTTCAACCGAGCAATACTAAGTGCGGTTTATGCGGTGGAGTTACCCGCATCATGGAAACTGCCTGGATCAAGGAAAACGATACCTGAATTGTGAAAAACCTAACCATTTTTGCTAAAGTTTGCCGAAGTAAATCCATTCGCTCTAAACCTACCCGACCGAGAAAACCCTTGGGTGGCAGACAACAAAGGCACCGTGCAAGGTTGCAACCGCCAAACCTATCTTTCAAGTCAGGATTATGGACACACCCATCTGTATAATGGCCGATTCTGGGGCAACAGTAAAGATCTTAAGCAAAAGGGACTTTGATACTCTGAAAACAAAACCACAGCTGACAGATACCAATGTCAAGGTGTATCCATACATGTCTGCCAAACCTCTAAACCTCTGTGATAAGCTCAAGGCCAATGTTGTCAGTGATCACTGTTCATCGGAAGAAACATTCTATTTTGCAGAAGGCCCATCAGGCTCCATACTCAGCTGGGTGACATTACAGAAGCCTCCTCAGCTCTGCCGCATTCTGCTTAAGTTTCATTAAGGACTTTGCTCTAATAACCAGGCCTCTCAGGCAGCTGACACGTGACGGCATCAAGTGGCAGTGGACACAAGAGGAACAGTCCTCCTTTGAAAGCCTCCAAGCAGCATTATCTACCAAGATGACACTGGCATACTTCAACCCCAAGAAACCAACTTCCATCTTTGTTGATGGTAGTCCTCTTGGTCTAGGTGCAGTTTTGACCCAAAAAGATGACCCGACCAAAGAAGTGACACAGCCGCACTATGCCAGTTGCCCACTAACTCCTACTCAAGCGAGGTATCTGCAAATCGATCGTGAAGCTCTGTCAATTTACTGGGCAATCAAATGCTTCCACCTATTCGTTTATGGTAAGGAGTTCAAGGTCATCACTGACCACAAGCCCCTCGTGACTCTGTTCAACAACCCGTCTTCTAAACCGTCCGCCAGGATTGAATGCTGGCTTATGGAGCTACAACAATATCGTGTGGAGTACCGCCCTGGTGCTTCAAACCCAGCTGACTATGCTTCGAGACACCCAGTTGGAGATCCAGAGTCTCACAACTATGAAGTAGAGTCTGAGGAACACATTTCTTTTGTTGCAAGGAATGTTGTACTAAGAGCAGTCACACTGTCTGAGATAGAATCTGGTACCGCAAAGGATCCAGCACTTCAAGCTGTCATGTCCGCCATCAAATCTGGCTGCTGGCACAAAGCTCCCCCTGGTGTGTCACTATCTGAACTGTCACGCTACGACCAAGTGAAGGAGCAGCTGACTTGCACAGACACTGTCTTGCTGAAATCTGATCGCCTTGTAGTACCTGCTGCATTGCAAGAATGAATCATTGACATTGCTCATGAAGGCCATCTGGGCATAGTTAAGACGAAAGCTCTCCTGTGAGAGAAGGTGTGGTTTCCTTGCATGGATAAGATGGTGGAAACGAAGGTTAAGGCCTGTTTACCGTGTCTAATTGTTACCCCCATTTACACTAGAGAACCGTTCCAAATGTCTGTACTACCTGACAACCCATTTGATGAAGTGAGCATTGACTTTGTGCATGTGGATGGTGAGACCCTGCTCTTGTTGGTTGATGACTATTCAAGATTTCCAGTGCCGTTATACCCAAGCTAGATCAGTTGTTTGTTACATTTGGAACTCCCACTGTAGCCAAGTCAGATAATGGTCCACCCTTCAATGGAGAAGAATTTGCCAAGTTTGCCCATGTTCTTGGTTTTAGACATCACAAGGTCACCCCACTTTGGCAGAGAGCCAATGGAGAAGTTGAGAGGTTCGTGAAAACCTTAAAGAAATGCATCAAGGCTGCAAAAGCGAAGGGAGAAATTGGAGAAAGGAGTTGCAAGTAATCTTGCACAATTACCGCATGACGCCCCATGCAACCACTGGTGTTGCTCCTGCTGTATTGCTGTTCAAGCGTCCTGTTCGTAACAAGCTACCCCAAGCCAACCACGCAGACCCTGTAGCTGAGATTGTCCGCGAATGTGACTACCCACAGAAGTCCAAGATCAAAGCTCATGCTGACAGCAAAACCTATGTGAAACCCTGCACCATCCCTCCTGGTGAAACTGTGCTGGTTAAGAGACCATTTTCTGTATCAAAGGGCAGATCCGTTTATGATCCTACCCCCATGACAATTCTGAGTCTCAGGGTAGTGGTCATCATCTCCACATACTCCTCAAAGTTCCTTTGAGGCCAACACTACTGACAATGTTGTGGATGAAGTTGAGCTGTTTGTTCCTAAAAGATCTGCAAAGAAAGGGAAATCAGCTTAAGACAAACTTGTCACCACCCAAGAAGTGCTGAGAGTCGTCCAAGAGGCTGTAAGAAATGACTCCATAAAAGAAATGATCAGCTTTCTAAGGGATGAAATGGAAAAGTCCCGTGAGCATGCATGAGTTGAAGTTATTTCAACTCTTACTTGGTAACAGAGGCAATTCAGGCTTGCCTCCATCCAGTATGAAACCAGGGTTTTACCCATCATGGAATCAGGGTTTGGCCTGAAACAGGGTTTTACCCAGCAATGCAGGGTTCTTTTAGGGCACAGAAAACCACTCGGGAAAGGATGACTGAAGGTTCTTTGATAACCCTTTCCTTTACGAAAAATGGAAAATACCAGACATTGTAAGGTACATAGAGCTCAAATTGTGTTCATAGATGTATATGTTGTGAGCTCCATGATAACAACCAAATGGAAAAGAAATACAATAATGATCGCCTTGCACCGAGAAAAACGAATATCAAGCAACCTTCATCAGACATCTACTTGAATTTCCACAACAATCATTCACATGGAATATTATCACCACCCAGGCAACACAATTGGCAAAAATGCAAGATCCTGGAGGCTTTGTTCATCACTTCAAAAAAACCCAGAGCTAAAAAAAAGCTGCTGGCACATCCAATTCACCTGTACCCCATGGGAGTGACTCAACATTTAAAGTGCTACTGTGACGAAAATTTCGTATTTTCTTTTCCGGTTTTTCTTTCGGTAATTTCTTATTTAGACCCTAAGTTTCATGAATTGGCAAAATTTTTTGCAATCTAGCCACGCAATTCCCTTAAACAAGCACGAGAAAACCGTAAAATCATGTTCCTCCATTTCTCGAACTACAAGCCTGAAGAGCCCGCAAAATCACTACAGCGGGTTTCTCTGTGACGTCATAGTCACAACACGTGAT
>OMLO01003569.1_pt1 | contig 12836 bp, 4 predicted proteins | sample 1674811 | NCBI WGS metagenome assembly OMLO01 (sample SAMN06265003, study PRJEB25207) | coral metagenome | isolation source: Coral host | place: Mexico:La Bocana,Puerto Morelos, Mexico | collected 2008-11-13
GAGTTGCCACCCATCAGGGGTCACAAAGGCTTCATCAAGGGTGAAGCATTCAGACTTCTCCGAACCAACTCCTCTTAAATTAAATTTGAGGAGGGAAAACTTGCTCTGCATCTTAAACATAAACAAGACATGCGAATCTTGCCCTTTGTCACACAATATCGCCCATCAGTGCCTAATACTTATGCAGAATTGCCATTTAATTCAACAACAACCATTGCTTAGAAGAAGATCAAAGATCCCCCTATTGTTTTGTACAAAAGGGGCAGATCCCTAAAGGATATACTCATTCGAGGAAAGCTTTAACTGGCTATTACACGTGATAGTGCGCCCATGTCGCCCCATTGTTATCGCCTAAATTTCCATCATCTTCAACTTCAATATTGCTAATGTTGACGTAGCCAGGGATAAATTGTACTCTGAATCATCAGAATCATAGCTTCTTCCAGAATTAGAGTCGCTTTCTGACATTTTGGATGAAAAAGAAGGCCGAACGATAGGCTTAGCTCACTGTATATTTCTTTGCTGTGTTTTGTCAAGATACTGCGGGTTTACGTCATGACTTACTAGTGCCAGTCTTCCGTAGTGCACGTTTTTAACTTCGTGAGCCATGATTTCAATCAGCTTTTAAAAATAGGGATTACATGTACCTCCAAATCCCATTTCGCTGCTTGACTTTGTTTATTTTATATATCTACTTTTGAGAAAGAAATATATTAGCCAGGGGTGATAGGCACTTTAAAACTCATTTCAAAGCTTCTAAAAGATTTCAGTACACGCATTTCTCGAGTTGCCACCCACGAGGGTCAAAAAGGGAGAGCGAACTATTCAGACTTCTCCAAACCAATTCCTCTGAAACAGCATTTAAAACTGCTACTTTACAATTTAAAACTTATCTCATTGACAGAGGGTATCCTGAGACTTGTTTCAACAGCTCTCGCAGAAAGAGGAGAGAAAACCTGCCCTACAACAGATACGTAGACAAGACACGCAAATCTTGCCTTTTGTCACACAATATCGCCCATCAGTGCCTAACTTAAAGCAAATCCCTATGCAGAATTGGCATTTAATTTAACAACAACCATTGCTTAGAATATTCAAAGATCCCCCTATTGTTTCATACAAAAGGGGCAGATCCTTAAAGGATATACTCGTTAGAGCAAAGCTAATTAACTGGCTATTACACATGGATGGGAGAAGTCCAGGCCTGTCACCCCATTGTTATCGCCTAAATTTCTACCGTTTTCGACTTCAATCTCACTAATGTTGACGTAGCCAGGGATAAAATTGTACTCTGAATCATCAGAATCATAGCTTCTTTTGGAATTAGCGTCGCTTTCTGACATTTTGAATAAAGAAGAAGGCTGAACAACCGAACAACACTCGTAACACTGTTGCGCACAAAACTTAATAGTACATTGTAAATTCTACTTGGGCCTTGCATTGCAGCAGTCTAAAAGCAACTGCAGGGACTAAGTTTAGAATAGTACAGATCAGTAGTGAAGCACTTTCTGTTAAACACCTTGACTCACCTTTGATTTGACCAGTGTTCTTGTGATCTTAGGGTCTCTGTATGACAGGTAGAGTTGATGCAAAGGTAGCTTGACAAGACCTAACAACTAGTAACACAACAAACATTTCAGATAGAATTCTTACCAACCAATCACTGCAGACAATTATTGCTAAACTGACCAATCACTTTCAACAGACCAGACTTTATAACACCATTGACTGACATACACTATTCACATGACTCTGAAGATGACTTATGTTCAGGTTTTCAAATGTCAGTCTGCAAAATGAGTCACTTTCAGAACTATCTTCACTCTAATGATCACAAAAAATGAACAAGAATTCTCTTCATTCTTACAAGCATGATTATTTACTTGATTTTAATGTACTATAAGTCCTTGGTATTTTGTATTTACCTAATTGTACAGTGTATGACTTCATACTCATGTATGTTAATAGAGTTCATAGCATTAAAATGTCTAACATAGCAGAAGGTCCTGCTCTGCTCTGTTACAGTAATAATGGCTACACTGCTTAAGAAACCTGAAAATAGCTGATCTCTTTATATGTTTCTGCAGTAAAGCTGGACACAAAGATAATGATTAAAAAAATATCAACAAGGGAATACAACTACACCTTGTCTCCCAGGTCATTTGGCCCAACCCTGTTCCAAACCTCTACAACCATGAAGTTATTGCGGACTCGCTGTAGCAGAGTTGGGGTGAGTAGCACTGGTGCAACCTAAATTATAAATAATAATATTAATATTCAACAAGGAGCCCACTTCACTCTTCAGTAGGGCCCTGCATAAAGAAATATTAATTGAAAGTTAACATAAAAGTTAAGTCATATTGAGTTTTATTTTGCTTATTTTAGTGCACACACAATGTAATTCTAAATAATTTATTATCCAAACACAAAAGAAATGTATTCAAGAAAAAGATTGCATTAGGAAATTATGATCAGTCTGTTCATTTTGCTTCATGCAGACTTCAGTTAATCAGCAGTCCACAGTTGTGGTTATTAATATTCTGACTCATAAACCTCTGGAACCTTTGCTTCAGACTATGTAACCAAGGACCAGTATACACATGCTCAGCTAACCTGTTTAAAGCCAAATGGTGGGTTTTCAGTTCCCCAACACACCCTTGATTTAGACACCACTTCACACCAGAACATGCGACAAAGTAAGTAAAGGTTGCTCTTAGTAACAACTCCCTTAGGAACATCTTGGCTGCTGTGACAACCATGCTGTGATAGTGCTTTCCCCTCTGGTATCCACAGAAGATTATACAGAGTTGTAGGATCTTGCTCAATGGCAAGGTCAATTTCTTTAGCCTTCTGAGGTAACTGCTTGTCTATTTGGTTGGCAGTCTCTATTCTTCTGTGAGGTGTCACATTAAACACTCGTCCAGCTAAATGAGGTTTTGGAACTTGTATGTGATCAGGTGTCCTGGCAGGTGCTGTTGTAGTTGGAAGAGGACACTTCTTACGCATGTCTGGTTTAACATGTAGTTGCTTTCCATCGGTCATCAACTGTACTTTAACCTATTATCCACAACCACACAAACATAATCAAAGTGCTCTGTGAGAAAACTTATGAATTGAAGAGGTGAATAAACTTAGTTATAGGATTACAGTTGTATTTGTATTTAATGTGTGTTTTGGCTTGTTGGATTGTCTCACCGGGAAGTTATTTTTTACTTGTCTCTTGAGATCTAAAACAATACATGCACTGATTTCACTGGTCGGTAGAAATACCACAAAAACTTTAAAGTGGTACTATGACGGAAATCACATCTTTCCGATCTAAGGCATTTTAAAACACAAAAAAGTAGTCTGTATAAGAAGCAAAATGCTGTTTACTATTTTCAAATATCTCTTTCCATTCCAGAGATATTCAAGTTTTTAAAATATGCAAATTAGCCAATTGATGATGTCATACATTCAACCAAATTTTGATCAAATATGATGAAGAAAGATATCTCAGCCAGTTTGTATCAGAAATGTTTGATTCTTTGCAGTAAGGTTCTACTAAATGTGCTACACAATACAAACTCGACAGTTTTGTTACCATGGCAACATACTGGGTTCCAGACCTCCCCAATATTTAAGGCTTTTCTGGCCGCCTTTGGCATTCCATTTTGATATTTGCCAATGGTGCCTCATGTGTATGATCTACCAAGCATATGAATATGTTAGCTCAAGTTTGTGGCGCCATTTAAAAGTTTTTTTCGTGCTGAAAATCACCAACAGATTGAAATAAAGTAGGTGGGGACTGGAAAAGAGTGAGTTGCCATGAGAACCTAATTTTTGTAGTCGTTGATGTGTTCCCTTTAGAACTATTACCCTATCAAGTTTCAATGGTCTGTGATGCAAATTGCCCAAGATAGCTCTGTTAATATACCTCAGATAATATTGAGTTGAGTGTATGATGTCATCAGTCATCTCATTTGCATATTTTACATATTTTTCAAACACAGATATCTCTGGAACTAATGCAAATATCTGCAAACGGTAAACGGCGTTTTTATTCTTTCATGGAATTCTATGTGATGCAACTAAAAAATCAAGGGGTAAAATTTTGATCACAGTACCACTTTAACATATGAGTGACCAACTGGAATATTTTATTTTGGCAACTAATTCACTTGCCAACAACTAGTAAACACCTTTTCAAGACAATTACTCAGCCAGGAACATGATAACCAAACACAACAACTTCATCCACTTACAAGTCAAAACAAGTCATATACTGCTCAGAAGTTAGATGCTGCTCACAAAGTACATGTATAGCCTGTTTGAGATATGCTACAGTGTATTCTTTTAATACAAGAAACAATCTTACTCCTAATTGACAATTATGTTTTATAGAGTCGAACGTCTGCTTACAGACACCTCCACAATTACAGACAGTCTACATGGTCCCAGAGAAAGCAAAATTCATCATATTTAAAAGCCTTGAGTTTATATTTCCCAACTTTCTTTCTTTCTTTCATTATAAATTCAGTCAATCTTAAGAATTACAAAGTTGGGAACTTACCAACAATGGGCCACAAGATCCACTAGAGTAGTTATAATCATCTGAGCCAGCTGTGCAGCGCAGTGATGATGAGCTTGCGGATTCTTCATTTTTGTACTGCAAATCATATTTGATTTGTAGTGATGCTGAGGAACTGAGAGTGTCTGTTTGAAGAACTGTCTTTAAGGGAAGTACTGCACTCCCAACAAAGGCAGGCTATAGGGAACAGATTTACATGTCTTAGATTTTAAGTGATTCAGCATGAGCACTTTTCAACTACACAACTTGCCAATGTGCTGCAAGCACACTTAACTAGTCTGCATATTACTCGTATGTGAGAATAATTATTATAACTGATACATGTAGGTGTTGGTATACAGTCCATATATTGCAGTGTGAAACCTTCTGACCCCAAAACAGCACTCAAAGTTTCACCCCTTAATCTGGAGTGAAACCCACTACCCAAAAGGTTACCAGTACTAGAGTAAAAGTTACTGTCTTGCAAAAGGACAGTTGCATGACAACAGCTAAGGTCATGACTTGAATCATTAACTTTGAAGCACTAATATCAAGTGTGAAAACCTAACCACTAACCTAAGTAAAAATACTGTTTACATTTGTCTACATTTTTTTTATATAATTTATGCTCTTTATTGACAAGAGAAAAAAAAATTTTTTTTACAACACATACAAAAACATTACAGTTTCTAAGTAAATAAATAAACAAGTGTCTAACAAATTACTTATTGCTACACTAATTTCACTTGAAATAGGAGAAATAAATTATATCACATTGGAAAATAAAACTAACATGCATCAATAGATAGGAAGAAATAGACAAAACCGGAGTATCTACATGTATGCTTAACTAGTTGAAAAAAGGTACCACTTTCTCCCACTTTGATAGTTGTATATATATTAATAGTTTATCTCTTATAGTGGCTATTATCTTTTCAATCTCCATAATGCGCTGCACACGCAACTGAAACAACTTGAATGAGAACATTGGTGAGAGCCATTGGTGGAGTAAGATCACAAGGTGATTATATATAACTAAATTGCAATCGTCCCTATTTCCTGTTATTCCAAGCATTATTTCTTGGTCAGTTGGTTGATTGAGAACAATGCCTAGGGAATTAACCTAAGTGGTGAAAGCTTCCCAAAATGATTTCACACATATTCGCAATCCACAAAGAGGTGCTCCAGGGTTTCGCTCTCCAAGCCACAAAAGGTGCAAAGAGGAGTGGCAGACATTTTCATCTTAAAAAGAGCTGAATTGGTAAAAAAATTCTGTGAAGTATTTTGAGTTGAAACACTCTTGTTCTCGTATCAAGTGTCGAGTTGAACGGAATGTTATAGATATTTGGCCAATCCAAATTGTTTTCGGAAAAGATAGCTGTAAACTTGGCCTTGCTTGTTGGTTCTACTGTTCTCTTGGTCACAAGTTTTTTTGTATATTTGTGTGCTAGTTAAAGCTTGAATTTCAACAACATTATTTTCATCAGGTATATTACAAACTCACAATGTGACCAGCTCCCAGATGGCTTGGTAGCTCAGTCAGTAGAGCACTGCACCAGTATCGCAGAGGTCATGGGTTCCAATCCCGTTCAGGCCTGAATTTTTTTCAGGCTTTAATTTCACCACTGCTCAAGTTGTGTTTATAACTGTGATGATCAATCTAAATCTAAAATGTATTTCCAAGAGCAGTTCTCGTTATTCTATATCTCTTCAAAAACAACATTCTTTGAGCTTTAATTGCCGAATCAAGGTCAGTCATCCTAAATCCCCCCTTGTCGATATCATTTATTATTGCAGGACGTTTTATTTTATATTGCCCATTCCAAATAAAGTTGATACTTAAACTTATCAACATATACATAGGCATGGGGATGACTGGTACAACCACACACTACAAGCTGAACAAGAAGAGTAAGTATTATAAACCTGTGAAAGTATCTAATAGGCACTGTCACACTTCCATTAGTGGAAAGAGTAAAGATATATTCTAACTTAAACTAACAGGAGAGAGCAACAAAGCCTTTGGACCCGTCTTAAGGTAACAGAAGTGGCAGCAGCAATATGACCTGACTTATATTCAGAGATCCCCAGTAAATCCATCTTGCTGTCCCAAATCATACAACAGAATCTGATGGGTAGCAGTTGTCTTGGATTTCACATTAAGCCCATAACTACAAAACATGCAATCACACTAATTTCATTTTATGTGTCTATCAATGTTAAGCATAAGGGGAGGACCCTAGGAATATATGGAGCATTTAACTTTGACTGCTTTCTCCATCTTCAGGAATTTGACTTTAGCCCAAGGGTAGGGAAACTCTGAGGAGGAATACAACAAAATCACAGCATCACCTGTGCCTGTAGCAACTATTGTTATATACCTCGTTCTTCAAAGCACACCACCATATGTAAATGAAGTGGACGAGTATTCTAAAGTTTCTATACCAGTAGAATTTGAAGAAAAAAATGCCAAATTATCCACTGTCATTATAAGCACTCAACAAATTATACATGTACACCATGTATACCAGCAGTACCCCTTTACTCCCAAGGGGTCTCCCTTTGACAAGTAAAACTGTCCTGGCATTTGAAAGTATAATCTGTAAGTCAGTCTTGGGGAGAAAAGGGTTAAAAGATTTAAAGCTCACCACTTTTTGTCCAGATTCTCTAAAATAAAGTCTGAATGTCAAAAGAAGTCTCCACCAATACTCTATCACAGCAGAATTAAACAACACAGGGAAAATTGAACGATGATTGAACAACAATGCTGTAGAAAGAAAGAAAGAACCAATTGAAGGTTAACTACCGCATTACAGTACAACTAAGTTCTATTTATTTGTCAGGGTTTGAAATAACTGCTGGTCAAGTTGTTTATACTTTAATGGAAAACATGATTCAGAGCTTGTTCTAATTTGAGTTCTACATTATTTGGGTTTGTAAAAGAAAAAAAAAACAATGCAAACGAAAGATAGGTCCAGACCACCTTTAACTACATTGTAAGGTAAATTTTCCACTAGTTGCAAGCCAGGGGTTGCAAGTATCTGCTTTGTCATCTATCACTTATGACTACAAAATAAATTAGTGGGTCTTTCATTGTACTGTGTCTATCAGTTTGAATGGCAATACAGTCTAATTTCCACAGCTACCTCTCCACAACCATGCATTCACTCCTATTTTACCCTATCCACAACAGCCACCTCTCCATAATGGCAACAGCAACTAAGCACATCCCAACTGCAAAAAATAACCTTTCGACAATGACCAATTAATCAACTGATCAACAGTGTATACAAAACCCGAATTTGTTAGGGCATCATTGGTCTCCATTTCTTTCTTATAGAAATATTTCGGATGACAGTGTTTTTACACGCTAAAACAAGCATTTTTGGGAATAAAAAAATATTGCACCCCCAATCATATTACACCTGAACCTCCCCATAATGGGCACCTCTCTACAATGGCCACTTTCCTCTGTCCCCAAGGAGGCCATTGTCCGTGAGGAATTTGCCGCCAACTAACGTTGTGAGCTACAGTTCTGTACTGTGGGAGGCAAAAACTAATAAGATACCTCTTACAGTGTCTGGTACAAAAGTACAGGTTAGATACATGTAGGAAGTGATAGAAGGACACAAAAACATAATTGTAGTGATTTTACCAAACATTGATGTATATTCTACAGTACATGTATACTTTTTGCACTGAATGGGAGCTACTACACAATAAAGCTCACTAAATGCACATTTTGCTTCTTACATGTACAGCTGTAGGTACATGTATTTAAGCATCATGCTGAGGGGAGAAGCACTTGAGAGCCTTGACATCCCCTAAAACTTTGCAAGGAATAAAAAGATCTTGTCTTAAAAGTCGAGTTTCTCAAAAAAGTCTGACCGATTGACACAAGCCTTCACACTGCTGTTGTCACACAATAACTTGATTGCGTCTTCGAAGTTTTTCAGTCATTGGCGATGTTTACTTTGCTTTATTTGCCTTGAAATCCCCCAAAACTTTGCTAGGAATAAAAAGAATTGTTTCTTTGCTAAAGATCTTACCTTGAAAGCCGAGTTTGTCAAAAAAAAATCTGACCGATTGACACGAGTCTTCACACTGCTGTTGTCCCACAATAACTCGATCGCATCTTCGAAGTTTTTCAGTCATTGGCAATGTTTAGCAGTTCAAGTTTTGACAGTTCAAGTGCACCACGCTTGGTATTTTATTTTTATCCATCGATTATTTTTTATCTCTTAATCATATGCACCGTGACTTTCACACGTACACTTACTATATAACGAACTCACATAACGTATCTTATTTGAATTTGAGAATGATGGCATGGAGCCGTCGAAATGTCATTTCTTAATATCGCTGCTTTTTATTCTTAATGGCAATGTTTACTTTACTTTATTTGCTTTGAAATCCCCCAAAACTTTGCTAGGAATAAAAAGGATTCTTTCTTTGCTAAAGATACGGTGGCTTCAAAGGGACATATACTTTTCTATCTCTTTTTTTCACATGCGACTTAGCTGCTACTTTCTTGCAACTTAGCTGCGACTTTCCTGCTACTTCCTTGTGACCTAGTCATGACTTACTACTTTTTTGCGACTTAGCTGCGACTTTCCTGCTACTTAGTTGCGACTTGCTACTTTTTTGCAACTTAGATGCGACTTTCCTGCTACTTTCTTGCGACTTAGTTGCAACTTGCTGCTTTTTTGCGACTTAGCTGCGACTTTCCTGCTCCTTTCTTGCAACTTAGCTGCTACTTTCTTGCGACTTAGTTGTGACTTTTCCGCTACTTTCTTACGACTTAGCTGCATACTAAGTCGCAAGAAAGCAGCAAGTCGAAGCTAAGTAGCAGGAAAGTCGAAGCTAAGTTGCAAGAAAGTAGCAGCTAAGTTGCAAGTGAAAAATAAAAGATAGAAAAGTATATGTCCCTTTAATTGAAGCCACCATACAAAGATCTTGTCTTGAAAGCCGCGAGTTTCTCAAAAAAATCTGCCTGGTTGACACGAGTCTTCATACTGTTGTTGTCACACAATAACTCACACGCGTGAAGATAAGAGTGTTATTCGGTGGATAATTATTCTCCGGAACTTCTTCTGTGATATCCTTTACTTAAAGAAATCACACCAAAACCATGCTATACATCTAAAATCTCTATCAGATACTCTAAATCTGTGCTATTTCGAATGTATTTTATGTGGTACAAACATGTATACGATGTTGTACAAACGTGTATCTAGGTGGTACGAAAATGGGTGGTACGAAAAACCCGGTGTTCATTTCGAATCATGTCTGAGCAAAAATAAATTTGACCGGACAATTGCAACTTGACCAGCACCAGCAGGAAAATTATTTCAAGCCCTGTTTTCATGCACCATAATAATATTATAAATTTTGTGTTTGTTTGTTGTTGGAGCAGGATATACATTTTCTATATGTAGGGGGGTTAATAAGGACAAAAAGGGCTACTACTATATGTACACAAACTCTTTGAATACAACTTTATCGTAGAAAGTATATTCTACACAAACTATTCATCCTATTTTGTATGTACAGTTGTAATAACCCAACAAGACATTATGACCAAAGTTTTGTAATGATTTTTCGAAGAGCACTTCTGATTGACAAAAGGGCATACTGGTGATTGGAGTTCACCACGCAGTTATTTCCAAGGTTATCATGGACAGAACCTTTTAATCCCAAACCTGCAGGAAACTGCACCAGAAAACTGAACTGTGCATATTGACTTGCTTGTGTATCTTATCACCAAAACATCACATTTTTGTTCAAACAAGATGAGCAAGTCTATAGAAAATTGAAGCCCAGAGGTAAATGGTTTGCTGATTAAACCCAAAAGACTACAGTGTAGAAGAGCTCACTTTCATCTTGAATGTTTTTGGAAGCAATTCTGGTCAATTCTGTAGCCATATTGACATCTTTCTCTTCATTGTGCGATGGTGTTGATGTTGGAAAGTCATACTCTACAAAGTAAGTCCTGAGTTAAATGAAAAATAAACAAAGAAGACAAAAGAATTAAAGTCAACCAACTAAAAAAATAGTGGACATATGTGTACTCTTTACACAAAAAAAAAACAAACAAAAAGGAGGAAAACAAGGTTGAAGTAATAGAAACAATTAAGAGGTTTAAGTGTCCCAGCACAAAACAGTAAACTACACAGATGGAGAGATTACAACTAAGTTACCAACTCTTATCATTATCAGAAATTGACTTCTGCTTGCATACAGTGTAGCTATTGTTACCATCACTCTGTACATCTGTAAGCTTGTCTCATTCAATAGGTTTTCTCCACTGCTAGTACATTAAAAATATGCAACACCGAATCCTCTTTACCCTAGCTTGGCATTTTGTCCAGTGATCCCAAGACTATCCACCATAACACGTGCAGCATCAACTCTCCCCAGAGCTGTGAGCTTCTCTGGACCCAGGTCTTCAATCAAGGCATGAGAGTTTGGATTTAGTATCTGACTATTTGTTGCTGATGAAATCAAATCACTCAAGTTATGACTTGGACTTTGTTTACCTGTACAAAGTAAGAAAAATTGGTTTGAAAAACTACTAATAAAGAAAATTAAGTAACTCAATTGACCACTTCCTGCTTTTCAGGCTAATGTCAATACATTCTGAAACAAATATTGCAAAAACATTAATATCAACAGGCAAGAGGCAGACCAGTTAGCTATTTACCAAGTGTCACTAAAGAACTGAACCCAAGACCACTGAGACAAAACCCAGCTGGTGGCAAATGGGAAAGGCTTGAATGTAGAACCTTCAGATTACAAGACCAGCACCATCAACCACCCTGCCAAACTGCTGCCTCAACTAAAAAACCCTGATTTTTGAGTGATGATGCCACTTTCACTAAGTGACCCTTGTCTGAGACAAAACAAGTACTTCTTCTTGCACTGTTGCTTAAGTTAAGCCCTGTTGAGTAGGCTTAGTGCCTGGATGGGTAACCAAATAGTTATACCTCATTCTCTTGGTTCACGAGTGATTTTCCTCACTATTGCATTTACTTACTGACAGCTTCTTGAACTTAGACCTTGCCCAGTTTATTTACTCATACAGTAGACAACCATGTTAGTTGTTTTGATCATCTTTCACTGAATATTTGTTTTGATGAATGTAACTACATTGTACCATGATTCCCTGGAGGTGTGTATGTATAGAGGACCTAAAAGCGAGCTCAAAGCCCAGTTAAGCTACCATAACCCAGGATGAGAGGGAATTTTGATCTGAGTTTTGTACCTTTGCAGTGAGATTTTTTGTTTATATAATTTGGCCTTCTGATTTAAGTTTGAAAAAAATCTCAAACTACATAAAGCATAAGAAAACATTTTTATACAAGAACAATTTACACGGTCAATTTTCAATTTAATGTCTTCCAGCTTACAAGCAACCCAACCCTGATTACAAGTTAACCTGGATTAAGCACACGATCCATTGAAAACCAGCACTTGATCAGCAGCCAACTTAAAAAAAAAGCATGACTGTGATCTCCATGAGCTCTAAACATGAGCATGAAATATGTCTTAACTGACCACAACATGGATGCCTTTCTCATTAGCATGGCGGTTGTTGTGCGCATGTTCCCTTGAGCAATACCACTAGCCATGAAAACCATGAGAAAATCAATTCACGGGTTTCCTTTTTTTTATTATAATAATAATAATAATAATAGTAATAATAATAATAATAATAATAATAATAATATAATACACTGGACAATATGCAAACACTATAGCATCAAAGTACAAGAAAAACACTATGAACATGAACCAACTACTGTGACAGAAAACCAAACAATGACTATACTTTGGGACATGCCAATCCAAACCGACAAAGAGATAAAGGCAAACAGACCAGACATAGTGGTGAAAGACAAAAAGGAAAGAACCTGTCTGCTTATCGATATGTCAATCCCCACAGAAAGGAACACCTCCTTGAAAATAATTGAAAAACTGTCAAAGTACAAAGATCTTGAGATTGAAATTGAGAAAACATGGGGAATGAAAACAACTACTGTCCCAGTGATCATTGGAGCTTTCGGGCTTGAAGGTCAAGAAGGGAACCGAAAACTACATCGTCAAGATCCCAGGAAATATTAGAATAACAGAGCTACAGAAGACCGTCCTCCTTGGAACTGCTCACATACTTAGGAGGACTTTATCCATCAAGTAATCCATCAGACTTGTGACTGCCCTAGGCTCATGGATTGAACTCGGCACCATAAGTTAAAAGCGGCAAGACTTTAAGGAATAATAATAATAA
>OMLO01003570.1_pt1 | contig 12836 bp, 1 predicted proteins | sample 1674811 | NCBI WGS metagenome assembly OMLO01 (sample SAMN06265003, study PRJEB25207) | coral metagenome | isolation source: Coral host | place: Mexico:La Bocana,Puerto Morelos, Mexico | collected 2008-11-13
CCATGTAATAAGGAGACAAGGAAGATAGGTCCACGCCATAGCTGTCCATCCCCAATCCATGGAAGTCCACCAACTGACAGTGGTGTCCACTGACACATGTCCTATCTTGTTCTAATGGATTTGGCCCCAAGACCATCAAACTCCCAAAGTCAACCACAAAATCCGTTTCACTGACGCAGGAGGCGAAAGCCCCAGATCCAAGGGTTTCAGCTGCATCCGGCACGGTACACCAACAGAGTCGGTAGAGCCCTGCTGGCACAGAGTACTTGGTCAGGTCTAGCCCCACTTCTTGGACTTCTGAGATGTTGATGTGAAGAAATCCTGGTAAATCAGCACGATGTGAAGATTTTCCACAAGTGTCTAGCACCATGATGGAAGTATCAAGATCTCGTGTGGGCAGCGGAATGAAGCAGCCAAGCCCAAGGATACAAGTCTGGTCTTGGTGGAGTGGGGGTCCAAGAAGATGAAGTACACCCAGGTCGACTTGGAAGTGCTGTGGGATCTCACAGTCTGAGTCACACCAGCAAAGCCGATAGGAGCCACCACTCAACGTCGTGATAGACACCGACAAAAGACGGACCGAAGCATTGCTATCATGTTGGCCAAAGAAAAGGTGGCTAGATTCGACATTTCCACATGTGTCGGCCAGCAAAATTTCACTGTCAAGATCAAGAATGCAAGTATGTCCAAGGAAGCAAGTCCGCGCGACTTGGCTTGGTGACACAACACTTAAACCTCCAAAATCTAAAGCTGCAAGCGAATGCTTACACGAGCCCAAACTACCAGAGCACCAACACAACCTGTACTGTCCTGCTGAAGCTATGAAAACCGCGTGCCAAGAACTGTTGGATGTCAAGGCCAGTTTTGACACTTTCAGGCTGCTGCCAGATGAGCTCACTCCGAGCTCCAACCCGCTCTGAAGGACGAACTCGTCTCGCACGATCTGCTTGCCACAAGACTCCAAAATCATCACCGAATCTTCATCAGACAGGTGCCAGCCAGTGATTTCCAGAACACAAGTCTGTCCACTTACACAAGTGTAGTCTTGGTTGTGTGGGTTTGGTCCAATTATGCTGACTTGCGCTACATCCACCCGGAAGTCTTGGGCAGTGTTGCAGCCAAGATATGATGGGCACCAGCAAAGCCTGTATTCACCTCCCAGTGCTTTCACTGTGTTTAGGAAAGAAATATCAGTACCAAGCTCAGAATCCAACAACGTTGATCGAGTCAAAGTTAAGATAGTGGAATTCGGTGTGGGAACAAAGTTTTTGACAATGTTGAAGGAGCACGTGTCAAGAACCAAATAGCTGTCAGCAAAAGACAAACCCACTCCATAAATGGAATTAATCTGGCAGGATTGCCCTGCCACACAGGTGAATTTCGAGTCGAGAATTGATGGTCCAAGTAGTGAAAGGCGGCCGAAATCAATGCTGAAGTCCTCTGGCTTTATGCAAAGGCGAGACGAGTTAGAGCTGGTTCCAAGCAGGGCAGAAATGTTGAACACATTGTACAAAGCAGTGTCCTGTGAAGTCAGGGAATGATTTGCTAGGAGAGATCCGCCACACCAGCAAAGCCTGTAGTTGCCCCCTGCCGCTGAAACCGTTTCATACTGCCATGAGAAGGAAGCTCCCGAATCAATGCCAAGAAATGCCTCCGCAATACCTTCATTTCCCCACCTTGAAATGGCTGAAGTAACACCACAGGTGTTCATTACAGCAATGAGATCTGCTGCTCCAGTCCATCCGAGACCTGTCATTCCATCCACTCTGCAGCTCTGTCCTGAGATGCACGTTGTAAATTGAGACAACGGTGAAGGTCCAAGGATCGTCAAAGATCCAAAGCTCACTGCATGCTCTGGAGCCGTGCAACCTGTGATGTTTCCACCTGATTCGCTGAGGTCACTGCACCAGCATAGCTGATAAATACCACCAGGTGCACTCACTGCTGTCACCCAAGTAGCTTCAGATCCCTCGCCTACGACTAGCTCAGCCAAACCAGACATTGGGAATCCAGAAACCAAAGCAGGTGTTGCACATGTTTGCAGCACCATGATGCTGTTGGAGTCTGACAAACCAAGTCCTTGAATTCCACTGATTTTGCAGCTCTGACCGGTGATGCAAGTCCACATTTGAGAGAATGGATGTGGGCCGAGAACCTGTAGAGTTCCAACATCAGTCAGGAAGGCATCCGCAAGTGCAGCTTCACACGGTATTGGATGAGAGATATTTGCTGAAGAATTCACAAGAGAACACCAGCAAAGACGGTACTGGCCGCCGGGAGCTGTATTTGGTTGCAAGGCCCACTGGACTGTCCCTATGGATTGTACGGAGGCAGCCCCTTGAGAGTCAAAGCCATTGGCCACTTGCTGACCACAGGTGTCCATCACAAAAACACGATCCGTGTCAAGCAACCACTTCCCTTGAAATCCATCTAAGAAACAAGCTCTGCCGCTCACACATGTCCTTGCTTCACTCAACACAGGTCCAATGAGGTGAAGCTCACCCATGTCTACTTTGAAGCAGTCAACTAGACTTGTCCGGTTTATGTCGGTGCCATTGACAACCACAGTCACATTGGACAATCCTTCAACCATTGGGCACCAGCACAAACGATATGAACCACCTGACAATGCAGTGATTGTGCCAAAGTCAACGCTGGCAGAGCGGCTGGCACCACTACTTGCGGCAAAGGAAACATCTAGGGATTTCATGAAAAAGCTTTCGCTCGCATTTTCAGACACGGAGTCGGTCAAAAGACCGATCTGAGCGCATGTGTCCAAAATGGCAATCATGTTTAGATCCGACAGAAAGTGGCCTCGTAAGCCTTCCAATTTGCAGGTCTGACCACTCACGCATGTTCTAGTATGGGAGATCTGCGGCCCAATCAGAGTCAATGTGCCGATCGATGTTCGAAACTGATCAGAAGTATCACAGTCTTGATAGGCACCACACCAACAGAGTTTGTACTCTCCACCTGCAGCAGAGAGTGGTGTATTCCAGCGTACTGTGGCTCCACTTCTACTCACAACTTGCACCATGCCAGCATCTGGAAGCTTTTGTATGACATGTGCAATGCCCAGAATACCACATGTGTCTAAGATCAGGGTCTTGTCGCCATCTCGGAAGTCGAAGGTCACATGCCACATTCCATGCCATCGAGGAAATCCTGTTGTCTCCCAACGCGAGAACAAGGAATTCGTGTTTCCATCGACCAGTTGCTGAGGACCGTGGATGTATGGATTGGCGCCCGCAGATTTCCAAGGAACTCCTGAAGCCCCAAATATCCAAGTCGGTGGCAGGTTTTCCACCCAAGTTCCCTGGCTGTACCATTGTACCTCACGCGGCTTTGGCTGCCAACCTGAAGAGGTTTCTTGAACTAAGAGTCTGAAGAAAGGTGCATTTGTCTCATTGAAAAAGACTTCTTGCCACTCACTGATCCCTATCTGCAACTCAAACATGTAGACGTCTACGAATGGCCCAAAGGCAGCATGATAGCTCACTTGAACCACTGCTCGTGTAATATCAAAAAGAACGCTGCCGTCCTGCTTGATTCGGATGCCGGACACGTCTGGGAGCCTGTCCTGGTTCAAGTACATACCTTGTATACCCCGAATTTCACAAGCTAAACCACTGACACAAGTGCGATCTTGCTGCAATGGCGCTGGGCCTATGATGTCCACAGAACCGAAGTCTGTTTGAAATTGGTCGGACTCCAAACATCCTTGGGTGACATTCTGCACATCAAGAGTGGTTCCAGCACACCAGCACAGTCTATAGGTCCCTCCGGATGCTAGACTGATCTCTTCGACGTTGTGCATGCCTAAGTCTGTTGAGGTTTGATTTATTTGGCCTGGCATGAAGTAACCTCCTGGAAACGTAGCACCAACTCCACACGTTTCAAGGATCAGAACTCTTGACGTGAGCAAAGAGCCTTCACCCTGAATTCCAAGCCTGCATGTTTGTCCACTGATACATGTTTGACGCTGATTCCACGGGGCTGGACCAATCACTTTGAGTGTTCCAACATCAATTTGGAAGTGAGCCCAGCGACTGCAATCTGTGACATTCCTGAATGATGCGTTGCCATACGGGTCGAGCTCTTGGTCTGACATACACCAACAAACTCGGTATTGTCCACCAGGTGCACTAACTATTCCTCTGTTCCACTCCACACTGTTGATTTCATCCTTCACACTATCAGATCCCACGCCACAACTTGACAGTAGTGCAACTCGGCTGTCCAAGCCAATGTGATGGCCGGTAAGTTGCGGACTGAAGCATGTCAAGCCGCTAATGCAAGTACGATCTTGAGACAAAGGTCGAGGTCCAAGCACATCAAAGGTGCCAATTTCCAGCCGAAATTCCTCCGGACCACACTTAAAACTGGCCGAGCACCAACACAACTTGTAGCGTCCTCCGGGGCCGGTAATGGGAAGGCTTCCCCAACTAACAGTGCCACTTTGCAAGGTCACTGCGCTACCGTTTCCAGCCAATGGCACTCCCACTGCAGCAGAATACGTTCCACAGGTGTTCAAGAGTTGGATTGAATCACCCACTTGAAGACCCTCACCCTCAAGACCATCAAAAGCACATTGCCTTCCACTGATGCAGGTACGAGCATACTGAAGTGGAGCAGGTCCTATCAAGGACATACTACCCAAATCTGCTCTGAACTTGTCAGCTGAATGGCATCTGCCACTGCACCAACATAAGCGGTATTGACCACCTTCAGCATGAATAGTTTCGCTCCAATATGCAGATGTTCCGCTTGCTGTGACGTAGGACGCAACGGCCCCCAACGGCCAGCCTTGGACCACAGCATCTGAACGTCCACATGTGCCTAGAACCATAATGCTGTTTGAGTCGGATGGTGACTCCAAGAGCAATCCGTCAATAATGCACGTCTGTCCAGACACGCAGGTCCTGTGCTGCTCAAGAGGGCCGAAAGGCTGTGGTCCGAGAATTGAAAATGAACCCACATCTGTGCGATGATCAGATGGGGATGTGCACGCAAAATTGCCCGCACACCAGCATAGTCTGTACCTGCTTGGCAAGTTGAAATCACGTGACAGCACACGCGCAGTATGGTTGAAGTACATTATATGTTTTATATATGTATATATGACTAGAAAGCCAACAAAATCAACAGGCTTCAGTGCAGTCCAGAACATCTCAGTATCTATTATAAATGTATGAAGGTCCTGTAAATCTAAAAAGATACAACATGCGCAAAAACTGCATGAGTTTACAAGTGTCAACTCTTGCAACCCAGTCAAGTACGGCAAGCAACCCCGCGGCACATAGAAGTAAGAGCCCGTATTACCGTTTAGCTAGTCGTTGTAAGTACGCTCTCCAAAACAACCCCGATGCCTTCCACCAACTGCACTGACTTGCTCGCTGCCCCAGCTCACTTGCAAGCTCTGCTTGTTTGGGATTGAAGTGTCCTCAGCTTGCAAGAAACTTCTGCACCACAATCAAAACACCTTACAAACCCCAAAATTGTATGCAAGTCTCACAACAACCTAAGCAAGAGTTGCTTCACTTTCTTCATGTGCAACAACGATTGTGTCTTATGGCCTTGTCGGACAAAACACACGAGCTAAAAAATATATTTCTGGCTAAGACTGCCACACTTCGAAGTTGCTGCCCAAGGCACAGTGTAGTTGCTGGCATTCACAAAGGCCGAGTCGCCGATCTCCCGCACATGAATCACGGAAGGGAAGCCCTCCACAATCGAAGCAGATCCGCAAGTGTCCAAAACGACAAATGAGTCTGCAGCAGTCAATCCCAGCCCTTCAATTGCATCCACGCTGCAGGTAAGGCCACTAACACACGTTCGATGCTGCACAGCACTGCTTTGTACAAACAGCACCTCAAAGGGTGAACTATCTGTGGAAGAAAAGCCATCACAACGGATCAGCAAGCTGCAGGAAGTGGACATATCTTGGCTGTCGAACTGAGCTGCTACGACTGCAGGGCCAGCATACCTCGCCAAACTGAAGCATTGCCATTTGCTGACGTTTGCGTGAATGCTAGTTCGCTGCTGGACGCTGCAGAAACCTCGAAGCCATCTATCATATTCGTTGAAATTTGCACTGGGACCCAGCAAATACATTGTTCCCACATCTGTGCGGAAATTCACGCCATTCTTCTCATCGCACTCAAAGCCTGCTGCACACCAACACAGTCTGTAGATCCCGCCCGGGCCTGAAAAAGTGTCTGGAGTCCATGCAACCCGAACAACTGTGTCTGACTTGGTGGCATTTGTTTCTGTGAAACTCATCCCTTCCTCCAGTGTATCATTCTCCTGAATCATCCCCAATGAGGTCACACCTGGCGGAAGGAATGGACTCCCACAAGTGTCCAGAATCATAAACCTATCATCTGGGTGAATGTATAATCCATAGATATCTCCAAACGCACAAGTTTGTCCTGAGACACATGTGCGATCTTGGTGGCTCTCAGGACCGCGAATTGTCACACTGCCTGCTGAGATTTTGAAACTCTCAGGGCGATCACATAGCATGGATTGCGGAGCGCACCAGCAAAGTTGATACATTCCGGCACCTAGAGTTATTGGCTCTCTCCAGGCCACCCCAAGAATCATTTCCATCGATCCGCATGTTGCAGTGTTTGAAGCTGTTGAGCAACCGAGTTGCAGAGAACTTTGGTTTTGCACCCAGCTGAGGTTACCTTGATCATAGAGAGCCCAGCTCCAATCTGTATCAACTAGTTGGGTTCGGTTGTCGAGTGAGATCGATGATGGAACAGTCTCTGAAGGCCCAAAAGCCAGTCCGGAAGGAACTCCACATGTCTCTAAGATCAGGAACTCATTTGTGGGATGCAATCCTTGGCCCTGTATGCCCGAGATTGCACAGCTTTGTCCAGAAACGCAGGTAAATTCTTGAGCAGCATAGGGTCCAACAAGAGTCAAAGTTCCGAAATGAATTGTGAAAGAAACACTGCTTGGACAATCCGAGTGCGAAGTGTTGCTGCTGTTTTCCAGCTCTCCAGTGCAAGAACACCAGCAAAGCTGATACTGGCCACCCCGCGCACTCACCATGGTCCAAGCTGCTCTATCCTCCACGACACGTGCAGCATTGGGACTGCGCCTAGGGGAAGCAATTGCATCTGCACAAGAGTCCATGATCAAGACGAAGCCATCCAAAAACAAACCATCCAAGCCATCAATTTCACAGGTTTGACCACTGACACAAGTTCGCATCTGTAGGTTTTGAAGACCAAACAAAGGTCCGTGCATGACAAGTCCACCGACATCAACTGCGAAGGCATCGCTAGTGAAGCAAAAAGATTGTCCACTGCACCAACAGAGTCGATATTGACCTCCTGGTAGGGTTTCTAGGGCATCCCAGAAGAAAGATGTGCCACTAGCTACTGCAGGTTGGGCTAGCCAGGAGTCTGCAAAAAAACCATCGCCGGTTGAGCGGGTGCCACATGTGTCCAATATCCAAAGCCGATCGCCATCTGCCAAATTCTGGCCAACAATTCCATCAACAAGGCAGCTCTGACCACTCACACAAGTTCTATCCTGCTTGAGGTTAGGGCCAATCAGCATCAAGCTCCCCACATCGGTACGGAAGGATTCCGATGAACTGCAACTCACATCGGCACCGCACCAACACAGGTGATAGCTGCCACCTGGAGCGCTTATTCTGCTCTCCCAGCTGATGTCTACTCCACTGGAGTTCAATCTGGAAGACAAGAGAGCCACGCCGGCCTTTCCAACATTATCAACCAAGGAATTGGCAAAACCACATGTGTCTAGAAGCATGTATGAATCATCTTCTGCCAAGCCATTGCCAAGCACTCCTTTTATGGTACAAATCTGCCCGCTGATGCATGTCCTTGCTTGAAATAAGCTCGGCTGAGCTTTGTGAGGATAAACCAAGATTGCTGGCTCACTGTCATCAGCAATGGATGCGCAAGTCTGCATTGTCTTGCATTGTCCTTCGTTTGGACCTTTGTCTGAATACCAGCTCAATTGGCACAAAGGATGCAGGTCGTTGCATCTTGCTCGACATTCTTCGATGGTCAAATTGCCAAAGACTTCCAGAACTTCCGGTTCTGGATAATCCGGCCTCCTGCCACAATGTCCACGCTGTGTCGGTGTCCAAGAAATCTGCCCAGAAGGCCCAAGCATTTCCAACTTGCCTGCATCAACGAAGGAGTCGAACCGAGAGCACTGATGAGTCGTGTTAGTGAGATTTCCAGCCTGAGAGCACCAACACAGCCGATATGTGCCTCCATGTGACGTGACTGGAATGTTCCAAGATACACTCGCACTGCTCACCTCGTCACCTTGAACATCAACCAGGACGCTTGCATCACCAGGGAAGCCGACAATATCTTGGAATCCACAGGTGTCGAAAACCTTCCAAGCATCAGAAGTTGATAAGTGCAAACCCAACAGGGAGTCGATGCTACAAGTCTGCCCACTGATGCAAGTGCGATCCTGGGAGAAAATAACGCCAACCACTTCCAAGCGACCAAAGTCAATGGTGAAGTCTGATGGTGTTTGACATCGAAGGACTTGAGACAGGTTGGTGTCACTTGAGTTCTGCGAGGCCTGGAAAACGGAAGATTCAAGCAAAGGACACCAGCACAATCTGTATGTACCACCTTGGAGCTCAAGTTTGGTGACACTCATCCCATATGCCGCACTGGCTTTGTGAGTTGCAAGGTGCCCAGCTGCAGTGCCACAAGTGCTCAAAATCAGAAAGGAATCCTGGCTTTGTCGGCCTCCTCCTGTCATGTCAATCTCACATTCTTGGCCACTGATGCATGTGAAGCTTTGCTGCAAAGGTCTAGGACCCTGCACAAAGAGCCGTCCAAAATCTACTTGAAAATCCATCGAAAGACTACAATTTGTGCTGATGCCTGAGCACCAGCAAAGCCGATATTCACCACCAAGAATCGGAGCTTCAGTGGCATCCCAGTACCATGTGTGACCTGATGCATTCGAAGAAGCTCTGGCCGGCTGCACACCAGTGACATGGTATACATTTGGCGGAGCACCACCGAGACCGCAGGTGTCCAAAATAAGCAAACCATCTCCATCTTGCAAATATGCACCTGTGATCCCATCAACCAAGCAGTCAGAACCACTTACACACGTTCGAGGCTGCTCCAAATCAACACCAATGAGAAGTAGAGTTCCCACATCTGAGATAAAGTTTGTTGGCGACTCGCAGTTCGAACTGTAATTGTTTGGAGAATCATGCCAACTCTGCGCGATCTCTTTGCACCAACAAAGTCGATACTCACCGCCAGCCGCCGTGACTGTCACTTCCCCCCAACTCACGGCTGCTCCACTGGCTGACAGAGACAACGCGGAGCCAGCAAAACTGAAGCGAGGAACAACCGCAGAAACTCCGCACGTGTCAAGAACAAGGTATGAGTCGTTGTTGGTCAAACCGAGACCCTCCACTGAGTTGACTGAGCAAGTACGGCCACTGATACAAGTGAAGGCATGTCCACTAGTTGGACCCACTAAATGCAACGTGCCCACGTCAACACGAAAGTCTGGTTGACGGCACGAACTCAGATTGTAGCGTGTAAAATTGAAAGGAAGCCCAGGCGAACTAGGCAAAGTGCTCGAAAGAACTTGCCACTCAGTAGGTGAGATTGTGGAATTGTCAGCCCAAGTCGCACTGCCCTGCTGTAAGTCTGCGCACCAGCAAAGCCGATACTCACCACCGGGCAAAGTCAAACTCAGTTCCCACCAAACATCTGTTCCAGGAAGTGCTCTTGCAATTGCCAAGGCACTGCTTTTCAGACTTCCAGGATTTGAACTGCATGTAGCCATGATGAGGAATTCGGCTTTCTGAGACTCAATGTAAACTCCTTGTACATGTGAGACAAAACACGGTCTTCCCCGAACACAAGTAAAACTCTGCTCCGGCAAAACACCTTGCAAAACCAGTTCCCCAGCATCAACCCTGAAATCATCAAAGTTGTAGCAAGGAAATCCTTGCGCACACCAACAAATCCTGTATGTACCTCCACTTGAGGTCACAGCAGTATGAAAAGAGACCTCATTCCCAACAGTTCCTGCCGCAGTTTGTAGAAATCCTGCAGGTGAGTCAGAAAGGTGACTCGCAAGTCCACACGTGTCCAAGATGAGGTAATAATCACCTGCCTGCAGGTCGTTCCCATGCAGTCCGGCAATGTGGCACGGCCATCCAACTACACATGTGCGGCTGTGGGTTGAGGCCGGACCAACGACGTGCAAGCTTCCAAAATCTACGGCAAAGTGATCTGCAGTTTGGCAAGGGCTCGTCACATTGTCTGGATTCGTGGCTTCTTCGGAACGTGTTGAACACCAGCACAGCCTATACTTGCCACCTTGCAGTGTTTGGTGAACGCTGCCCCATGAGAATGAGAAGTCGGGTGGCAAGGCCAAAGCAGGGTCATGAGATTGAGGCACCAAGCTAGTAGCTTTTCCACAGGAGTCAAGCACAAGTACTGCATCGCCAAGTGACATATCATATTGGAGTTCCTTGAGAACGCATCTCTGGCCGCTGACACAAGTGAAGGTGTGATCGACTTGCACAGGACCTATCAGATCAAGTGTTCCAAAATCGACATTAAAATCCAGAGGGTTTTCACAGTTTCTCATCGAAACTAGCTCTGGTCTGACTGGAAACCTGGCAAGAGCCATTATGTCCTTGTCGGCACACCAGCATAGGCGATATTGTCCACCCTTGGCAGTTACTTGCCCAACAAATAGTGATCCATTTGCCAAATTCAAAGGGCCTGCTGGAGTCCGGTGTGCAAGAGAGGCAACGCCGCAAGTGTCGAGAATCATGGCTTGATTGCCAGTGGACAAACCAACCCCGAGAATACCTTCAACAGTACATGTCCTGCCAGCAGTACATGTCCAGTCTTGATGCAAAGGACGGGGGCCTACAACAAGAAGTTGTCCAGCATCTGTGGCAAATGCAGCTTCTGCAGAACAACCACGACCAACACTTGCTTTGCACCAACAAAGTCGATACTGACCACCAATCTCAGGGATGTGCTCAAGCACGAAAAGCGGTGATGAGATGTTTGCCTCTGGTGTCAATGACAGGTTTTGACGTATCCGGCTGTAGTGCCTGGTTGGGGTGCCCATGGGCATGCTACAAGTATCCAGAATTAGCAAGTGGCCATCTATTGAATCCATGTAATGGCCTGGAAGGTGCCAAATGTTGCATGGACGACCACTGACGCATGTTGAGTCCTTCTGGTTTTGCAAAGGTCCGACTACGTGAAGCGCTCCAAAATCCACTTGGAAATCACTGGCCAAGGTGCACTCACTAATGTTCGATAGGTGTGTCGAATTGGCTTCAGAAAGACCTATCCCACACCAACACAATCTGTAAGTTCCACCAAGCATCGCGGCCGAGTTTGAACCAAAATGTAAGATTCCTCCTGTTTCCAATTCAGCTCGAACTGTCCCCCTTGAAGGGCTCTGCCTTCCAGGATGGCCGCACGTGTCTAGTACCATCACAGAGTCTCCGGTCACATCCAGCAAAAATCCAGAAATGGCCTCGACATTGCAAACCTGTCCACTTATGCATGTCTTGTCCTGTTGCAAGGGTGCTGGGCCACGCAGAGCCAGATTTCCAACGGTGGATCGATATGTCTCTGCTGATGTGCAAAGACCAGGCCATGAAATGTTGGCGTCGGTCGGCCGATCGCTGCACCAACATAATTTGTACAACCCCCCTGCCAAAGTATGCGAGTCAAGGCCCCATTTCACAACAGCCCCGCTTGCCACTACACTTACATCTTGGCCAGCATTCACCGTCGATGCCAAGATTTGGTTGCTGCCACAAGTGTCCTGGATCAAGTACAAGTCGGAATCAAGCAAATCTTGCCCCTGGATACCGTCCACCAAACATGTTCTTCCACTTACACATGTCCTGTCTTGTTCATTCGAATATGGACCCTGCAAGACAAGATCACCTGCTTCAACCGAAAATACTGTTGTGTTGGAACAAGGAGAGTTCCTACTACACCAGCACAGCTTGTATTGGCCTCCCGACGCAGGCGGCAAGGTGTTTGTTAGCATCAACGTGCTGCTGCCATCAGAGGCCACAAGCCCTGTCTGCAGAGAAAAACTCATATCTGCTTTCAAATTACCAGCACATTCCTTCGAAGCAAAAATCGTATCATTTGTAGAGAGGTAGGTTCCGGTGATGGTTGCCGAACATGAGCGCCCACGAACGCAGGTGGCAAAGTCCGTGCCGGTGGGCCCCAAGAGGATCATCGTTCCAAGATCCACAACGCAGTCCTCAGGGGCAGGGGGTACATTTGGGTTGTAACCATGCAGTTGACATGAAATGGGTGTTTGTGAAAACTCAAATGCTCTCATTTCCTTAAACCTTGTTCCCTAAATGATAAAACAACACTGTAATGCAGCTGTGCTGGGCATTTCATCGAGCGCCCTCAAATTCAGGTTCCGAGATTCCTTATGTCACCAGAGAGTTGAGTTTTGTTCAGTTCTCAGGACGTTGTGGCAGTCGTTTTGTCGTGTGAATCGTTGGGGCCTTTGAAGTGGTGCCACGAGGCAGGCCACTTTGTAAAATGTGGACGTTCACAGCTCGTTTTGTGGCACACAGATCTTGGCAAACACAATCCTTGAGGAAGCTTGGCATTCAGATCTTGGCAAGTCCGCCTAGTCGAATAGATCTTCATATGAGTTGATCGTTTGGTAAACATCTTGTGAGTTATGTGCATTGTCTGTATTGTGCAAAGGTGATCCAAAGACATGGATCTGTACGTGGAGAGGTCGAGATACACCGACGAGGTCAAGCTGTGAATGTTAGGACG
>OMLO01003571.1_pt1 | contig 12834 bp, 14 predicted proteins | sample 1674811 | NCBI WGS metagenome assembly OMLO01 (sample SAMN06265003, study PRJEB25207) | coral metagenome | isolation source: Coral host | place: Mexico:La Bocana,Puerto Morelos, Mexico | collected 2008-11-13
GACCAAAACGGCTGAAAAACCATACCCTTTGGGGCCGCACATACCTATATAGCCCATATAAGGGAGTACCCCCCCCCACCCCGGGGTCGTATTCACGCTCCAAGGAGTGTGTCGCGCCCGCGCTTCTTAATGGTCACGAGGGTTGAACTGGAGAGAACGACCGTATGGACATTGGTGTTTTTTAAAAGGATTGCACCTTTTTGTATAACAATTGATACTCAGATAGAAGGAATTCGTTTTGGAAATTTGAAACACGAGGCATTCTCCTGGGATTTCCAACGAATTTGATGTTAAGGAACAATAGATTAGCTTCAATAGAGCAAAACCTTATCGATGTCGTGCTGTTAACGAAAGCTTTCATGTAGGCACGACCTATGCTTACAATCGAAATATATTTCGCTCTTTTTTTGTTTGATGTGCTTCCAGAGATGCATTGGTATTCTGTAACTTCAGGTGAACTATCACAGGGATACACAGTAGCTTCAGAGTCGAAATCCAAAAGTCATTGTCATTGATAGAAAACTTTTAAACAACACCAAGAACTGGTTTAGCTTTGTTGCAAATTAGTTTAGAAGTAAACTGAAACTATCGAAGGAGTGTTACTATCAGTCATACATGCACAAAGTTGTGATATCATTTGAAAATATCTGGCGAGTTTTCTCAAATTTACACTGTAGGAACAATGTAGTCGTACTCTCCTGATTTTCTTTACAGATTGTATCAACCCTCAAAGAGATAACGAGAGTGAAGCACTCTGGCATATTGCCCCCTCAACAGAAGTGAAAACAGCATTCAGGCCCCTTAAATGACGCGAAAGGTACAAAAATCTCATCTTATGATCATTTTGTCACAACAAACGGTTTGCTCCTTTAAAGGAGTTATAGATCTGTCACATATTAAAGACAAGGGGTCCATCATAGGATGAAACTGTGTATTACTCACTCCTACAGGTTTAAAAACTTCCAGCCATTCTTCAAGTGCACATTTTTTTGCCCATTTGGAGGAGGATCACAAATGGACCCCCAAAACAGCTGGAGATTGTGTCACTCATATGTTGAGACAAAATCCTACAAACACTGCATATTGGCATTTTATTAAGCTGCTATTCTTGAACAAAAAGACAAAGCATGTTTGCTGATGCCCCATGTCACAAAATTGACAGTGATTCAGGTCTTGGCCTTTCCTTTGAGGTTCAGATACATACATGTACCAAATATGTCAGTCTTGTTCTCTAGTACAAAGTGTAGAGTTTTGTTTGCATATAGTTATTACATGTATACTGTACATGTTCGATTCTGAAATAAAACACTCCCCAGAATGTTAGCACAATCCTGCAGCTGTTCTCCATAAGAGAAGACAGCATTAACAATGGAAATTTCACCTCCACAAGAATAGTTCAAAAAAGACACTTGGGCTGGTAAAGGTCCTCACCCAATGTTGAGGCCAAACCCAAAGCGTGCTTGATTCTTAGAATGATTCACCATTCCACTCAATACAAATGCAAATGGTAAAGGTGGAAGTCTCTTTTCCATAACAGCAGCCACTGTCCAATTTGTATCTAGCATTCCACGAAATGTAATATTGGATTTGGGCACTTCAATTTGGTACCCAGCAGTAACAGAACTATCATGCGCTCTCGTGTTGTATTCATACTCGACGCCAACTTTAACATTCTCATTGCCCTTGTGCCAGTAACTCAAATGCCATCCCGTCTGACCAACAGTCGCCGAAGCTATCCACCTGTCTGATGTGTAGCGTCCAGCAAGAGACATCATAGCTATTTCCTGGCCAGAGCCATAGTGGTAAAGCAGCTCACCACCAACATCGACATGTGGGGCCATTCTTTGAAGATAGTGTGCTACAAGGATTCCTGAGCCATTAATTATATCTATGTTGCCAGCGGTTAGACTTGCAGTGAAGTCATTTCCTCTGTACTCAGCATCACTTTGGACTAGGACCCAAACTGACTTTTGTGTCTGTAAAAGATGCATACATGTAAATGCTGCCATCTGATTGATTAACCTTATAGCTATTGTACATGTCTATCCATCATTGACTCGTCAACTATCAGGCAAGTCTAGAGCTCATACTAAAAATTGTTTATTAGTCTGTAGTGGCTGAAGGTACATTGTACAAAGTCTTCAAAATAGCAATGTTTTCTTCAGTTTATCCTCTGAAGTTTTAAGGATCAAAAAACAAGGATTAAAAGAAAGACTTAATTACCATTAAATACAACTAAAAAAAATCAGGATCATTGCACAAGTACAAACACTTGTTCAGCTGTAAGTACAAAATGAAAATTCAATATGTGCAGTATTACTTAACACTATAGACCAGAAACCAATAATTGGAAATCATTCCTTAAATATAAAAATCTAGTATTTAAAATGACTAGATCACTTGTTCTCAATGTCTATGCAGCAAGAGCTACATGTAATTCAACTTTTGGCCTTGTCAATTGTCATCATACAGTAATCCCAAGGTTACCGGTATGTGTTAATTGATAATCCTCTGTAGGGGAAAAGATGGCAACTGATATATTTACCCATAATTGTAAAAATGTACAGAAAAGTTACTTTTAACATCTTCAAACCAAGCATACACTATGTCATTAGCAAAGGGACAAACAATGCAAAAATAAAATTGAAATTTATGGGCTGTGTAAGGTTCGCATGATATTGTGGCAAAATGTACAGCTGCCATCTTTTTTCTGTATGGAGGATTATAACTAACAAACGTTCTTACCTGGACGACCATTTTCCCTCTGATTCTGTCTGTCAACTGGTGAATAATTTGAGCATTAAGACTTCCATTTGTATCTATGTCTCCAAGCATCACAGGAAATGACTACAAAAAAACAACCACAAATGCACAGTTAATACAAGCTGTACAGCTAAGTAGATACAAAATATTTAGTTAGGTATAATGTGTGTTTCTATATAAATTGCTTATGGCTGGAGTTATGAAAAGGGTAAATTTCTGAAAAAGTGTGTTTCTTTGCACTTAATGAGTTACACACTTTGATTTTGTGAAGAAATAAAAGAAAGAAAGAAAAAAAGAAGAAAACAAAGTAGAGAAAAGCAAGTATAAGCAAGTGGAGGAAAAAAAGACTGACAGACATTCCTTTGAATTCTATTTATTTTCTATTTTGGAGAGAAAAAAAAGCACACCTACACCAAGGTGAAATTTTGTCAACCCGTTTTTCATAAGACCAAATGTATATTGAGCAGGACTTTCAGTTACCTCATTAGGACCAGTCTGTTTGTTTCCCACATAAGTTGCTCCAAAGTGGTACGCTCCTGGCCCCATTCCACTGAGCTGCAGGGTGTGACTGACTTGAAAATGATTGCTAAGGCCCTTGTTGATGACAAGCTTACAGCCTTCAAATGGCTGAGGAAAGACATCTGGAAAGTACATGTAACAGAAGTTAAGAATATGCTATCAGTGAATTGGTGTTAAACCATATATTTAATTTTTTTAGAAAGGAAATTTATACCCTGAATTACAAAGGAGGGCTGTTGTGAGGAAAAGTTACATTGTTTCTACCTACAGAGCAAAAAAGAGCTCTGAAGAATTTGTTATCTACAGTGTGTTTTGAATAGTATGTCACAATTGAAATACATGTATTATAACAATTTGGAGAGCTTTTGCAGAGTGCTCTCACCACTTCACCATATACCTGCAGTGAAAGGACAGTAGTTGATGTTACAGGAATAACCATACTTGAGAAATTTACCTTTGATCAATTTTAACATTGAATTAATATTGATTAGCTGATTATAATCAAGTCCTGATTTTTATCATCATCGTGCTTGTTAAGTTAAGTTCTGTTCACCAATGTGTTTACCACTGAAAATGTTTTAAGGGAGCATAACAAAGGCAATGTACCAGTAGTACTTAACCAAAACAATTGTTGATAGTATAGTCTACAGTGCATGATATTTTTGTCACTATTAGTAACTCTAAACATTTTAAGTTTTATTCTTTCTTCAGTGCAGCCTAACCTCAAATGCGAAAATCTACATGAACATACATGTACAAGAAGCTGGTGTGGGAAAAATCGGCAACTAACACAGCTAAAGAACCTGCAGTGTTCCAGAAAAATGCAGGTATTTTACGTAACAACACCAACAAGCAAGTGATATGCATCTACACTAATGTACCAGACCTGAGGAACTGGCAATGCTCATATCCTTAAGACTCATTGAAAAAGAATTCTTTTGATGGACATCTTGCAAAGAACAATATCATTTGTAGGCACGCCAGAAAAATATCAGCAACTTATGTAATGCAACTTACAATCAAAAGTGTGTGTGGCTTTAGAAAGTCATTAAGTACAAGATATGTATTTTTCAGGTCGTAGATCCATTTCCCAGTTTGGGAAAAATTTAAGAAAATGATGATGATGAGATTAATGTATTCCTTCAGTAAGGGCTTCATCAAGGGCTAGGCACCCAGCAAAATTAATTGATGGACTGTGAACATGTGAACATGCCTGTTTTCAAAAGCACAACAGCCCCTTTTGACAAAAAAAACCTCCTGTCCCCTAGCTTAAAATCTACACTATGTACATCATTTTGAATTTGCTTTGATTGATTGATAGTTTTTTTTTTCAGGAGATCTGTGGTGACCTGCACAACAATGATAATACGAATATTTTGTTATTTTATAGTAAAACTTGTCAAGGAAAAAGACATTCTGATGGAGGGGTGGCGTGATCTGCTGTGTATATTGCACCAGAGTAGTAGAGGTACTTGTAACTTGATTTTGTAAAAACCTATTTTAATTGTTAGAATCCGTACTTTAACAAAAATCGCTTTGGAAATCTTAGATCACTGTATACTTAAACGGTGGATGTCCTGATTCTTAGTGACTGCATTTATCCAGTGAACCGATCCAGAAATTTAATTTCTTAGCTAAGTTAAGGTTACGTGCGGTAAGCTCACATACATGTTTCAGCTGAAATACCGACGCTAAATTTTAATAGCCCGTAAATTTACGGCAATCGAGCCAACTTCCATTACTCTACAGAACAATAACAGGATCTTAGACATCCGTGATTTAGCTTTACTACGATTGAAGTCTTACATAACCGGAAAGAAACCACGAAGCCGGTGAGAGTTGTACGATTTCTGGGCAACCTACCTTTGCATGCCTTGTGTAAGTCTTCATACGTTCCCGGGTTGTTAGATGCCTTTTTCTCCGCTGGTAGCGACTTGGCTTCTACAGGAGGTGGTGCCGTAAGAGGTGGAGGCGGCGGTATCGAGGTGACGTTGCTAGAAGATGAGGGATTCGACGGTGAAGCCGCTAGTACATTCCCCATCTTTGATCGTGTGAACCATGTGCAAATGCTGATGTAAGATTCTGATTGGCTCTTCCATCGGCAGCCATGTTGAAAGTGGCGAGAGACTGGAAACAGGAGAACGAGCCTGCACGTTTAGTGCGGTTACTGCAGAAATTGTACATGTGAGGCAAAAGATGTAATATTTTGTTCGATTTTTTCAAGGAATTTTACGGTTTATTTCCATAACCACCACGATTAACATGAAAAATGGCCGAAGAACCCAAAGAACCGCTATTTAAAGATATCGATGCTGATGATGAACCAGAAACCACCGCCATCGAAAGCCTCTGTATGTCTTGCGAAAAAAACGTGAGTACATCAGAAAGTTCCTTTTAATTTGTACCACTTTATTGATACATGATAAGTTTACATGCCTCAGTAGCTCAAAGCTACATCCTTGGACAAAATAAATGGAACATTTGGACCACCCCTATCCCATTTTTGTGATGCCAAAATGGTGTGTTTTTGCTCCTTGACACCTTCATCATTGCTTTTGGGGGGAAGGGGGTTAATTGTTCCTTTTTATTCTTTCCAAGATTGCAGCAAAGCTATTCTGGGCAAGCTACTATATCATCATCACCATCATCATGTCATCGTTATCGTCATTGTCACAAGTCATTGTCATTGTCATCGGCATCATCGTTGACATCATCGTCATCGTCCTCTGTCATTGTAACATCTGTTCTAATTAAACAAACGACTGGTATAGCTGGTATTTTAGACTACCCCATCCCCACTCCAGGGGGAAAAATAGCCAGTCCCTATTGACAAGGGTCTGCTATGATGTTACATATGAATTTGTCTGTTGTTCATACTTTAGTCTACCTTAGCCTGTTCCAGTTGTTTAGTAGTGGGAATCTGGCAATGAGTGGAAGAAAAGAGACGAGCTAGATCCCCCTCATTCTTGCCCTTGCCTTGCTCCGCTTTCACTTGCCCCCACAAACTGAGAGACTGTATGAGACAGGCTAAATTTACCTACAAAGAAGCAAGCCTGTTATTGGCTGGTGTGAAGATCAAGGCCTTATGTGATTCAGAACTTAATGATACATGTAGTTCTGAGTGAACCAACGTTTATGACCAAAATTATTTCTCTCTTATAATAAAACAGGGGACAACCAGAATGCTTCTCACAAGAATTCCATTCTTCAAAGAGATTATCATTATGTCATTTGAGTGTCCCCACTGTGGATATAAAAACAATGAAATCCAGTCAGCGGGAAGAATATCAGAAAAGGGATGCACAATGAAGCTGTCAGTTTCTACACCAGAGGTACAGATTTTGTGGGAGCTAATTGAAGTGCTGAAATCTTGATCTTTTCTAATAGCATAATAGCATAATAGCATTATGAAAAAAAGTTTCTAATGTATTACAATTAGGCTTACTTTCTGTGCATTCATTTACTCACCCTAAAACAGACAAAAAATACTAAACAGTCGGTCAGTTAATCAGTAGAATCAGCTATTAAGTAGCTATTAATTTAATGTCTCCGAGTCTTTACGTCATGTAACTACAGTAACAGTGTTTTGTACAGTCATTTCTAGTTGTTAATTAATTCCATTAACTCCAACAAAGCAATAATTGCTGCGCTTCACAAAAATTGTGTACAACACTAAAAGCAATTTTTTTTTCTTGCAGGATTTAAATAGACAAGTTGTAAAATCAGATGTAGCTTCATTTGCTATTCCAGAGCTGCAGTTTGAGAGTCCTGCATTTTCACAAAAAGGAGGTAAGGAGGAAAATAGCAGGGTTTTTTTTCCCATGTGTGCTATGTAGCATTTTGATTCAATTTGTGTCCTTGGAACAATTCCAATTAATTGGTGTACAATCTTATCATAACATTTTCTCAGAGGAACTGACCAATGGAAAAATTTGAGTGTGGAAATTTCAAAGACATGATGAGATGAGATAAGATTTTTTCTCCTTTTTTAAATAATAATTTTTAGATTCTTGCGATATTTTAGTGATAATTTTTATTATTGTTAATGGTAGATTTTTAACTTTCAGTACATTTAAGAGGGCTGCAAATTTATTAGTTGATAAACTATTACGTGTCACCCTCGATAAATAAAGTTTTGATTGATTAATTAATTGATTGATTGATTGATTGATGCCAAATGGTATGAAGCAGGTTACACGCAAAAAAGGGTCACATAAAATTTGGACTATTTGATATCAAAAATTATTTGTGGTTTAATGTAAGATTTATTTTGAAACTCCATTAAACTTATAAAATTAATGCTATCGAGGGAAAATATACTTGTAAACACAAGTAAACTTTTGATGTAAAAGTGCTGTTAATACTAACCATACTTCAATTTCACACACAATTCCTGAGTATCTCAGTCTGAAAATAACTTTCAGAACTAAACACCGTCGAAGGGCTCCTAGAACGTGCTATTACTGGCTTGGGTCAAGATCAGCCTGTCAGGAAGGTACACTCTTACAATTTTATTGGTCTACATGTAATAATTATGTCAGCTGTAAATTGTAAATTGAATTTATTGGCCAATGCAAACATTATATCGAGGTGTTAATTTTGAAGTGGGAGGAGACTGATCACAGAACAAGAGAAATGTCTGAAACAGTGAAAATGCAAGTGAAGAATATACAGAAAAGGAGTAATTGAAGGCTTTTGGCCTGACCAAATACATGTGTAGAAAATTTTTGGACATCAAACATACATCAGCTCAAACAATGTATGGTGTCCAAATATTTTCACATTTGGATATACCTAATTATTTGATTGTGTTTGATGAGTTTGATCATGTTTGTTTAACCACAAAACTGTGCACGTAAAGAGATGTTAACTAACTATAGGTTACAAGGTAACTGCACCTTTTCAATAATGCATGATTCCTACACAATCGATAATTTCATTTTTCATTGTTATCAGTCATCTCAGCAGACCTCAGCAGGCTGACAAGATCATGTCTGTGTTGTGATTGGTAGATTTCCCTCCACTACATTTTGTTTGTTTCTTCTTCAAGGGTTTTTGGTTGTTGTTAGTGATTGACAGCAGCCAAAAATGCAATTATCAGTTACTAGTAGTGTAGTTTTTGAACTTAAGGTTTTGTGTCTAGTTGAAAGGTGCAGTTTGTCTGTTTTAAGTGCTTTGCCCTGATAAGTGCATACCAAAAACACTCAAAACAAAGGCCTTAGGGTAAATTGAATTAACATAATTGATGCTAACCTTTCTTAAAGGGTGCAGTGTAGTTGTTTGACATCACCTGCTTTGTAATTTCTATTACAATACTTATACAGATCATTGATCCTGATAATGCTGCTAAGATTGACAACATTATATCACAACTGACCAAGTGTCGTAATGGTGAAATGAAATTCACTCTCATCCTTGATGATGCATCTGGCAATAGCTTTATAGAAAACCCACTGGCCCCAGAACAGGATCCCCAGATGACTGTTGTACATTACACACGGCAGCCAGAACAGGATGCCAATCTAGGCATTCAGTCTGCAGAGGACAAAAATGAGGATGAAGGTACATGAAGTAAGGGCAGTGATGTGGAAGGGTGACTTTTTGTGGAATGTTTCATCTGTTGTGACCGCAGTTCTTCTTACAATGTACTATGCTGCTAGTAACTATTGGCATGGTCTAAACAAATATTGTTTACAGAAACAACTCTCTGATTACATGGCACTAAGTACGTACATGTACAATCAAGCTTACACTGTACAGCACAAATATACACTACCTTGACGTACATAAAATGTGTTCACTTTCTTGTTTTTTGTTAAGTTTGTTTTTTTTATTTCATGATCTTACAACTGAATGATACAGTGTTTCTAATCTTTATTTAGTTGAACATTCAAAAGCTTCAAGAAGAAAGCTAAATAAATGCATTTTTGAAATTAACTAATCTTTGATTAATACTTCTAAAGTGTGCCTTGGACACAGTTTTTGGATGACACAGGACATGTCACAATAGAACACTGCCTCACAAACATATTGTCTTCGGGGACTCAGATACATTGTATTTCTTTGTCGCACGCTCATGTCATGTTGAATAATTCATATTTCACATTTCTTTACCGAGCTCAACATTCACCATCAAAATTTACTTAATATCATATTGTCTTCATTGTATTCGTCATTGTCCTTTTGTTCTCTGTCATTTTACGTCAACCGTGTCATCAACACCAAGTAAGAGCCGGTTTTTGGTCATAAGCTACATGCAGCTACACTAACTTACTAACTGTGAATTCCTCAGAGTGACTTCAACTTAGTCCAATATACGGGCACTCAGTGAATTCAAACTGTTACTTTTTACCACTAGCTATCATTGGATATAAGTTAATGCAGCCTTAATAGTTTTATTGGAAATGTACTGAAAGAAAGGCTGACTGTTAGTTGTAATTTGTGTTTCAATTTTTTTTATGCAGAAGATATCAAAGAGAAAAATGTCAAAGATGAGGTAAGTAAATTTGTTGTGTTGTCTTAATGACGAAATCCATCCATTTAATTAAGGAATTATTAACAAAAGGGATTATTGACAATTGACTTTTAATTATAACCTTAGTCTATGCCATGAATTCTAGTAATTCCAGAACTTAGAGTTCTACATGCTTTTGAGAATGTTGTGTTCTTTCAAGACAATTTTGCCCGATTGTGTGCTTTTTTAACAATTTGTGTTCTCGAGAGATTACTATTGAGTGATAGTAGCTGTGGATAGCCAATAGTATCAACCTCGGTATAATTTCATTGTCATAATGATTGTACTTTCAGTTTTGAGCTAGTGCCTGGAGTAGATATTCACTAATTGGTAAATATTACTATTCAGAGCAGACAAGATGTATAATGTTCATTGGCTTGCTGTATGCTTATTTTAAGATTTCTTTTCTTGTGGAAGGTACTAAGTTTCCCAACGAACTGCTCATCGTGTAATGCGCCTGCAGAAACTAGAATGAAACTTGTTGGTATCCTGTCTTTGCTATTGTTGCTTTGTAATGTACCTAGACTAGGGAATCGTACAAACTCAAAGCGTGAATACTTCTTACTAACAAAGTTTGAACTCCCCATTGTAAGTTACAGACCAAGTTTTTCCTCTACCATTTATGGCCTAAGCACAAAGATTGCAGGCCATAAATTGAAGGGGAAATCAAGAATCCATAACTTACAATGTGGACTGAGAATATGAGTTTAGAAAGATATTTTATTATACATGTATCTCATACATGTATCTCTACTGTGTGCCTGAAGGTCTGGGATCAATTTCTATTCACATGGAACAACTTCAAATTTCTGATATACATGGGAAGCAACACAAGTGAAATTGAAATTGTCCGTCACTCATTAGCATGCTTAAAAGGCACAATTTAAATGAAAGGAAAACTTATAACTTTTACTTGCAATTAATAAAAGTTTAGAACACTTGGCAATAAATCACAAACAACTTTGGCAACGAAAACGACTTTATATTTTAGCGGGCCACACAGTAGGTTAGAACTTATTTTTTAGTAATTATTTTGGGTAGGATGAAACAAATTCAAGGAATTTTTTCAAGGAAATCAGGAGGTACTGGTAAATGTTAGGAATTCTTTTATGGTGTTTAAGGGGCAGGGTGGCTCAGGATCAGAGGTTTGAGGAAAATCCTTTTTAAGTGCAGGGTTCTTTGTGAGATTTATCTCAAGTTTGTATAAATGACCCTTAACGTACACATCAGCCATTCCACACTTTAAAGAAGTGATTGTTATGGCAACCAACTGCGACGCTTGTGGCGAGAGGACAAATGAAGTCAAGTCGGGCGGTAAGTTGTCATTGAATGATTATCAAAGTCACACGACAAGCTCACATGATGGGGAGGCCCTATCACAAATGTAATCTAAGATGGCCTTCATATCTTTCAGAAATTCGAAAGAACGATTTCTACATATGTATTACAAAAAGAGTCTAAATATCCCTAAAAACCTCTAAATATGCCTGAACCGATTTGGGATCAATTAGGCAAAAATGTTCACAGTATTTTGCTGCAGTAAAAGTATGAGGAAGATCAGGAGCCTTGGATGTTACCAGATTCCGTGATTCTGGAAAATTGTGGCCCTAGTGTTTGAAATGATGCAAAAAGTAATTATTGGCAGGAATATGTTTTTCAAGTGGGAAATCACTGAATATAGGACTTAGTTCTTTCTGCCATAGAACTGAGTATTGTCTTAAAAAAATATGGAGGAAAACACAGGGCTAAGCAATACTGATACATCAATACTTCTGAATACCCCAGGGTCAAGAAATAGTCCATTCATTGGTTTTCCTAATGTGAACAGTCCAAGTTGCTGAACTCTCATCAAATTGCAACTGAGGGATTACCAATGGGAATCAGGCTTATAAGTATGGGGCACATATAAGGATTAATAACCCTACCCTTCATCATTTCTTGCTGTTAGACAATTGGTTCTCATTTCTTGATTTGTTTCGCTTTACGTGCAATTTGCGTTTTCCTACAGGTGGAATGGAAGCAGAGGGGACAAGAATTACTCTCAGAATAACAGATCCTCTTGACCTTAACAGGGATGTGCTGAAGGTACGCATCAGGTTATCACAACTATTTAAATTAAGTTTGATTTTTGAGAAGATAAAATCATGCCAAGACTCGATTTCCGCCTCCCTCTCGTCTCCTCTCCACATTCCTCCCTGAGAAGATTCTTCAGGCCCCTTTTTTGAACAGCAGCTGCTAAAAGAGCATTAAGCATGCATGCCTTGATATCTCTCGGTTTACACAGGAGACATATTGCCAGTACCAGCGCGAGGAAAGTATAAGGGTCCCTACTTTTGCTTGACTTTTTTTGTTGTTGTTTCATTTCTTGCAGTCCGAAACATGTGAAGTTATTCTTCCTTCACTGGATTTCACATGTACCGCCGGCACATTGGGAGGACGGTTCACAACTTTGGAAGGCCTGTTGAGTAATATAAAAGATCATGTGCGGAAATGATTTTGGTTTCTCTTCCTAGAGGAATTTGCTTATGAGAGCTTCGGTTGCAAAAATTGGCACACTTTGCATTCAGCACTTCGAGAGAAGACGAAAATTTGTGCCAAGTGCATTGTCTATATGGAAAGGATCTTGCAAAGATTTTCAATAACTTAAAGTTTCAACCGAAATTTACTTAGACTGCAAGCAGTCTTTCTTGGTTTGAATTCTGCGGAGAATGCAGAGTATGGTATTGCTTGCCACATAAATTCCCCATGATTTTCGAGCAAAAGAGAGATGGCCTTATGAGTAGGTCTAGAAACTACAACCACTCTACAACAGCTAGGCGTTTGTTTCTCAGAATTCAAGAAAGCTTTTCGAGCCCAAACACTGACCTGGAAAGTTCCTGATCTTTCATGCTTTCATGTGTCTTATTGTGGTATAGATTGATGTTACAATTCTCAAGTCGTACATATTTTTTCTCTCTCTTCTCCTTCTGAAACAGCTGCAAACAGTAAATCCATTTGGTATGGGAGACAGTCCTGCTCTGTTTCATGAGAACTTAAAG
>OMLO01003572.1_pt1 | contig 12831 bp, 7 predicted proteins | sample 1674811 | NCBI WGS metagenome assembly OMLO01 (sample SAMN06265003, study PRJEB25207) | coral metagenome | isolation source: Coral host | place: Mexico:La Bocana,Puerto Morelos, Mexico | collected 2008-11-13
AATGTCAAAGTTTCCTTTGGGACAGCTTCAATTTTACTTTTTTGCGGAAATAGTGTTTGGGGTTAGGTGCACTTTAAACGGAATTGTCATAAACTATGATTTAGTATATTTAATACAAGATTATTTTCAGCCTAAAATCGGCAGAAAAATAGGAATATTCAGCCTGGGCCGGAGAAACAATATCCCTATAAAAAAGAAAGAGTGTATCCCAATCATTCGCTGATGTGGAGGTGAATCACCTCCGAGCTAGCCAATCAGCATGCGCGAAAAGCACTATTCACTTGTGTGGTAAATACTAATAGCAATCGTTTCGCGAGCGCGCTTTGGATATGAAATGATAGATCCCGGACGAGGCGTGCAGCGTTAAGTTGGTTATAATCATCTTTCTAGTATATAACACACAAGTGAATAGTTTCTTCTGCGCATTCTGATTGGCTAGCTCGGAGGTGAATAGCAAGTACTATTCACCTCCGAGCAAACGGAGAAAAACAAAATGGCTCCCGGTTTCGCTTCGGTTACCGTGGAGATCATTTTGTTCCAAAAAAAATACAAAAATGGCAACAATGTTTGGTTTAACTGTATTTAATGGTAAGTCGTTTAACTTTTCCAAACTCAGAATTTTATGCGCGCGAAGGGGCATCACGCAGTGAGATTTCCACATTTCATTGTCTGAATTTGTTGCAGCATTGTTAGAAACAAAATTTTGGATCGGCTGATTATTCAGCATATGCAGTATGTACTAAAAAAATTATTCACCTCAGTGTCGGTGAAAGTGGTGAATATTTACCTCGCCGCCTCGCGGCTTCGTAAATATCCACCATTATTAACCTCCACTTCGGTGAATAATTCTTAACTATTAAAAACGCCCCCAAAATATAATATTAAAAAAATATATGAAAATAAAAACGAAAAATATAAATTAAAGCTAAATACATGTAAAAGATCGCTTACTAGGAGAATCTCCATGTCTTTGAGTTCGAACATTTTTATCTCAACTGAAATGGTGATTATTTACACTGGAAGGTCAGGTGTTGAAATTTTAGCATACAGCTCATTATTCCTCGCTTCAATATCAAGCTTTAATATCAAGTTGAACTTCAGTTTTTCTCCTGTCAAAATAAACGTTGTTCACTCTGACCCTCCTCTTTCGTAGCAAACGCATGATGGCAGTTCTAAAGTTCTTGTATTTTATGGCATAAATAATCGGATTGCAACAACTGTTTGCAAACCCAGCTAACATTGCCACTGTTCCTGCAGAGGTTTGGACTTTTTCTCCCGATCCGATCTCATAAAAGAGCAGGAAACAAAATGGAGACCAGCATATTAGATAGACTATGATAGCTATCAAAAGTGTAATAACACCTTTATACTGGCTAAGCTTTCTTGTAAAGGTTACCGAGCTCCTAGCGGAATGGTCCATGTTGTTGGTGTCGACTGACCTTATGTTGTAGTTGGTTGTGGCATTTGCAAGCCGTTGGTTTTGACTTCGTATGACACGCGCAATCTCCCAATACATGTACACCATGGCGATCAAAGCCAAGCCATATGTCCCTGACACAACGGAGATGGCAAAAACAAAGTTTAGACCATATTTGGACCAATCCTCAGCCTGACATTTGCCGATGTATGTAATGAAGCACTCGTAGGAGCTTACACCAAATAGGGGTAGAAACGCCCAAACTGCGGAATACATCCAGGCAGCGCAACAGATGATTATAGCTCGTTTAGAGGTCATTTCGAGTGGATAAAACAGCGGGCGACAAATTGCTAGATACCGATCAAACGACAGCATCATTAGATGTATAATTGACGAAATGCAAAACAGAAAGTTTCCAAATCCGTTAAACTTGCCCCAGATTTTCCCGCATCTCCATGAACCTGTGTTGACAGCATCTAGTGCGCATGGCATAACCAGAATGGCCACCAGAAGATCTGCGATCGATAGAGAAGCCAGCAAACGAGAATTGACAATCATGTTCAGAACGTTTGAATAGCGCAGGACCACCAAGACAGTGATATTTCCCAGAACTGCAAACACTTGAACAAGGATCATGATCAACATGAGGAAAATAGTCCAAACATAAGGCAAGTCGATCAACTTTGAGCCCTCTTCACTTAAACCAATTCCAGATCCAGTTCCTGATTGATTCATTGTGTTAGTCACCTGAGAAGAATAATAGTCCGCCATTAGCACTGTAGCTGGAACACTCAAATGAAGTATTTCAAGTCAAATGGCCAGTTGAGTGTTTCGCATCAAATTGCACCCTCGAGAGCCTAGAGTAAATACCATTGAAATATACGTGCTCAGTCCCACAATAAATATGCAAAGTAATTAGATCTATAATTTCCATTAACCGTGTAATTTTCAGCTGCAACCAAAAATTTACAGTTGTCCATCCCCTTTTAAGTTAGTAATTCATCTATTTTGCCGTTGTTTGTTAGTTTGTTGGAACTGAATGCCTTATTTTATAGTTGGTTCAAAATTTGTTCCTTACAAAAAGGTCTCCATGATGCAATTGCAAACTACCTTGAGTGAAGATTGGCTGAAGTTCCCAGTTTTATTATGATTTTGTACATTACACAGTGATTAACAATGTTCTGAAGTGCATTTTTAGCTGACATAAAAAATGCGATATAAGGAAAAGGTGGAACTAGACATGTGCACGAGGATCAGTCCAAAGAACTGTTTGTGTAAATAGGCCAGACGACACAAGGAAGTAGTTCTTTCTTGCTTTATATATTAACTTGATAAATAACGTCGCAAATAATGCAAACAATCTCAGTTATATAGTTTGTATCAACAGTTCTAAAAATATCCTTTTGACCGAACATCTTGCGCTCAAGGCTAAATCCAAACGCTACAAATATGTTGCGGAATAAAAACTCTTACCTTGAGATGTTTTTTTTTCTGCTACCCGCTAGAAACACTTCTCTAAACAGACGCTTTGGAACTAATTTATGAACAGTTGGCGAGGAACTTTTCCAATTATTTCGTATCGTTAGTGAATCGTAGTTAATTTTAGCGCACGAGCGACGAGGACTAAACTTAGTGCATCATGTCATACCGAGTGTGAGATAAGATGCAACACTGACAAGCAAGGTTGCCTTATTCAATCATCTGCTATGGTCCCACGGTCTGTCAGAAGCGTCGAAAAATACAACAAAGATGGCTTTGGAATATACAACAAAGATCCTTAAGTGATTGCGGATACAAAAAAGTTAAATAAATAAAAGCTATTTTTTTCAGGAGCGGTAACTTGTGTTTGTCAAATTGAATTACTTAGCCTCTCTCCCAAATGTCATAAGAGCCTCTCTACACACATTTGCACTAAAGTTCTCGATTGTAGATTTACCGGTCTGTTTTTCTAGAGATTAACATAGTCCAGTATTTTGATGGTTAGGGAAAAATGGGAGGTTAAGAATCCCCCAAACCATGACTCAGTTAGCTGAAATTATCTTGCGTGCTATACTGTTTAACAAAAATTATTTCTATCGTACAGAAAATTAGGCACTTAAAAGCATTAATATTTTCAAAACAACCATGGCCAAGCGTGATATTTCTTAGAAATACAAAATTTTAAATTTCTTATGATTGCTTAAAGGCATTTTTATTTGAAACAATATTTTAGTGAATGTATGTAGAACACACGCGGACCACTGCTATGACAGATTTTAATGAGTAAAAAGTTTTATAAAGAAATGCATGAGAACAAATTAACTCATTGTGGATGCAGCTTTGGAGAGATCGCCAATATTAATGCTTAAGTGTTCAATTATTTATTTCTTAAGATTATAATGCTTTGTTTGGCTTCTCTATCTTCGCAGACAACGTGATGCTGTATAATGCTGTACTAGGTTCATTGAACAAACTGACTTGGAAGTTGAGTTCTGCAACACATCCTATGTGTAGTAATGTCATAGCTGCAACATTGTCACAGCTACACTGTATTACACAAAGAAAGACAAATAGTAACTAATTATTTAAATTATTATCAGTTTTTCTTAGAGAGAATCTACTAATGGTTTATTTAAATAATTACTTTTTCTAATGGCTTTGGAATATATTAACTGTGCTTGGTTTATAGTGCTTTTAAATCAATTTTCTCATAATCTGCTTTGGTGAAAGTTAAATATTTAGCAAAGTTACAGGATAAGTATGTTTGGAAAAAATAGGGTAGAGAAATTTGTGACATTCTACAGGTACATGTAGCTTTGCCATTCGCATTCACATTCTCATTCGCATTGTGCAGATACAGTCGGACCTGTATATTTAAGCGGTCACCCTTTATCAAACCTCTATCAAGTCCCAAAAAATACTTTCAAGTAATTTTGACCTATTAAGCAGTCACCTCCACTAAGTGGTCGCGGTCACCATTTGCAAAGTACCAACGGGTCTTTCTCTATTGTCTTGACCTGTATTAGTTACTTGTTTATACAGTTTCAAATAATGTAACACACAATGTACAAGTTTTTTTAAAAAATTGTAATACATTTCATATAATTCATATTTTCACATATGTTTTAATAAAACCGTATAAAAATTCTTTTCTCTAAACACTGAACTAGTCAAAAACAGCAATGGCCGTATGTTGAATACTAATAACATTTCCGCAAGGCAGTTTTGTGCGTCATATCCTGCAGGCTGGCTCCAAAAGGTATTTCAATGTCACTCCTACATTGATAATAGGATATATTATCTGACCTTGTGTTGACACAGTGTACTTTGCATTACAATAATCTAAGAATATTTACAAGAATATTTTCAGCTTTAAATCGACAGAAACAATTAAACGTGTAATTTTCAGCTGCAACCAAAAATTTACAGTTGTCCATCCCCTTTTAAGTTAGTAATTCATCTATTTTGCCGTTGTTTGTTAGTTTGTTGGAACTGAATGCCTTATTTTATAGTTGGTTCAAAATTTGTTCCTTGCATAAAGGTGTCCAAGATGCGATTGCAAACTACCTTGAGTGAAGATTGGCTGAAGTTCCCAGTTTTATTACGATTTTTTACATTACACAGTGATTAACTATGTTCTGAAGTGCATTTTTAGCTGACATAAAAAATGCGATATAAGGAAAAGGTGGAACTAGACATGTGCATGAGGATCAGTCCAAAGAACTGTTTGTGTTAATAGGCCTGACGACACAAGGAAGTAGTTCTTTCTTGCTTTATATATTAATTTGATAAATAACGTCGCAAATAATGCAAACAATCTCAGTTATATAGTTTGTATCAACAGTTCTAAAAATATCCTTTTGACCGAACATCTTGCGCTCAAGGCTAAATCCAAACGCTACAAATATGTTGCGGAATAAAAACTCTTACCTTGAGATGTTTTTTTTTCTGCTACCCGCTAGAAACACTTCTCTAAACAGACGCTTTGGAACTAATTTATGAACAGTTGGCGAGGAACTTTTCCAATTATTTCGTATCGTTGCTGAATCGTGGCGCACGAACGACGAGGACTTAACTTAGTGCATCATCTCACACGAGTGTGAGATATGATGCACCACTGACGAGCAAGGTTGCCTTATTCAATCATCTGCTATGGTCCCACGGTCTGTCCGAAGCGTCGAAAAATACAACAAAGATCCTTAAGTGATTGCGGATACAAAAAAAGTAAATAAATAAAAGCTATTTTTTTCAGGAGCGGTAACTTGTGTTTGTCAAATTGAATTACTTAGCCTCTCTCCCAAATGTCATAAGAGCCTCTCTACACACATTTGCACTAAAGTTCTCGATTGTAGATTTACCGGTCTGTTTTTCTAGAGATTAACATAGTCCAGTATTTTGATGGTTAGGGAAAAATGGGAGGTTAAGAATCCCCCAAACCATGACTCAGTTAGCTGAAATTATCTTGCGTGCTATACTGTTTAACTAAAAATTATTTCTATCGTACAGAAAATTAGGCACTTAAAAGCATTAAATATTTTCGAACCAACCATGGCAGGCGTGATATTTCTTAGAAATATAAAATTGTAAGTTCCCTATGATTGCTTAAAGTCATTAATTTTTATTTGATACAATATTTTTCTGAATGTAAGTAGAACACACGCGGACCACTGCTATGACAGAGATTTTAACGAGTAAAAAGTTTTATAAAGAAATGCATGGGAACAAATTAACTCATTCTGGATGCAGCTTCGGAGAGATCGCCAATATTAATGTTTAAGTGTTCAATTATTGTAATGGTTTCTTTGGCTTCTCTGTCTTCACAGACAACGTGATGCTGTATAATGCTGTACTAGGTTCATTGAACAAACTGACTTGGAAGTTGACTCTGCAACACATCCTATGTGTAGTAATGTCATAGCTGCAACATTGTCACAGCTACACTGTATTACATAAGAAATAACACAAATAGTAACTAATTTAAATTATTATTAGATTTTCTTAGAGAGAATTTACTTAATGGTTTATTTAAATAATTACTTTTTCTAATGGCTTTGGAATATATTAATTGTGCTTGGTTTATTGTGCTTTTAAATCAATTTTCTCATAATCTGCTTTGGTATAAGTTAAATATTTTGAAAAAAGAAAACGGAGAACGTGGTCTTAGCAAAGTTACAGGATAAGTATGTTTGGAAAAAATAGGGTAGAGAAATTTGTGACATTCTACAGGTACATGTAGCTTTGCCATTCGTATTCACATTCCTATTCGCATTGTGCAAATACAGTCGAACCTTTATATTTGAGCTGTCACCCTTTATCAAACCTCTATCAAGTCCCAAAAAATACTTTCAAATAATTTTGACCTATTAAGCAGTCACCTCCATTAAGTGGTCGCGGTCACCATTTGCAAAGTACGGCCAACGGGTCTTTCTCTATTGTCTTGACCTGTATTAGTTACTTGTTTATACAGTTTCAAATAATGTAACACACAAGGTACAACTTTTTTTAAAAAAAATTGTAATACATTTCATATAATTCATATTTTCACATATGTTTTAATAAAACCGTATAAAAATTCTTTTCTCTAAACACTGAACTAGTCAAAAACAGCAATGGCCGTATGTTGAATACTAATAACATTTCCGCAAGGCAGTTTTGTGCGTCATATCCTGCAGGCTGGCTCCAGAAGGTATTTCAATGTCACTGCGATTATCTGACATTGTGTTGGCACAGTGTACCTTGCATTACAATAATTTAAGAATATTTACACGAATAATTTCAGCTTTAAATCGACAGAAAAATAGGAATATTCAGCCTGGCTGGAAAAACGATATCTAGTATAAAAAGAGTCTAGAACATTCTCAGGCAGGTTGTCTTAACGCCATACAAGCCACTGGTAGGCATGCACAAAAATTGGAATAGGGAACAAATTCAAATACTTACCGTCGTCAAAGGTTTGCAATAAATGTCAAATATTTTTCTCTTTCTAAACAATGTCTTCTATGTATAGTATTGCTGGGTTTTTGTTTTGAAATTTATTGCTTAAAAAGACTGCCACTTTGGAAGGCACGATTTCAAACTTGTCAATACTTGATTAATTGCTCGAAATTAAAAGCTGCATGCATGCTGCAACACCCATCACCAAGAAAGATGTACCTCTACACACACCTTTGTAATGAGGGATCTGTTAAATTTAGTGCAAAATAAAGCTCTTAAGAGTGATTCATTTATATGACAGAAAGAGTTGAAAATTTGTGTTTTGTTTAGCCGAGCAGGAAGTACCTACTGCCACGCGCTGCCATCATATGTTAAAAGGATGTTGTTTGCTACAAAGAACGGGTCGTCGATAAAACCAGGAACATTCGAATTGGATGGGTTCCTTCGTGACAAATTTGAGCAAAATATGTGAGTGCCAGTCATTTTAAAACCTCGACCGCCTGCCAGAGTTTAACGATAGCGAAGATTTTAATTGCATTTTATAATAAGATCATAAAATGATAACATTTATATAGTTTCAGCTTTGCCGCCTTCAAATTGCTGGTCTTTTCATTCTTTGAAAATTTAATTTTACACATTTTTCTCATAATTATCATAATTATTCGATGTTCCGGGATGTTCCGGAATGTTCTATGTTCCTGGTTCCCTTGCGCGCCGGAGACACCACACTAGATCATCATTGACAGTGTTTAAATTGCATTGTACAGGTGGCTTGAGAGGAAACGTCTTGTTCTGAATATCGAATTATTCGCGCGACTATTTTATTCCGTTCGATCCCTAGTGATAAAAAGTACTCCATATCTATACTTTAACATAAAAACAACGGTACTTTGAAGTGCACCTAAACCCTCAATTTTTTTCCGCTAAAATAATATAACTTTCTTTGTGAAGTAATTTGGCACAAATGTTTTGGTCTTGGTTAAGTCTCTGATTTTATATGGCTCGTCAAAGCCCATCAAAATACCGCCATTTTGGTTCGCGACCGAGTTTAACAGGGCATGGGTCGAGGGCCGGATGTGATGTCAAATCGAGAACATGACTATTATTTCGCACAAAGTTAACTTGTTTGCGGGAAAGGCTGGGAAAGTATTTCGAAGCAACGAAACTAACCTTAGCTCCCAAAACCACAGTATTCATTTCATTGATCCGAGTGGCATTAAAATTAAAACATTAAATTCCGTTGGTTCCACCGTCAATAGACATCGTAGGTTTTAAGATCTCGATTCAAGTATCGTAGCTTTTAGTATTTCAATGTCGATTTGTCACAGCTAGTACTAGTGTTCCGTAGCGTAATACTTTACTTTAACCCACGAAGGATCCCTGTTTAGAAATCAAACAAAACACAATCTTGGACCGGCTACGCACGCCATATTGAATATTATTTGTTCCAGGGCAATTTTTGTTCGAGTACACCACATATTTGTTATTTTAATTTTTTTTTTCTGTAACTTTTCACTGTAATTGCAAAAGAATAAAGTGAGCATATCTAAAAGTTATGTTAACCGGAAGCACTACATGGCTTTGACGCAGGACGCCTGTAAAGGTTTACGGTCACCCGACGGGGGCTGGCATTGAGAAGAATATAATTTTTTTGTGTTCAAAATATATATAAAAAAAGTGTAGGAACTTTCAAAGGTAAGTTCTTTTCAAGCTAAAGAGGTCACTGGTATCGGAAAGTTAAGAATATCGAAGCTGAAATTTGAAAATCGGCAGGAAAATAAAAATGTTTAGCCTGGGGGGAAAAATAACATCTTTTTTATCATCCGAAACAAAGAAGTCTAGGAACTATATCTGAGGTAGGTTGTTTTCATGCAAATCAGGTCACTAGTATAAGAAATTTAAGAATGTCGAGGCGGCTGATATTGCGAAATTTGAAGAATATTTCATGGTTACATTACAAAGACATTTATATTTTAAAAAAGTGAGTGTAGGAAATTTCTGCGACAGGCTGTGTACACACCAAACTGAGCTCACTATTGGCTTCAATCATTGGAAAATGGAAAACAATGAAACTTACATATGCCGACTTAAATCCGCCACCAGACGTCACAGACGTTTGCAATATATGCCAAATATTTCTTGCTATCTCGCTGATGCCTTTTATGTCTGATACCAATTACTGTCGTTTGTTTTTCCAAATGTATTGCTTAAAATAGCTTAAAATTCTCTTTAACGATTATGCCACTTTACACGATTCCAGACATGGTAATGTTTATTAATTCCTCCGATTTAACAACTGCAGTTGAAAAGGAAGGCGAGAATCCTTGTCAATTGGTCTCTAACACCTATCATCGAGAAACATATACTGTTAAAATGAAATTTCAGATAAGCGTATAGTTCCTAACGGAGTTTACAGGTTAACAGAATAGGCTAACATTTTCAAAGCAGGGCTTTTAGCGTTGTTTTGTTATATTAGACTTATATTGTTTGTTTCTGTATGGAAGGTTTATAAAAAGAGATGAAAATCATACACCAAATTACCATATACATTGTGTTAGTTTTGCGTAAGTAAGGAAAACTATAAGGGGAGAATCACACAGAAGAAGATATGAAAGGAAAGAATTATCTTAGAGAGCAAAGGAAAATTAACAACCCAACATGCTAGTTACAAAGCTTAAAATCGCTAGACAAGACACTTATTTCTTATCAGTACTGACGTACCTACGAGGCTAGAGTCCGTCACACATCTGAACAAATTTAAGGCTAAATTGTTGCACCACATGGAAGAAATCGCTACATCAGACAGTAGGAGCTATATGCTGAACTAGAAGCTAAAACACTTGTCTATAAAGAGAAGCATTCAAGAATAAAAATGTTGAGTAACTGTTGATAATGAAGACAGCTGCTGTTTATGATGTTGTTTTTCGTAGGCTGCTTTCTTCGTTATACCTAGGAGTTCATTTATGCAATTTTGTACAATTTGTGAACTCGTGAACTTACGGTTGGGATCCTTCTGCCATGGAAGACCAGATTGCTTATATCTTGAATTTGCGAACGAAAATAATACTATTCAAAAATTTCCGTGTTTTACGTTTCAACGTCGAATATTGCCTCGAGGGTTGTAATTACAGTCTGAGGTTGGCTTAATTAACGTAACAAGATCGAAGAAAGGTTTACTGAAAAGGGAATTTTATTCCCTTCCTGCGTTGTTTATCATACTCTGAAGTTATGACATCAAAATAATAACAGCACAAATTTGGAGCGAATGTTTTTGAGACATTGAGGAGGCCTTAAAAATTAAGAAGTTCGTGGCTCAGAAGAGCAACACTTACTACACTGAAAAACACCATCTAAGTGAAGAACGTCCACGACATTGTAAATATCAAGGAATTATTTTCAAGGCAATAAAAACTGCTTATTGCATAATTTTTGATTTGTTTTACCTATGCGTGTCTAGGCTATTCTATTCAGGAATATAACATATTGGGGAATTGTGGCAACCCACAGCTGCGCCATGAGGATTTTAGCTAGATGTCAGTTACCCACAACCCCTTGCTGTAGCCGCCTACCCTTTTCACCATTAGATTATAGATTAAAGGCGATTTTTGTCCTCACTTTGATCCGGAATTAGATGACCTTTCTTTGATTTGACTTCCTTTAAATTGGATCTCTCAGCGAAGTCGCGATTGTCCATTGTCCCGCAGTGTTACATTAAAGCTAAACAGTTTGACAGAAAAAAAAAACAAAAAACAAAACGATTTATAACTTGTGTGAACACGTTTCCTTGAAAAAAGAGCTAACTCAGACAGCAGTGTTTCAGCTCGTTGTGATACAGAAACTACTGGGCCGGGAGGCAGGCATAAACACAATTTTGCCTCATCCTAAATTGTATTTGAAGCCGGTCCCTGTTTTGGCCTCAATGCTGCAAACAAAAAGAACTTAGCAAACTTGGCAAATTTCTTTAACCATTTCCGTTGATTGACTAAGATTTACTTAAATGATACTCTTGTGTGATAGTAACTTTTGTCAGAAATAATACAAATGAAAAATATTTCAGGGCATGGATGATTGTTTAACGAGATCGTAATAATAAATGGCTCTACTTTGAATTTCACAAAACAAATACTGTAACGACTTAGTTTGTTACTTTCTGCTTTTAACGTGACCTTAAAGCAATGGTGGATTTAATAACTTTACCTGACTTTAAAGCAATTTCCATACTCCGAAGAAACTTGAAATAACGTGGCCGTGTTAAAGGGTCGCCGTGAGGCAGGGGTCCACTGAAATAAACTATGTATCGGTCTTAACGCAAAGGAAAGAAACTGTGACGATCAATGCCGCAGGTGATTGAAAATGAGAAGGTATGTACAGCACGGTACGGTAGCAACCCATCGTGCTCTGAAGAAAATTTCTAGACTCATAATGACGTTTCAAAAAGCGCCATAGTATGTCACGCATTACAGAAAGGCCAACCTGTGTTCCATGTGTTTTAAAGTACAACACGAATGGGCAACATCAGGCAAACACTTGTGCGTTCTTCCAGTCGTTTTGGCAGCAGTAGAAAAATGATGTTTATGAGACTAAGCAATCAACTACATTAAAGTATAAATGACCTTAGCTCGTAAATGAAGAGTAGGTTGTATACAAAATATCGCTGTGAGCTGTGACATGAGGAAAATACATTTATCCCCCACGGAGAAAAAAATTAAAATCTCTTGCACGACAAAACACTTTACTTCGAGCCAAAAGTCTCGATGGCACGCAATTCATTTTGCTCAATAAATGGTTTCTCGCCGTCATCAGGAGAGGGTTGGTTTGGTTTGGTTTCTTGTTTTTTGTTTCCTCTTTACTTCAAACATTCATTTGGCGGTAACAATGCACGCTGGAAAACGTAATAATTGACTTTCAATCGGTCAACGGTCATTTTCAAGTTATGTTAAAACAATTAAAAGATGTATAAAGAGATAGTACGCTAAAATATGTGCTAGACACAAAAGGCAGTAGGAATTTGACAGGCTGAATAAAACAGGAGCTCTGTGCAGATTGCATACACAATTGCAAAAAAAAAAATCAAATCAAATCGTAGAAGCTATATAACCAAGCAAAGACGAGGTGAACATATGATCAAGCTAATAATTTTGGACGGAGAATCTTAACGTTCTGGTCATGTCATCTAGCTCCTTTCCATGTGTTGCTTCTACGTGATGTGATTAATCGGACTTAAAAAGAAGTCCCGAAACAAACTGGAAGAATATTAATCAAAGAAGAGAACTCACAGAATTAAAAGAAAATTAAAAGTAACTAAGTATTTTTTTTTTCATACAATTCTAAACAAAATATCACCGGCCTACTGACGTAATTACTTTACCTCCTTGACAGCTGTTTAAAATAAAGAAAAACTCTTTTGTGCTGGGCCAGTTCTTTACCCGTAATGTTCCGAATTTTACAAAAGAAATAAGTATGGGGAAAGAAAGCTAATGAGAGCTTTAAAATGACGAGGG
>OMLO01003574.1_pt1 | contig 12831 bp, 5 predicted proteins | sample 1674811 | NCBI WGS metagenome assembly OMLO01 (sample SAMN06265003, study PRJEB25207) | coral metagenome | isolation source: Coral host | place: Mexico:La Bocana,Puerto Morelos, Mexico | collected 2008-11-13
AGCCATTCGCAGCCTAGCTGAGACGAGATGGACTCTCGTTAACGGTTTGAGTGCTTGTAACACAGCAATTGTTAAAAGAAAAAATTGACCGTTGATTTCTAATTATAACCGACCGCCTTTGATGTGTACCGTTGACAAAAATGTCTTCCGACAAAGCTAAAGCGCAAAACTGGCGTTTTCAAACAGGCATTCAGAGAGCGTTCTAGAAGATTTCCGTTTTGGCCGGACAATTTCTCGAGATCAGTATGGACGGGGATCTGAAAAAAAAAAAGGAACGAACAAACAAACAAGGGCAAACGCCCACTTTAGGGGCGTTCAAACAGAGCGTTTCATTGAAGTCCCTCTCTCTCTCTCTCTCTCGTTAGGTTTCCTGGGCCACGCTAGACGCGCCCGTCCCAAAAAGCCCTTGACTCCAGAGGTATTTAACAGCGTCCACCTGATTGAAGCGTACCTGGACTTTTTAAAGGTAGGTTATTTCTCTGCACAGCGTTTCTCCCCTCGTTAGTTTTAACTTTTGACAGCGAATTCCAAGCGAGCTTGGACATCCGTTAATATTCATTCTGACACGCCTTTGACGGAAACTGATCGCTCTTGAAAATCATTCTAGACGTGGCACTTTTGTGGTTTCGCATTTCTTTTCACGGCGGCGCGTCATTTTGCGGTCGATCCTGAAAGGAAATTGAACGTCCTTCGGTTGCTGGAATTACCAAGCAGTTTAAGTCCACCACGCAGATGGAATTGCGCTCCGTTATGTACATGTTGTAGTTAAAAAGAGTCAAATTCAGGTCAAAATAATTTGAACCTTGTTTGATTCTCAATTTCCTTTGTCTTCTAATCCTAATTATTCATAATCAATGAATAAGTAGGGTTAGGAGACAAAGGCATTTCATTTTGACCTGAATTTAACTTTTAACTACAAGGTAGACCCGTTTTAAGGGAAAGCCGACGCATGTTTCCTATATACGCCTTACACTCTTTCTATTGCATAAGAGTACATTTTACAAGAAATTATGTCGAGGCTGAAATTTGCCAAATTTGAAGAACATTTTAAGAAAAAAACCCGAGGCCAATACATCCTTGAACTGAATTTTCATGATCTACGATTGAGGATATTTACAAGAATATTTGCAGCCTCGAATCGGTAGCGGAGTAGCGATATTTAGCCTGGCCGGGACAAACAATCAGTTGGTTTTCCTGGCATTTACTTAGATATGCAGACAAGAAAACATCCGTTCAAGGCTGTTATTTGACTAGGTTTCCTTGCGTAACTTTGTCTCTCTCTTTTTCCGTCCGTCATCTCTATTTCAGGTGGACAGGGGACTATCGAATGCAACTATCAGCAACCACGCCAGTAGTTTGCTGTATCCCCTGAAGTACTATCACCGCAGTAGCGCGCCCAGGTTTTCGGATGTGCCCATCATCGCCCAACTGCGGAGGACAGCCACTGTCTTACAAAGGCAAGGACACGTGGAAAGGTCCTCCACGCGCGAGGACCTCCAGGCGCTGAACAAGTGGCTGGATTGGTGAGTATGCACCGTTAAAGCAAATTGAATTGAGGCTCCGCCCACACTAGTCCGGATAAATTGTTCACCGCAAGCGCAACTTTCCGCCAGCGCTTTTCAAAAGTGCGTATTTGTCAGGTCGTTTCAGCCTTTGACTCCTCGTGCCGACCTCTGGCCCGTCTCTCTCGCGCTTTCGTAGTTTATCTAGCTTTGTATCCGAAAATGCATTTTATCCCTTTTTGACCAAAATGCGCGCGTTTTCAAATCTATCCGCACTGATGCGGAGGAAATGTATCTTTTTTTGCACGGCGTTTTTCCGACTTAAGGCAGGAAAAGACGAGAGATGGCCAGTTTTCACTCGTTTACACATTTCTCTTTCCTTCTTTCAAGGGACGAGGTTTTGGAGGCAAGAAACCTACAGCGCACTCGATTCCAAATGGCCCGGAGCCGGAAGGAGCGCGCGCGGGAAGCCTGCGACTTGCTCCTGCTGTCGCTGTACTGTCACATTCCTCCCGGGCGTGGGCAGGAGATCCGAACCATGCAGATCGTGCAGGAGGCAGATCTTACAGAGCCCTTCGCGGCGCATAACTTCAAAAACAGGAATGTGGCACTCGTTCACAAAGAAGGCGGCATCACACTACATTTCCAAGATTATAAGACCGTCCGTACGGCGGGAAAGGACAGGATCTCCATCGAGGTGGGTTGCTTACTTGCCGACACTGGCTATAGAACATAACTAGGTAGTAGCTTCCCTGCGGAGTCCGAGTCCAAACCCCTTAGAAAGGCTACAAGACGTTTACAGTTAGCACGCCATGACCAGTAAGATGCGATAAAGTAAGATAACTTTATTTCTACTCGGTTTTTCCGTTAATTGAGTTAATTGAGTTAATTGAGTTACCAACTATCTACCCAACGACGATAAAAAATTAACGACAAGAATTCCAAAAGAACAAAACAGAAAAAAAACTGCCCTTCATGGAGGCCGTGTCTAAATCCTCCAACAAACTCAGAGTAAAAACAAGAAAACAAATAGGCCAATAGACTCTTGGTTTTTGGACACCCCAGTAACTTGATTAAAAACATGAAACAAAGAGCATTTCTCGCATCCTACTAACTTGACGTTTCCTATGCTATGCAACATACACTTTGAAAATTTCAAGAACTATTTGTTTGCTGAAAAGGGGTCTGTAACCTAGAATAAGTTACTGCTGAACATCAATTGTCTCAGTCTAGCTTCAACATACAAATAGTTGTGAACATTTTGTAAAGGTGGAAATAAGCCAATGTTTAGGAATGAACATTGTAAAGGTCAAGACCAACTATTTTGGTTCCAGCGACTAATGGCCTGTCTCTCTCTCTCTGCAGGTCGACACTGAACTCTGCAGGCTGTTCAAAGAGTTTATAGCCGATTTCAGACCACTACTCCACCCTGAACAGAGCAGCGACTACCTCTTTCTGGTAGGTGTCCTAGCTAGGAACAGTAGAGAGTACAGACCTGCAACCTAACATTAATTTTTGTCCATGGTAGAAAAAAAAAAAAATCCCCCAAAATTCATAAAATGAAATACAATAAAACAATCCATACTACAACCAGGACAGAATGAAGTTGAACACACCACTGCTACTGGCAGTCTTAAGAGTACTCCTACAGCACATAACCATTACAGACACATTACCACCTGTACTGAGGTAGTGCCTCGGCTGTCGCCGTGACACCAGGTTAAGATAATAGCACCGTAGAATCTTAGCCACTGACGTGTGATTGATTGATCTACGTCGTTACTGGGCCTGTTCAAAATGAAATGTCTGACATCAAGTCTGTCTGATTTCAGAATGTACACGGCGAGCCCTACTCCGGCCCCTCGTTCACGAAGCGACTCCAGCGACTGTTCGATCGCCTGACCGGACGCCAGGTGTCCATCAACGTGCTGCGATCATCCTTCCTGACCTGGGCGTACTCTCAGAGGGAGTGCGACGACAACATGAAAGACAGCTTGGCAGCCGCCCTGCGACACTCTCGGGAGCAGGCACAGACCACGTACGACCGCCGGACGGCCAACGAGAGAAAGTCGGCCGCCCTGGAGCTGGCCAGGCGAAAGGCCGAAGAGGACGCGGAACCCAGCCCCGGGCCCAGCAACCGGCCGCAGCAGCCAGAGTTCGGCGTCGGAGATTTCGTGGGTCTGGTAGCAGAGGACAGCACGCTGCAGAAGCCCTCCGTCTTCCTGGGCCGAGTTCAAGCCTTCCTGGCCGACGATCAGGTATGCCTGCTGTGGTACAAGAACGTGGGCGGGGGCATTTACTCGCTGCAGGTGGACAGCGGTCAGTGGCTGGAATCCAGGGAGTCGCTGGTGCCGGTGGAGGTGTTGGCAGCCAAGGGAAGAGCGCACGCCTTCCGTTTACGGACCAGCCTGCGGACCATACACAAAGCAGTCCTCGACGCCGACACGGACTCCTCCTGACAAGAAGGGAGCAGACACTCGTAGTTAAAAACTCTGTTACCGGTCTCGAATATCAGACGGTTGCGTCAATATGCCCAATACGTTTTGTCATAAGATCCAAAGCTGCCATTGTTTTGAATTAAAAGGTGTTTGATTGGAATAATGGTCTCTGTTGTTGAATGTACCGGTTTGTGGGAGGGTGGGCTTGGAAAAAACAAAGGGGTGGGGGGGAGGGGGAAAAGAAAACAAAAAAAAACAAAAAGAGATTATATTTTTGGGATTCTCCACAATTTCAGCTTTGGTCATTCTGGATATCTCAACAACCCAATGCAATATATAATATTATTGCTGCTTTTTTTCACCACAACAACAACTAATGTTTTCACTGGCCGCCGCCCAGCAAACAACAGAATATTTCCTAGCAGTTTGGCTCACCTGGGCGCCTAGGGCTTGCCATTCTCGACTCGTATTTTCCTGAAATGATGCCTAACATATGTTGTATGATTTCGGCTTCGGAGATTTTTTTTCTTTTTTACCCGACCGCTGTTATCCGAAATCGGGGCTCAAAAACAGTGCGCAGTGCATGTCGGTATCTCCCCTGCATCCGCCCTGGGCATGTGGATGTAAGAGAGGTCAAAAAAGAAGCTTTCCTACACCGGTTTTTGCAGATGTCGGCCTCAAAGGGTAAGCGATCTCTTTAGATATTGAACCGTCCGGTAGTTGACAGTACTAACCGGCAGCATTGACTTGATGAAAGGTACCCAAATTCTCGCAAACCTCTGATCCGTCCCGGATCCGCCATCGACATTTTTCAGTTTTTTGGCAGTCCTATATTTGATCAAGCCCTTTCACCAAATTAGTTGCCCGGTTTGCCGCATATGGCCGTGATTGTGGAACAGAGAAGTAGAAAAAAATGTCCAGCCACGTTATTTTCCACTTACTAGCCTCTTAACTCGATAGATCAAAACGGCAGGCGTACTCGAAAATTCACCACCAATTTCGTCCTAACATTTGCAGTTTGCCACACAAGTAAACGTTGAAAAAGAAAAAAAGGAGCGTCTTGTACCGATGGAAGAAAAGAAGAAGAAATAATTCCATCCAACGGTGAGTTCAACTTCTTAGTAGTGCCTGCAGAGGGGCCGATTTGCAGTGATTTTCGGCGCCGCTCCTTGCCAATTTGATATTGAAATTGTTCAACATGATGATGCCAACAGAGCTTAGCAGCGACATCTCCACATCCTTTAACGATTTAGAGCAGATCTGGTTGACCTTCAAAGAAAAAAAAGAGAGAAAAAAAAACAAAAAAAAACAAATTACGGACAGTAATTAAACCTCCACCATTTTACGAGGTCAGGCTTCACAATTGGCTGGATTCATTTTCTAGACCGTCCGACTACAACCTTGCAGAAGCTTTTGAAAACTCGGAGTCGGAGGAAGAAAAAAAATACAGCTCAGTTTATAATACATGTTAAGAGTAGGCAGGTCCTGTTACCTATTGCTGGTAACCCGTGGCAGTTTCCCGCCAAAGTCCGCGAAAGTTCTTAAAATCTCCCAAAACATCACTCGCTTCGGTTCGCATGCAAAATTTTTTTCGCGCATGTGGAGAATTACATTTGGGCTTAAAAATTAAATTACAATTTCCAGAATAAAAAATTACACTTCCAGAATGACCTTGCTTTGTTAGAAATTAATGACACAAAGTGGAATGATATCAATCAAGCCTTTTTAGAGACTTTCAAAATTCTAAACTGCATAAAATACAGTAATTCTCCTAAATTCACAGGTATTAGGTACCTCACAAAACTGGACAGTATTAAAACTCGTGTCTAATTCTCTCCAGTCTTGGTGAGGTATCTAATACCAACTGACCCCTCCTAAAGGGGCAGACTGTCTCATCATTGTGGGAGATGTGACTGTCTTACTCAAAGTTGCCTTTTAGTCTGGAATGTTTATTGTGTTGCAACCAATCGCGGGCAAGATCTCGACACCACGGATACATTTTCTTTTTTCGTCGTTTTTGTTTTGACATTGACATTTGACATTTTTCTATTTTTCTTTTTGTTTTTTGTTTTTTTGGTTTAATTTTTTGTTTTCAAATGAAGATTACAACGTGCCCTCGGATAGCTGGCCCAACCTAGGCGGGTCACGCTTACACCAATTATTAATATACAACTAGCTACTAGATACGAGTGAAGTTAACAAGAGAACTAAAGAGACTTGAATTGGACAACAATGACTAGAGACAACTAATAAAGTAACGGCATTAGAAATAGTAATTGACAACAGTGACGACGAGAGACCACAGATACCCTAAAAGGATGGAATATCAATGAATACATACCGGCATGAAGAGGAGAATAAATCCAGCTTTACTTTTTGAACGATTTCTGAAAGATCAATACGACAGTCTTCTGAAGCTAGAAGTTTTTGAAAAAAAAAATGTGTTTGTTTGATTTTCCTCTTAAAGACATTTCTTGGAAGCTTTCTTAAAGATATAGGCATTTGGTTGCAAAGTTTTGTTCCCATTCTAGAACATCAGTTCACTTGAATTGAGAGTCTAGAACTTTGTGTGTTAAAGTTATTGGAGACAGAGGATGGAGCATTGTAAGAATGAATATCAGAAATGTCTGGAAAGAGATCTCCAATGTTTCCAGGAGCATTTCTGTGTCTGATTTCAAACAGGAGCTAGGTTAGCTGAAAGCTCATAATACAATAATTTTTAAGGGTAAAACACTGGACAATGGATAATGGATAAGGTGAAGAGCTTGCTTCTGGAGCTTGAGAAGCTTTTTCTTATAGGTGTGATTTGTGTGGTTTGGCCCCAAATCAGCAAACCCTAAGTTAAATAAGGAGTAACTAGGGATCTGTAAATGGTTAAGAGAGTTTCGTTGTTTGTCTTGGCAGAAAATACCGTGTAGTTTACAAATCAATCAATAGACACAAACACTTTCACATGTTGTAGTTAAAAATTAAATTCAGGTCAAAATGAAATTCCTTTGTCTCTCAAGCCTAACTCATTCAATGATTATGAAGAAGACAAAAGACAAAGGAAATTGAGAATCTAACTAGGTCGAATTTATTTTGACCTGAATTTAATTTTTGACCACAACACACGCGTGCTTTTGTTTCCTCTAAAGCTGACGAACCACAATCGGTGCTATTTTAGTCCACTAAAGCTGCACTCTTCCAGATCATTTGGAGGTATTATCGACAAGACAAAACAGGACAGGCATTTCAAACCTTAACCCATTATTTTTATCCAAGAAATGAAATCTAGTGGGGTCACAGTAGCTTTGAGATGGGGGCTTTCAAGCTAGCAACCACATCTATACGTGAAGTTAGGCAGGCCTTTCCTGTCAAAAACACCATGTCAAATGGATGAGGTCTTCACCTGAAGTCCTGATGTAACACTTTGGCTCCACGTGCATTCAAGACGAAACTGCCTGAAATCATTAAGTACTACCATATTGAAGCAAATACTTTTTTCTTTTCTTTGTAGGTTTCCCATTTACCAGCGAGCTTGAAGTAAACAGTGGTGGAAGTAGAGGCTAGCTAACTCCTCAACTGCAGATCTGTCTGCTTTGGCTCTGTCTACTGTCGTCAGTGAAACCAGCCTCTCTCGGCTCGGCAAATCTTCACGTCTTGTAAGCACTGTCAACTTGATTGTCTAAAATAACTGTTCCAGTTGTGTGTTATCATTTTTCGGCATCATTTCAAAAAAAAAACAAACAAACAAACTGTAATTTACAAGAGACATGTCATTCTCCGCAAAGACCGATAGTGGGCAATATGAATCTTAGAATTTCCAATACTTCCATTAAATCCGACACTCGTATCGAATATTATTTGGGACTTATTTTAGATTCAAATCTGAATTGGAAAGCGTATATGTGTTACGAGGAAATTTTCAAAGTAGAAATTTTCAAGGTGGAAACATTAACTTAATGTTAAAGTTAATGTTTCAACCTTGAAAATTCCTACATAATTATATATGTTGTAGTCCGGAATTAAATTCGGGTCAAAATTAAATTCCTTTGTCTCTTAACCCTACTTATTCATTGATTATGAATAATTAGGGTTAGCAGACAAAGGAACTTCATGAGAATCCAACTAGGTTAGAATTATTTTTCACCCCACATGAATTGAGTCGAAAAAAGAAAACAAAAACAAAAAAAAATAAATTCAAGAGGTATTGGAGTACTATATCCAAACATAGACATCATGTCTTTGATATATTATGCCATAGAATGTTTGTGTTCTTACTTATTTAATTTTTTATTTCTTAATTCTCGAGAAAGTATCTGCTTTTAAGTTTTATCTGCTTTTAAGTTTTATCTGCTTTTAAGTTTTATCTGCTTTTAAGTTTTATCTGCTTTTAAGTTTTATCTGCTTTTAAGTTTGATCTGCTTTTAAGTTTTATCTTAAACGTAAACTTATCAAGGATTTTATAGATTCCTAATTCTAGTTAATTAATTTTAAGTCTGAATATTATCTTAGAGTTTTTAAGTAGTTTTAAATTATTATTGTATTGTCTTTGAAAAGCCTCTAAAGGGAAAGTCAATAAAGTATTTATGTATGTATGTATGTATGTATGTAATTTTTTTTTTCTTTTGCTTTATTGCCAACCACCTTAGCCTTAGTATTAACCTATTTTAACTTCGCTCAGCTCGATAAGCTTTTTAGTTTTTCTGAGTCATGGTACCAATTTTCTGTTTCAATTATATTTTCTTTTTTTTTTTGGAAGCGTTGTATGCAGGTCTTTCGGTCATAATAAACTTGTCGACGTATAGATCTGCATTGCAGTCCTTTTGGAATACTTCACTGCAATGCTTGTGAGATTAGCACAAACACTTGAATTCCTCTAGGGTTACTACATACTTTTGTTTCCTCTAAACCTGGTGACAACAATGTTATCATCGCTATCTTACCAGCGGGCTTCTCCCTAGAGTAGACTGAAGGTGCACTTTTCCAGATTGGAGGTGTTTTACGAGACATTTACGGTAGCTTTGACGTGGGGCTTTCAAGCTAGAAACTCTATACATCTATAGGTGAAAGGCAAGCCTTTCCTGTCAAAAACGCTATGTCAAATAGATCAGCCTTTGACCTTGGCCCACAGCCTTCTTATATAACTGTGACTTTGGCTTCAGATTCAAAACAAAACTGTCTTGAATTCATGATTATTATAACATTGAAGGAAGTACTTTTCCTTCTATAGATTTTTTGCTATTGATTTTCAACAAGGACCATAACCAATTTACCTCCACTGAAAATGCACTGCCCACTTACTAACACTAAAACTATCTGTACATTATATATAATTATTACAATTACCACCACCAGTGACTAGATCTCTCATGTTTTGAACTCACTGCTCAATATGCTGAACTCTGAGTGATTTAGGATTTCAGTGTGCAACAGACTCTTGTTATTCTTTGACAGTAAAATAACTATCTTCCCGACCTGCTCTTTTTTTTTTTCAGTTACAGAGACAGCCTGCAAAACAGATTTGTCTTGGTTCTCATCCAAATGGGTAAGCAGTGTCTCTCTTGTTGTTTTCAATATTATTATTTTATTATTCTCTGCAAGTTGTTTCTTCGGCTTTTTGCCAGTCCCACTCGCCGCTTTTCCAACACCACTGCTGTCAACAGTCTCTACTAATAGTGCCAAGCTGCAGCATGCCTAAAAACTCGGCAATCTTTCTCTCCAAACCACACAAAAACCCTAACACACCATTCCCAAAACCTCTCTCATTTCAACATTCTACCCCCTGCGCAAACAACGGCCTCTCCTACGCCCGCCGTGCAATGCACCTAACTCCGCTACGCGCGCCAGCACAGCTGCTCGACGCCCCATAATGCCCAACAGTTTGCCGTCCTCCTCCGCTTAGCCCTGGCCCAATGACAGCTCTCCAAAGTTACCACTCCAATCTCCTCTTACAATCCCATTTGACATTTTACCCCCCTGCACAAACAATGGCCTGTCCTACGCCCGCCGTGCAATGCAGCCCACTTAACTACGCGCGACAGCAGACTTGCTCAGCGCCCCATAATGCCCAACAGTTTGCCGCCTCTTGGCGGCAAGCCATGGCCCAATGACTGCCCATCAAAGTTACACCTCCTTCCCAGTGGCTTCATGTCATATTACTCCTTCAACTGCCACTCTATCATTTGCAATTCAATGCTTTCAAACCAACCCTGCACTCTGATCAACATCACATTTCTCCCTGAAATTTAGGGGGGGAGGGGGGGAGGGTGATTTGCTGTGGGTATGATTCTTTTCCTATTCTAGATCACATTGCAAAACCATTACCCACCCATACTATCTCTTCTTTCACTTATAGTTTTTATGACATCAGATTGATGACAGTTATCTCATATGTCAGCACTCTCTAAACCTGTTTCAGTTTCTTCTCATCATCTTTCCTTTGCGTAACTTCCCTCCACAACACAACTGCACTTTTAAAGTTAGTCTCGCTACAAGCCATGTGCCTTAATAATGTATGTTTACTACCTTAGCATAAAGTATTGATTCTCCACCTGGCTGGAAAGTTATTCCATCACAGTTTAAACCCCCAGCATCTTCTCAGGTTTCCCTAACAGCTTTTCGCTTTCTTTCTTTCTTTCTCTCTTTTTTTTTTAAGGTTTGGCCCACAAGGGTGTGCTTACCAATTCACATGGTGAGTTGTTCAAAGTTCTTCTGCCTACAGTAGGGAGAATCTCAGAGTACTTACAAATTATGAACAAATTCAATATTCTAAACTTAATGTCATTGAAAAAAATTGCAGCTTTTTGAGGTATTTTTCTGTTATTTATTTCATTTTAACTGTTTTTTTTGTACAATTTTTCTCCTGTAGAATGCTTCACAGATGTTCAATGTCCTTAGTTCAATGGAGAAGATTCATCACTTGACATAAGTGAAATCTCAGGATAAGCTCTCAGCAGCTCTTAACAGTGTTTTTATAGGCTTCTAGCTTTAGAAACTTGACATACAAAAATAATCTTTGTCCAGTTTTTCAAAGACCCAAATAAGAGGCTAGTTAGCCAATATATCACAAAGACTGAATCTAATAATTGTCTTATTGCTTATCTTGTCTTATCATTAAATGAAACAATAAATTCAGTCATGTTTTTGCTTCTTCACTGATGGCAAGCACCACCAAGCGCGCCAACTTGACATGATTACACAAACAATTACGCTCCGCGGTCATTATTACCAGCCACCTTGGGTTTCCTTGACACGATTATTATATAATCTGCAATTATGATGTCACAGGCACTGATTTCCAAAATTCACTGTATGCAGATGTTGAGTTTAATTTCATATGTCAATTTTCCAATCCTCCCATCTCCCATTATTTTTATTCTAATTCTCATCAAGGTAATCAAGGAAGCAATTAAAAAATTCATATGACTTTTTATTCATATGAATTGCCTGTCAAAAGGCTAATCATATTTTTACCGAGCTGATTATTATAAAATTTAACAGAGATTTCTAGCTGGGGTTTTACCTCTATTAATAGCAAGATGCACACACATCTCACTACTTCATCGCAAAAGGTGATACTATTCCATTCTTACTCATAAAATGCGTCTACTACGATTATTAATCGTGGGTTTCACCATTTCTTAATTACATTTATCAATCCTTGCAATCTGACTGGCCACCAGTGGTGTCATTTATTGACAAATCGCACGTTTTTGCTCTAAATCGCATCTTTTTTTTCAGCCAATGACAATGAGTAAAACAACCAACTGGATTTCAAAATGGCTTAATAAAGTGGCAGTGGAACTTCGGGTCCTGCAATCTTGGTCTGAAATCATACTTGTCATTTCAAATCAAACTCTGAAATCCATTTTGAAATCACGCGTATGATTTCAACGAGCCTAAGTTCAATTACCACTTCATCTTCTCGTCCCCAAAACAACTTGATACCCGCAAGGCTCTTGTTTACAAGATCTAGGTTTCAATACTGTTGAAAATCGCATCAAGAAAAAAAAATCCACGTTTTAAGACACCAATATTCTGTCGATTTACTTTCTTACGGTATTTTCAAATATGGCACCTAAATGTTGATTTCATTGCACGCGATCGATAACTTAGCCAATCAGGTGGCCGCTTATACGATTTACCGCAGACCGAGATATCGTTTTCACGAAAGGCCGCGTGGCTGCGTGTTACCGGTGGCCGCCTGTGTCCGCCATATTTATTTTCTTCATATAGCGAGTAAATTCTCATAAAAGGAACTTGTCGAATGCCAGAGACTCCTGCAAGTTCATGGCCGGATGTAGATAATTCACTGATTTGTGGAAAGGACTTCTTAATTGCCTGTCTACTCGAAATATGTCGCCAGCTCGTGGTAAGAAATTCTCTTTGCTACTTAAGCTCGCATGTGCTATATATATGATGCCCATTCCATCTGGAATCTTGCGAATATTACTATTCCATAACTTGACAGCTATTTCCAAAGAATGTTTCCGTTTTCTGTTCCTTTTTTTCTCCAACTGATTGTCAAATTGACGTACACCAGGTTGATAAAATGATTAAATGCAACGTATACAATAGTTGGATTGGAAGTAGCATCTTTCCAACATGTGTTATTCCAATTCCATCTGGAATGTTGAGAATATTACTGTTCCATCACTTGACAGCTATTTCAAAATAAAAGTATCTGTTTTTTGTTTATTTTTGGTCAATTTATTGTCTAATTGATATGCGCCAGTAGGATCAAATTATTGCATTCAAGGAAATAGTTCAGTCGATTTCAAGTAATATATCACCCTAACCCTAACCCTAACACTAACCCGTCAGTTCTGGGTAGGCGTCAGTTCTGGGTAGGCGTCAGTTCTGGGTAGGCGTCAGTTCTGGGTAGGCGTCAGTTCTGGGTAGGCGTC
>OMLO01003575.1_pt1 | contig 12829 bp, 5 predicted proteins | sample 1674811 | NCBI WGS metagenome assembly OMLO01 (sample SAMN06265003, study PRJEB25207) | coral metagenome | isolation source: Coral host | place: Mexico:La Bocana,Puerto Morelos, Mexico | collected 2008-11-13
TTTTTTTTTTCAACTCAAAAATGTTTATAAAAGTTGTGAAAGTATAAACTGACGTTTTATTTCTTGTGTTACTTCATCACTCGTTGAGTTGTATCAGAAAACTCGTGAATAAAAATCGTACGCGCGCATTTTCCATGGAGTAATCTCTATGTAATCCAAACTGTCTTAAGGCTAATGTTTCAACTCATCACGACGGTGCATCATAAACAGCTGAAGTATTCATCTTCGTTACTCGAACTGCTCCTTCCTCTTTTGGTTCACTAAATCTTGCCGCTAGTTGTTGGTTTCTACACCGAGAGAATACTTTCATTCCTTTGTCTCAGGTTTCCATAACATTACTGTACAGTAGTAAGAGTATTGTTGCCATGCAACCTTGGCGTTTCTTTAACATTTTAAGCTGGAGGTAACTGGTTCTTACTGGCGGGCCAGACGTTTTGAACAGAACTTCTTAATAAGGAAACCTTTCCTTTTAGGTCAAACTGGGCAAGCAAAATTCTACTCAGAGCCGTTCAATTTGCCTGACACCCGGCCCTTGATGAAACCCTGCGATACTAGTGTCCAATGCAGATCACCCACATTTTGACCGCAATCTTAACCCTAGATACGTAATATTCGGAAACGAGTCCGGGATAAACACACACACAATTGGACCCGGGGAGAAAACACTGGGTAAAAGCAGTCTTTCAAATTATTACCTTTTTTAATGATTCCAATATGTTCTCTCTAAAGGAAAAAAATGATAAAAAGTGTCAAAAACCTGTAAGTTCTAACTGTCTGTCTGGTAATCGTTCACACAATTCTTAAAAAAAATGTAAAGTATGTTACAGTAAAACCGGCATATGAACCTAGTGATTTAAGAACCTACAGGCAAAAATTTGCCATTTCTATATCCAAAACTATAAGAACCTGTCATGCCGGGCAAAGAAAAATAGATCCTTATACAAATATATCACTCCAATTTTGATTGTCTAAATTCTGAATTTTAATTGTGTGAGAAACTTCTTACAAAAAATTATTGTGTCTAAATATCTTATAAAATAAATAACAACTTCCAGAACCCATGAGCCTGAATTGTGAAAAACTGCCCTAAATTGTAAGAACGTGTTCAACGTGACCTCGAAAATTCTAGGTTCTTATCTGGAGGTTTTTACTGTACAACATGTAAATGAATTTATTTCATCCTAAGTGTGATATTTCATATAGAGTACAGCTCAAAAGTAAGTTACCACCTCTTGTCTCGCGTCTCGCGATACGAGATTGTCGTCTACGAGACAAGAGTCTCGCGAGACGAGTGTCTCGTCTTGCGAGACCCAGTGAAGCGTACATTTTGGAATAAATTACAAGCAAATAGCTTGTGAGAAAAACGAGTAATTTCTCGTGACGCGGTTAAGTTTACCCAGCGAGAGCATTCGGTTTTTCGGGCTGCTGTGTTACGACCCGCTTCAAGAGAACCAACTCCAACTTAAGCAAAAAACATATGATTATTATGTGGGAAACAGTGGGAAATACAATGAATACTGAGAACGGATAGTCAAAGCTGAAACTGATGACAATGTTAGTACACTCATGAGGCACATACCTTTCTGCACTTAAACGTTTCAGTTTTTCCTCACAGATTGTCATTCCATCAGCTACAACGGCCATCAGGTTATACCTGATATCATGATATGGCTCACTGTGGAAAGGAAATGTTAAATAAGTCAATCATTATGGGTCATGTTACTGAGTTAAAGTTGAACATTGTAGAGAGGTTATTTGGGAGTTTGGACGAGGTTTAGTGGCCGTTGCAGTCATGGGGAGCAAGCTGTTGTAGAGAGGTTAAAATAAGAATGAATGTTGCCCTTGTTGAGACGTGGCATCATTGGAGGTTCGACTGTACTAGTAATTCATAAAATTAAATTAAACACAAAACATGTAAGTGAATAAAGATGGTGAATTTTAGGGTCCGTAAAGAATGAAATGTGAAAGGTGAAATAATCAAAATGAGTCGGGCAATATTGACACGTGCGTGGGACAAAGAAAACATCTGAGTCCACAACAGGAATCAAACCCATCACTTCCCGTACATATGGCAGGCGCTCTATCCACTGAGCTACGAGAACTCATGGAGAGCAAGGTCATTTAACTGAGTTCATACGTGACAGGCATCCTTCATTCTGCTAGGATCAGCACTGTCAAGGTCATCGTGAGTAGTGATAAGTGAATAAAATGTCCAAGTCTCTGCAGTTACCATATGCTAATGAATCAAAATCTTCAACCAATATGTTCTAAGCTCTCGTAAGCACCTACCAATTTGGACTGGCATGCACCTCGAAGAGAATTCAATTTCAGAGAAAGAAGTGAAATTAAGTCTAAACGAGTAAGACAGCCATGTCCTGTTTACAGGAGTGTCTGCCCTAGTGGTAGCGTCCACCTTAGGGGAATGCGTCTGCTTGTAGAGAATTGAATAACCACTATTTTGACTGCATACTATTTGTTTTATTTTAGATACTTGAGTATTTTTACTTGCATGATAATGCGCAATAAAACCAAAATGCTAACCTGTGTTGCTGAATATACATGTAGAAGACAGTTAACTTTTCAGCGGTGTTAACATTATTAAATCCACTCACCCTCCAGTAGCTATTCCCAGTCTTTCAGTAATTACTCTGCGAAATTTTTCTGTCCATTCTTCATTCTCTCCCCAAGGACCTGACAGAAATGTTTTAAATTGTTAAGACAAAGGTTCATAAATTACGAAAATTTTACAATCGCAGTCCCATTACGACATGTAAAAGGATTTAAACAGGTAAACAAACAACAACATCCCTGGTTGAAGTCATTTTTCTCCACCTGTGAGAGACCAAGAGACTTGACAAGTTATGGGCTGGACTCTGGATCAAGTAGACCAGCTTCACCCTGGGCAGGGTCATCATGTTGTTAAGCAAGACACTCACTACAACTGTCAGAGTGCCTCTCTCCTGTTACGTAATCAGGTTGGTTATTGCCACCTTTAGTGTATATTGTTCTTACAGGCATATCTAAGAAAGACGCTTCTAGAACTTTCCATATTTACATATGTGTATAAATTGTAAGTATCGCGGGACATCGATCATTATTATTATGAGTGCGTGTGTGAGAATAAAAACGTTTTTACGAACTGGAGTAGTTAACATCTCCACACAGGTGTACAGTACAAATGGGTAATGCCTCATTTTATTCTGAGGGTAACATTGTGATAGACTGGCATCCCATCCAGGTCGGTCCTTCGTGATAAGGAGACTGGAAATAAGCCCCAGCCTGCTGGACAACAAGGCTTCTTCTTCTTCTTCTTCTTCTTCCAGAGTGGAACTGGATCTTGAGAGCTTAGGATCCTCAGGGCTCGATAAACACTTGAATTCAAGTTTGCCCTTTGGACAAGTGGCTCTCACATTTTTCTTGCCTTTGGCAATTCCGGGACGACCGAATAACAATTATTTTAAATCAAGATGTAAAGCATCCTATAAAAATCCTTTATGTAGGAGTATCGGAAATTGTGCATAGAATCCTATTCAAGAACCTACATTGTACAAGTTCACAAATATGATGCTCTTAATATGATCTCTCTATACATCAGTCCTAACAGGTTAAATCTCCAACCTACATGTAGGACCCTATATTGATGATCTAAACAGGATCCTGTAGAGAATTTCCACCAGGGATGGCTAAAATAATTATCAATAGCATATCATGCTTAAGGTGTCATACCATGATCAATTGGATATGGTTTGAGTCCATCCAGCTCAAAAAGTCGGCCATTGATGGGCACATAACTGACAAAATGGAATGCTTCCATAGCACGACCAGTGGATACTGTATTGGTTTTCTCTGGTAGAAGTTTAGGTTCTGGCCTGAATTGAAAAACAAAATATAAAAAAAAGTAGCTGGGTTTAGTGAGGTAGGGTAACTTTATTTAGAGTCGTAAATGTAGGAAGTGGTTGCCCCACCTACCAAGCCAGGGGCCTATGATAAAACCACATGACTATGTACAATAACACTGCATACTTACAATTATTACAGACTGTAAACATCAATAAAGAAAAAAAATTAAAATTTGCTAAGATAAATCCAGAATTAAAATACAAAATATTCCTAAGCACAACTACTTGTAGCACTTTTATTTTGCAGGGTTCAATTTTTGCAGATGGTGCTTGTTCTGCAAATATAAGTTCCAGCAAAAAAAAAAAACACACAAAATTAAAAACCGCAAAATTTACTGCCATTAATAAAATCAAAAATGGCTTTTTAAAGGAGCTACGTCACGATATTCTGAGTCGTTTCCAAATTGAAAAATTTAGCCTAAATTTTTCAATTTGGTTGTTTGTAATCCGTGTTAATCTTCGCCATCCTTAGCTATCCTCGTTCCTTTTTGTTTTATTTTTCCCACTTTGGTGTTTTTCTATCGTACTAAATTAATATTTTGTGATTTCCCTCACATTGAAGCTAATTTTGCACGTTACAGAAAACGACTCAGAATATCGTGACGTAGCTCCTTTAACCTGCTTTCAAATCAGCTTTTACAGCTTTACAGGAAACGTTTTGTTGTAACCCACAATACTTTGATGTATGACCAGCTTATCGTTGACTGAAATATCTGAGAAGTACAACTTGTAGACTCTATTTGTTTTACTACAAGAGTAAAGTTGAAAATATTACATTTCCTTCCTTGTTAATATCTTGCTGCTTGAAAAGGAAACCGCAAAAATTAGTTCCCAGCGGAAATTTCAGTCAATTTGTTCCAACAAACCTCAAACAAGCCGCCAATCCGCAAAATAAAGGTCCCACAAAAATTACACACTACACAGTAGTCCTAATAGTAAAAGTACTTAGTCTACAATAAAGAAAAGTATAGTACATCTAGCTCAGGAGAACTGTGGACATTCCCTATGTAAGACCACACAGCTGGGTACTCTTGTTTTGAATGTTCTCGTATGCTCATTGATAACTACACATATTATGAAAAGCAGCCTTTATTCATAACAGGATCTTCACTTATCATCTGCTAAGTTGACTTTGGTTGTGTATTCGTAACTGGTATCCTTAGTTGGGTTTAACCAGAGTTAATACATTCCCTACCTACGCACCTTTGAAGAAAATTGCCTAAGAAACCCACATCTGGACCATGTTAATCACCTCTTGGATTGATATGGTGCCAGTATGGTTGCCCTGATGAAGTAGTCATTATCACACTTGAGTGGTATGTGGGGCGACATGGGTTCAAATCCCACTCAGGGTACAAAATTATCTTTCAAAACCTTTACTCAGTCCATAGTTTCAGTGATGTACATGTAATATATAGAAGGAGCACATGTAATGGCTATGTATACAGGGCTGCAAATAACTGTCGGTCATCGGCCATTGGCCGACCAAAATTTGCTCATGTCCGACGAAATCCCAAATGTGATCGGACATGATGTCCGGACAAATATTTTATCGTAAATCATTCTACAGCAACGATGAATAAAAATCTACCGTGATTACAAATGTAAGTTGGTGACGTCCGACCACAATTTTGTTTTGTCCGACCAAGATGGTGTCTTAGTAGGACATATGTCCTTTCAGGTGAAAAAATTATTTGCAGCCCTGTGTATATGACTTTGTAAACCTACCTGGCAAACTTATTATGTGCCATGGCCAATCCTGGTAGATTACCAATAACATACCCCTTGCTCTAAAAAAACAACATAATTATATTTTCATGTCTTAGCTAGAAATGCACAGTGAAGTTCTTCATAACTTCATTGTTATTGCATAAGGGAAAAGGCTGGGCATCGAGCCAGAGACCTAACCCAAGAAAGCAGCCTACATGTAAGCTGCAAGCATGCATGAACAAAAACAGAAAGAGCAAAGACAAACTGTATGTAGTGACATGTGCAATGATTGAGGTGCAGCTCCAAAATATCTACCTCTGGGTCAAACTTGCTGGAAAACTCTTTCAGTCTGCTAAGTCTTTCACCCAGGTGAATATGAGTGCAGTTAAGAAGAACGCTCAGCAGAGAGTGAGTGGCACAGGAGTTTGGAATCACCTATTGAAAAAATGTCAACAAAACATGCATCACATAAATTGGCTTGCGATTGTGCGATGGATTATGAGGTTTGACTCTGTGTCAGGCCAAGTGCTCTACAGGTGAAAGCTTATCGGTAGCATTAAGTGACTGGGAGAGTATTTCTACTATCTCTGGATGGACACTAATCCATTACAGGGTGTTTCAACGAACCAGACATATAACATCATCGCCTGACAAATGTTCACTATTCACTTGACTCTGAAGATGACTTCCGCTCAGGTTGTCGAAACGTCAGTCACCAACAACAGTTGTTTTCAGAACTACCTTCACCCAGACGATCACACTATACGAACTACTTATACTCCTGGGTTCAAACCATTTACAATGACAGGGTGTTCCCCTGTATTTAATTTTCCAGTACCCATTTATAATACACCTGGGTGGAGAGAAGCACTGCGAGGTTATTGTACATAAAAAACCAGTGCCAGTCAGCATAGCACAGACAGCAAGGTTTTACTAACTGTTGAAATCTATAAATTTTATACAGTGTACTAGTCACACGTCATTAATAGAATCATGTGATCTCGGACTTCTACTACTGATAAGAGGTGTATGTACATAAACTCTGAATACGAAAGCTGAGTGGACCATTAGGCCAGAACTCATCCCGGTGTCTGTAGCATGAAGCAGCTACTAGGAGTATTCCTACTCCCACCTGGATGGGATGCTAGTCTGTCAAAGGGTTACCCTTAGCATTACTGTACAAGTAAGTTTGCCAGTACCCATTTATTCACCTGGGTGGAGAGAGGCACTGCCAGAATGAACTGTCTTGTCCAAATACCTCCCTGCTACTGACAATGCTACTAGACAAAATCTTATGATAAAAAAGAAAGCACACATGTATCATTATTAGTACTGTACCTGCTGGGCAAAGAATATATCACGAATAATGTCCTCATCCTCTACAAACATTTCTTCTAATGGTTGAATTTTACGTCGGGACCTTCTTTCTTCAATCCATTTAAAAAGGAAAATGAACCCATAAATAGGTCTGCAACCAAAGGATTCAATTTACAGTTAATACATGTATAAAGGAAACTAGTGTTTCTCACTGACAATAGTTGTTAATAGTGTTTTTTGTTCGTTTTTTGGACTACTTCTTGAACGTACATGTAACTATATTCATTGGTTTTTATATAAGATCCACAGTCCTTTTAAAAGTATTACTGGTATTATATATCTTTTTTATTGTTAATGAATAACTAACACCTTACAAGAATGAAATTTTAATAATTTATTTCTGGGGAGATAGTCTGCATTTTTGGGGGATTAAAACTGTGTGGTTCTAAATAATATTCAATCATGTAATATATAAAACACACAAGACTGTGTTTCACCACATTTCTAAACACCAAGAAAAAAGTCGTAAAATATGATATGTATCAGAATATATTTGAGAAAGTTTGAGGTGTTTGAAATTGTGGTAAAAATGTTCTTAGTGCTTGATATATCCTCTCAATCAAAACTAAAACTCTGGAGAAAATGAGGAAAAAAAATTGCAAAAACCTATACCAATAAATAATGGTAATTGAACTGAATGGAGTGGAATTTGATTTGAAATCATACACATGATTTAAAAATTGAACCGCACAGCGCAAGTCCAATTTGAAATCACAAGTATGATTTCAGACCAAACTGGATGACCTGAAGTTCAATTGTCATTTTATTACATTAATTTTGAAATCACACAATTTTGTAGCCTAAATACAAGAGCTACAAGACTTTCCTCATTTGATGAGAAAGAGATACAATTTAGAGTAAAAAAAGTTTCCATCCAGGACAGGTATTTTCCTGCTGGGCAAGTAACTTTTCATTCTCACTTGCCCAATGGGTAAGAAATCAGGCAATCCAAATTATTTAAGAGCAAACTAAGACTTGTTCAGGGCTAGCAAAATTTGAGGGCCACTTGTCTCAAGAGCAAGCTGGAATTCAAGGTACATGTAGAAGCTGTTTACATGTATGTGCAGCATCTGATGTTTTGAATCTTAGTATTGTACACACCCTTTGAATGGCTTGGATAAATCATAAATCTCTTCCACTTGGGCACCCTTAACACCTGTAATAAAATTAATAAAAATTGTCTTTACTAGGTAATCATACAGAATTGCAGATTCAGATTTCAAGCTTGCAAGCACACGACTGCTCACTTGTGTTGCTTTGTTCTCTGTTTTTTTCCCACAGATTTTGAGCAAAAGAGAGACTGCTCTCAGTCTAGACGTTGGATGCACAGCTATCACGCTAAGATTTAGTTAGATCAGTGTTCATTGATATAAACAAAACTACCTTCAATCATTAATGCTTAGAAATAAAAATTAATATTTTGATGGAATTTTTCTGCGGCTACGTATCTGCTACTTGACTGGAGAATGTAACTCTTGGAACATCAAACTTTCTAAAACAAATCGACGTTGTATGTCTTGTCCTAGTCTTGGTTCCATGCGACGCCAATATCTGAGGGCGATTAAGCTTTTCCTCCTTGCATAGACAACTGTCAATGGAAAGTCAGACGTCCAAATTTGTCCTAACGGTTATCACAAAAGGCTCGGCTAAATGTTCGCAAGCCATTTTCTTGCGCGTACGCCAGCTAACATTCTGGGGATTTCTAGGTAGTCTTCCTAGCCGTTTCCAAAGGTTTATCTGTCCAAGGCACAAACTAAAAGAACCCCCAAGTCGACAGTTATAGGGTAAATTTTACTTACCGAATTCTTCAATCAACAAACTGAAAAGCCCTAAAAACACAAAAAATTGATTGAAGTAACAGTACTTTATATAATACAACTTCTTCTCAAGGCGACGTATCCAAATGTAGAAATAAACTCTCTAACACAAAGAAAAGAGATCAAAACCTGGATCGCTTTCTAATTCCAGCCATCCACTGTTTGCCGCCATACTTGAAACGTCAAAGCAATGATGTCAGCGGCGTGACACATTTACAGTACTTACGTCGTGTAAGTTGTTTCTCCGCACGTCACCGAAAATAACATTAAATTGCTTTCTTCACAACAAGACACTAACACTTTTTAAGTATTTTCTGAAGTGGATATCTATGGACGTGGACGGACAGAGCATCTTAAAACCAGTAGAATGGACAAGTTACCTAGCAAGAATATCGGGCTATGCTTCTTCAAACATGGGAACATTTTTCTAAGACGTGTCTTCGATGGCGGCACAAACTCAGTGCCCTTAACGTGCAAATGTTGATAAACATTTCCCAACTTTGCGAAGCCATACCACTCTCATTCTTTCACTCTCAGACGTGAAAAAATATACTTGATTTTAATTAAGTTAAGTCTGTTTTTTTTTTTATTACAAGACAAGAAGTAGTATTTAAAAACAAGCGCTACAAAGTGTTACGTAAAAATAGAACAAACTAAATCGTTAATTTGCCACATCATGCATATAATTTCTGTCGTTAATTTTTGTATAATTATACAAAATTGTCTGACCTCAAGACAATGAATAAAAAATTAGCTGAAGCAGGCCGTTTATTTTCGAGTGATACAAAATGGTTTTTTCTAGCACTAAAGCGGTTGGGTACCTCTCTGTTCGTGACTTCAAAACCGTAACGGGTCATTCCAGCGATCTAGTAACCGGAAAAAAAGGTAAAATTTTGAGAGTATGTCACGGTCTCTGCGTAGTCTAGCTAACTCACACTGACATCATAATATGTTTGTCCTGTAGTCTAGGTTCTTGTTTCTTCGTGTTCCATGAATGACATAAGAGCTGGCGCGTCATCAGTTGTTTCCGACTTCATCATTACACGCGGAATCTTGAGCTAGATCGCATCAGTGCCGAGTGTTCTGTAACTGAACCAGATTAAAACCGAGATGAAGAAATCTTTGGCAATCCTCATGTATATCGTAACCACTCTGATTGCCTTTGGAAGTGTATCAGGTATTGTAACAATTGACTCGAAAGAAAATTTCATGGTAGCTAGAGACTTAAGGGCCTCGTATTCTCATATTCCTTTCTAATAAGTAACGATGCCGAGCCTTCCGTGTTTCATTTGCCTCCGAGTCCAAAATCGTTTAATAAGTCACAGTCTAGGAATTTCCAACATGGATTTCGGCGCCTCGGTATAAGTCTCTAATTTAAAATCCTACAGTTCATGATCCCTCAATTTTAGCCAGAAGTACCAGCTTTCCTGATTACTCCCTAGCCTTGAATGAAAAACTGCATTTCACTAAAACGTTTTTCTACCGGAGGTCTAGAAAAAAATTAATTAATGAATAACATATATTAAAAACATTTTCTTCAAATTTAAAAAGCGAACAAGCCAAGTTGTTTAACTGCATTTTAGAACACGCTTATTGCAGCTAACTCAACTGATTTCCTGTAAAATTCCCCGCAGTAGACGTAGTAAACGATAGACTTCTCGGCGAAAATCTTAAAATCTCTGCAAGAAGAAACCTTTTATAAATGTACAGCCAAATTGAATTCGCTGTTTCCTTAAAACTATTGCTGGTTGTGAGTTTGATAATGTTCGAAGATTGTTAAGTCTACCCATAGCAAGCTAAGTGTCTTCTTTTTTTTAATTTACACTGACTACTCTATCGGACTAATAAAATCTCACGATGTTTGGTTTCCTTTAGCATTGCCTAGTACAATCAAACAAGATCCCGGAATTCTGGAAAACATCGAGGAAACTCTTGGTATGTTGAGACAATAATTCATTTCAATATATATGTTCATGGATTGAACTTTACCGTGCCACTAACGATATATCGGTATATCTTCTCCTAACGGAATGTAGCAGTAACACTTGAAATGACTATACCCAGACGACTAGTACAGTATTGAATTACCGAAGAATTTGTGAATTGTTTAGTGACTACGGTTGAATGCTAATTTATTTTTCGACATTCAACTCGTTTCCAGGTGAACCTTGTCCTCACGGCTGGACGCGATTTGACAACTACTGTTACTTGGTGAGTAGTTCCATCAAGACTTGGGACCAGGCTGAAAAGTACTGCAAATCTCTGGGCGGAGGACTGGTGAAGATAAACAGCCCTGAAGAGAACGAGTTTGTCCTTAATCTCGTCACAGTGAAAGCACCATCGCTAAGACAGGTTTGGATCGGGCTGCACTGGTATTCACGCGACTTCTACTGGCACGATCATTCGGCTCTAGTCTACAAGAACTGGGCTCCAGGTGAACCCAATGGAAAAGGAAAAGAACCATGCGTGCATATGTGGTTGGATGGGCATTCCTATCTTCTTCCTCTCAGAGCAGCTGGTTATTGGAATGATGATCAATGTCAAGTGATCTCAAGCAATGGCATTGTCTGCGAGAGGTTGCCCTAACTGACAAGCCAACTGAGCCAAAAGCCGCAAGTAGACATAAGGGGATATGATACGCCTGACAGTCGCTTATTACGTAGTAAAACCGGGGTCGACTCTTTCCAAGAGTCATTTCGAATGTGACCGAGTAAAAATATTTTGTATGAAAGGATGTAGAAAAAATAGCGGCTTGAGAAAATAAAAAAATAATATTGCTATGAATTCTATGTTAGTTGATCAGTCTATATAGATTTATTTTGCCACGAAATCTCAGCGACTACTTTTCATCACCTTGACTTAGTTTGCGACGATTTTCTGACCTCATCATTTCAATATTTGTTATCAATAGCTCATTTTATCGCGTAAAAACAACCAGTACTCAACCTTCTCTTGAGTCAATCCATCGCCATTTGTACAGCTCTGATATGCCCCGGGGCGTGCACTGTGTCTGCATCAGTCTGCATACGAGCCAAGTGGTACGTCAGGCTCGAATTATGCAGGATTTTTTGTACATGAAGCGCTTTGGATTATTACTCCCCCAGGGATGGGGTGCTAGTCCATCGTAGGGTTTTCCCCAGCATCAAATTCGATCCATTTATACACCCTGGGTGAAGAGGATCACTGTGAGAGTAAAGTGCGTTGCCCAATCTTGGAGACAGAACAAAGTGGGCCGCCTTTGTGGAGAGGTGGCCGTTTTGGGAAGGTAGGAGTATAATATGACATTTGCTTTTCTTTTGGGGCTGCGGGATTTTTTTTTAGGAAAGTTCTAATTGCAAACACGTAACGCAATCAAAATATATCCGTAAAACAGAAAAATATGTAAAAACCTTGCCCATCAAGCTTCCAACGTTTTATGAGGAATGCTTTAAATACTTTGCACAATGCTCCGCAGCAAACCAAGGTACAAAGCCCTGGAAATGAGGATCTTTCGAAAATAATTTTATGAAATAAAAAAGCTATTTGTGTGTAGATTAGCAAATATAGGCATTCTCAGAATAGAAGACCAGAAATTGAGATATCAAAATTGAGATAATTCCATCTCCAACTTGCCCTTTTTGTGGAGAAGCAAACGAATTACACGAAGTTATTAAATGGATGAAATTTTATTTTGGGGACTATTTTTTTCTGGTAATAAAATTTTGGAAGATTGGCAAAAAAAAATATCACAATTAAGAGATATGTTTTAAGCCTTTGGACAAATTTACGTTCAGCAAAATAGCCCATTTTGGGGCAAACAGTTAGCGTTCTTTGCACCCTACGGTAGCTAAAGGGGAATCCTTGTTTACAATATTTGCCTCATTAGCATAAGCAATTCATTTTCTGATGGAGCTACAAATAAATCAGTTCTGAATATTGAAAGTTCAGAGTATGATTAACTCTGCCAATAAATATGAACCCGATGTATTGAATACTTCTTGTGCAATACGGGCTTGAAAACTCAAAATTTTACAAAGAATGTATGAG
>OMLO01003576.1_pt1 | contig 12829 bp, 1 predicted proteins | sample 1674811 | NCBI WGS metagenome assembly OMLO01 (sample SAMN06265003, study PRJEB25207) | coral metagenome | isolation source: Coral host | place: Mexico:La Bocana,Puerto Morelos, Mexico | collected 2008-11-13
TGATGGTGGGAGTAAAATGTAGCCTTTCTCTTGAGAACATGCCACGTTAAGTTCTTCATCTTCTTTTTGTTCAACTTTATCAATGCATGGTGTTTTGCATTCGGGACAAGTAGCAGAATCTCCCGGATGTTTCGAGCAAAATAACGTGCCACAGGAACAGGAATAAAAGGACGTGCCTGCAGATAAAGGACTGGAATTTCGGTGCATTTCAAACGGGTACTGTGAGCTGTTAGCTGATGCCAAGATGAATGTGTCCCTTGCCCATCGTGGCTCCACGAGGTAGGACAGGAAAGCCTGAAATTCACGTTTCGTCCCAGTGTAATTTGACGTCAACAAAACGCAGAGATGAAGGATCAAAGCTGCTCTGTGGACATCCCTTGGGGAGGATTCTGGCGAGATACAAAGTTCTCGAACTTGGAAATCTTTCTTCCCTGTAACCCGCTGGAGCAGAGCGGCATAAGGTGGTGGCAAATTTCTGGTCTCATGGCTTACAAAATCCATGGCTTTCTCTTCAGAATCTCCTAGATTTCGAATGGATCGCACCAAATAAAACCACTTGGTCAAGACGGCTGCAAGCTCAATCTTTTGGGTAGGTGATTGCTTCAAGGTATTAAGTAAACTTTTGAGTGGCTCTTGATCTTTCTTTTGTATAAGACTCGCTAAAGCCCCCTTAGCTGTAGTTTTCTCCGTTAGCGCAATGAAAGGGTCAAAGCTTAGTTTGCCAACCAAATTTTGGTCTTCTGCGTGCCACTCCAAGGCTTTAAGTGCCGGGAGTTTTTTGTTCCTCCAAACCATTTGCTTTATGGTGTGAAGTGGCAAATCTTTGCGAAGCTCTCGGAGAAAGTATAATCGTGTCTGTGATGTCCTGACAGAGGCCAAACGATTTTCATTTGAGAGGAGCACTGGATTTACCTCTCTTACAAGCATTGAAAACTCTGTGTCAGTGGCCAGAATACTAAGCTTCTTCGACGTCAGCCTAGCAAAGGAACTGAAAAACGATCTCAAGTATGCCATGGCACAAACCAGGGAAAAGGCATCCGTTTCACCGCCTTTACAAGGCCTGGATACAATTTCTGCTGCCCTTCGCAGGTTTTCAATACATTTGTCGCTTGATCCAGATGTGGAAGCTAAATCGATTAAAGGGAAACCAACGTCCAAGATAAGATCGCAGCACATAACGACAAAAGGACAATCAAGTTCAACGTCTTCAGTTAGTGATGACAAAGCGTGACACATATCTTGAAGGCCTGGATGATTTTCTATTAAGGAAAGATCATGTAAGAGCTCTTCAAATACACCAGGGCAGAAGTGATTTTCAACGTAAAAAATTTGATGTACAACAGGACCTGCGAGCTTTACAAGCGTCTCGTCTCCACTGCAAAATATTCCGCTCAAAATGCGCCCACGTAAGGGTGTGTCTGGGTTAGAGTCAATGCAACGTGCGTAGAAAAGGACGCGGAATTCTTTCAAATTGTCTAAGCCCTTATGTTTATCTTCAAGACAACCTACAAGGTTTTCAATCTGCTCAAAGCAATCCTGATAGTCCAGGTATCCCTCAGAAGCGTACATATGACCAATGTCTCCCATCCTATAGAGACTACAAGGATCCAGAGGAGTTCGCGACAATACCAATGAAACAAAATCGTGGCAAAGTCTCAGAAAATGGAAGGCAGGGACTGAAAGCTGCATTCTGCTCACCATTGACAAAAGGAGGTTGACCGATCGCTGCCAATGACTTGTATCTTGAAACCTTTCTACTACAACTTCAGTAGGAAATAGAGCGCTACAAAATATTTTAACCAGTATCTCCACGAATGTTGGTGGAATGTAATTCTCGTCTATACCTTTGCTTTCTTCTTCATTTCCTTGTTCCCCAATGTCGTTGACGTCGCTTTGTATTTCCATCATTTGAGCCTCTTCTTCGACTTCCTCTTCATTGCCTTCATTTAGCTTCGGTGAACCGCTGGGCGTAGTTTCAACCAATGATGAATATTGATTTTCAAACATCATCTTGTCGAACGTGGCCACGAAAGGAGACGTTAAGGATTTTACGTCCACGGGTACAATATCACGACATTTGACGAACAGATGAAGCGCAGAGAGGAAAAATGCTTCTTTCATCCAAAAGGCACAGTGCAACTGAGTTATAAGAAAAGCAAAATCTCCACGTGCTGGTACTCTTATGTGCTCTGATACCACTGATTTCAAAAGATCAATTCGGTCATCCCGTTCAAGAACCCCAGCAAAGTAAGCTGTTTTCAAGTCAAGGAGATCATTGACATAGGACTGAGCAATACTTTGAAGATGTTCAACATCAAACACCTGCTGGATTGTCCTTTTTATTTCTGGCACAAATCGTCTAAGCTGCGCTTCAAATACATTAGCTTCCAATTCTCCATTTTCATCGAGGTTAGCATCTTCTAACTGAAGACGCCTGACGTCATCTATGAACAGCGACTTGATTTTGTCCACTTTCTTGGCGAAAACGGAGGAAAAAGGAAATTCCAGCTTGTGGCGATGACCTGACACAAGGTAGGACTCGGCTCCTTGAGATTCAGGAATATCGTCAATGCTGAAGATGGCCTCATCAAGCAACAACGTTGTCCATACGCGCAAGCTGTTGTCAGAAGTAGGTTCAAGGGAAAACATCTCTTTTGGCCAGGCAGACTCTTTCTCCAAGAAATACACAATCTTTGCAAGTGGTTGTTGTATTAGATGATTGAAATGATGTTCTATGGCACCAACCAAAGTGGAGGAGTTTACTAGAGCCAGGCGATCACTTGCCACTATCACCAGCCAGGACAAACTCTGCAGGGAATCATGAGACGTCCCGCTTTCGTCCTTCCCAAGCAAGTTGACAACAATCTTCTTGAAACATGTCATCATCGTAGGGGACGATTTCAGCTGCTTTACCAGGTGTAAAACAGCGTCTAAAGTAGGTTGTTGTACTGATGAATACTTGATACGGGTGAAACACCACAGCATCTGATCAGACGCGATTCTTTCAAAGGAAAATGACTCGGTATCGAGAAGATCTGTGACGTTTTCTTCCAAAAGAGCCACAATTGGCATAACTGGTTCTTCTAATGTATCAATTGTCACCTGTTTCCAACCACTCAAGAAGCTAAATTGCCACTGCGGACTCTCCACCGCTCTACGTTTGCTTGAACGCTGGACGTGGACGATTATACAAACATGTTTGGTAGGTTGCTTAACATTTTCAGATTTGGAAGAAATGTACGCGTTCCTCTGGTCTTCAATGAGATGCTTGGCAACCAGCATATGAGGAGCATCAAGGTCAGGCTTACATTGAAGTACAAGAATATTTGCATTGGATGTCCAGAAGCTCTGCAACTGTTTTGCTAGCTGTTTCTCTGACTTGAAAGCACTTAGTTTTTCTGCTTGGCAATTCCCCAGTCCAGTTAAAAATCGTGAGACATTTGCGTGAATATTGCTGTGGGTCATTATTAACAGCTTCATGCCTTGACTTGTATCATTTTGATCTTCAGACTTTGTTTTAAGATCCTCAAGAACGTGTTGCAGATATTCTCTGAGGCCACGATGAACAGGTTTTGAAAAATAGTTATTGAAGAGCAATTGCACCTCGTCCATCGTTTTTGTAGACAAATCAGACCTCAGGCTTCGCAAGACGGCATCTGGTGTTGCAATCGACATCAGTTCGTCCTTGCAAAGTTTAGCAAGCTCGTGTTTCTTGATTGACTCATCTTTGTTAAGGTGGAGAACCAAGGATGGGAGAGTATCTTCATTGAAGCCCAGAAACATGTCTGTCTCATTGAAATGAGACTCAATTTCTGGAACAGTTGAAATAGCTTTCGTCCAGGCCCTGAGGCAAGAGATGACGTCCTTCTGATCTTCGTTTAATACATCTGAAAAGCGTAGCAACTGCTTCTCAAAACGATTAAGGAAAGGAGGATCCGTGTAATCAACCCGTTGTTCGTCAATGAGCACAATACAACGAAATCCATCATGAACCTGACACATTGGGTTGCTGAAAGGTCCAAGAGCAACTCTGCAGTTCTTTTTCTGTCCAACAACAGTGTAGTTCTGATTCAGCATATCGTAGAGGCTTCCATAGATGCTCTCTAAATCACGTAAAATTAGCACACAATTTCTCTCCATGCAAAGAATGATGCGACTTAGGATATTGTAGTTATACTCCTCTGACTGGTCTTCTTCAAAGCGACTTCCAAAGATTGTGACCTTCTCCTTATCCAAGCCCCGCAAGGTTTGGTCTAGAATACCAATGGCAGAGTCTCCATTTGTTATTATCATCATGTGACGTGCAAACTTGTCATGAAGGTTGTCACAGATAAGATCTGTGACAGGAAAGAACTGGGTGTCTTCCAATACACGCTCTGACTCAAAATGTGCTAGAAACAATTGTTGAATCTTATTCAACTCAAAGGGAAGACCTCCAAAGTTTCTCTGTAAGGCACGCTGGGTTCTTGTCGTCTTTTGTTCTTCCTGGTGATGAGCGATATATTTGTCACAGCTAGAAGAACTTAGTGATTTCACCAGCGAATAGTAGTCACGAAGTCCATGGAAATTCTCATGTGTTTGTGCTTTCTGGTATTCTTGGTAGGCCATTGCAAGGCAATTAAGTTGATAATCATCTGGGTACGAACTTGGTGCATGGATGTATCCAGGGGATGAGCCCATCACGGGATTTCCTTGCTCCAGTTGTGCTTCTCTTATAGATTGACCAGTCTGAAATAAGTCTTCAATATCAGGCTCAGGTCGGGACAGGTGAATAGCACGGTTCATCTTTGCAGGGTCAAGGCACCAGTTAGAAATACCAACCACAGCGACATCAGGAAGTTGCCCATTACCAGGTTCTAACAAACTGTGAAGAACCTTTAAAGGATTGAAAGCTGACACCTCAGCTAAGCCAATCTCGTCCAAAAGAACAACTGGGAGAACATCATTTGCTCCTTCAACGTTATACCTTCTCGCTTTCTCAAACACTTTGAGAATCCCTTCAGAGGTGGACGACTCGGAACCTTGATATGATACAACATACAGTTGAGGAAGCTGCTTCAAGAAAGGATCCTTTGAGTCCTTACCCCTCAAATTGCTGCGAATAACTTGCATAGACAAGGACTTACTGCAACCAGGTTTGCCAACAACAAAAACAGGAATACGGTTTAGAATACAAACAAGGATCACAAAAACGTTTTCTCTAAGAGCAGCGTTTTTAGCTGTTCCCTCAGGAAGTTCCATTCGGGCCAAGTATTCTTCCTGCTCCACCCTGACAATGGCATCAAAACGTTCAGCTTGAAAACCTTGCTCTGCCTTTCCAATAAGGTTTGATATTTCACTGCAAAATTCCTTTCTTCTCTTTGCTGTCTGCAAACGTGACTGGTAACAGTGAGCCAGTGCCAACACCACCGATCGAACCTCTGGTGAAACACTGCGCGTCTGCTCATAGTACCCTTGGATATGGGTTGGAATCTTGGCTGGTGCAAGTTTTTCCCGCTCTTGTAAAATCCTGTGAAACCAGTTCATGAGAACAATACAGCGATGAACATCTCGCAAACTCACACAAAATGGTGTGTGTTCAAAATCTCGAATCAATCTCTGGGAAGAAAAAAGAACTTCAACCAGTAGACGTCCATGCTTGTTGTCAAAAACACCCTCCACCATCCTAGCAATGTATCTTCTTTCATCCTCAGGGCTTACCGATCCATAATCCCAGACATAATCAATCATTGTTTCTGGAAGTGGGTGAACACGGTAGACCAGTCGGGAGTACTCATCTGTGGACGTTTTTTCACTAAGGCCTGAAGTTAATATCTTTCCCACTGGGCGAAGTCGATATGGGTTACAAGCAGCAATGAACACAAGGTTGGAAGGTAGTGCCTTTCCTCTGAGAGTGCGATGACACATGATCTCATTAATGGAACCAAGGTAGTCACAAGTGTTGATTTCATCAAGAAATACCCACACTAGCTGCCTACTCCTTTCTGGAGACAATGCTTCTTTCTTTATGTCTTCCACAAAGTTTATGATTTGAGTTTCTGTAACACCAGCATGAAAATTGAAAACATGAAGAAGAACATCACAGGTTTGGGCAAGGTATCTTACAAGGCTCGTCTTACCACATCCAGTTTCTCCCATGATAATTACTGGAATATTGGCTCTTATGCGAAGCAATATAAGGACCATTTTGAGGATATTATCCGGTGTCAAGGCATATTTTAAAGATGAATCAACATGGCTTGCTGGTTCGGTTGTCTCAGTTGCCATTGCCAAAAGTTCAAGCTTCTGTCGGAGTTTCTCTTGATTAAAATTGGCGTAGTCCTCCAACTCCTTTCCTTCTTGAATTTTATACAGAGCTTGGACACTTAGAGGCACTAAAAGCAGATTCCGATACAAAACAGAAATTGTCAATGCTCTCTGAAAAATTAGTAGCAAGTGATTGTTATCAGCCCACTGAATCATGCCTTCCACGCGCTCGATCATCTTATTTGCAGTTTTTACAGAAGAAAACTGTGCCTGCTTGAGCACTTCTGTTGCTTGTTTGTCTGAGATAGCTTCTGACTGTACAGATTTACAAGTGACAACTGATCGAGCTGCGAATTCTCTTGAAACCTGTAAAAGTGCTTCAAACAAGCGCGTTCGCACATCATGTGATTGACCAAGCATTGCTTTCAAATTGCTTGGTTTTAGGAAAGGACTTGCTGAAAATTTAAGGAGCTGATCTGCAAATACTCCAAGAAAGTTCTCGACAATGTTATAGGAGATTTCTGCAGCAGAAAAGTACTTCGATAGAAGAGTTCTGCATCTTTCGCACTGCAGTGGCTTCACCTTGTTCGGACCACTGAATATAAGCTCCTTGCTCTCCAAGGTTCCAAGCTCATGAGCGTGAAGATAGTTGCAAACCACTTGGATAGGACTTGAGGACTCCTGACTAACCACATAATGTTTGTAACCCTCAAACTTGACATGGATTGAGGTGAAGCATTTTGTAACGGGTAACGAGTCTTGTAGCCAATCGTTTAAAGTGTTTGCAATTTCTATGTATACGTGCTTAGTGGGAAGATGAAAAATTTGTGTCCCGGAGGAAACCATTCCCATGACAACAAGCTCGAATAAAAATGTATCCAGAGCAAGTGGATTTTCGACTTCACCGATGTCCAAATGAATGCAATCACATTCTCTCATTTGCAGACTCGCCAGTCGATGTACAAGATTACTGCGGGACAATGGTCCACTTATAGGAAATGTTACGACTGCTTTCTGTGCTCGGGTTGCCTCACTAAAGATAGTTTCCGTTTTTCCCATTCCTGGGAGGTCTGAGGAGACTACGGAAACGTTTGGCAATGTTTCCTTGAACGTTTCTCTTAGTTTGACTCCTGTCATACCTGTGACATTGTGAGCACCTGATGCAAACTGATCCACAATGTGGTGATGAGGCCCTCCACGACAAACAAGGCTCAGGAGGTATGGGTCATATGAGACGCTTTGGAAATCTTTTATGCCAGCCACTAAGTCAAACTGCATGTCATTTGGAAGGCTTTCCACGTTGGCTAAGCAGTGTAATGTGGGTCCATTTGGGTGTCTGTGAGCTTCAAATGATCGTCGTAACAGACGTTGTATTTCTTCCCAACTTGTGTCTTGATGGCAAAAAAGAACTTGATTCGGCGTTGGGTGTGTTCCTGTCGTCAACTCAAAAAGGGACATCACTACATGGACAGTCTGGGTGCTGCCTGGTTCCAACACAGCAACAAACAACTCACCAGGTTGCACCGCTCCTTGAAGACGTTGTGGTAGTGTTTTGCAAAGCGGCGGCGCTGCCAAGGGAAGGAAAAACGCATTCAACGCCTCTCCAATTGCGCATAAATCTCCTTCTAACGTCTTTCTCTTGGGATTTTGATACAGACAAGAAAGTGCATCAAGGGCATCTATTGGAAGAGAAGGTTCTATAAAGCGAAGGAGATCATGTACGACATTCTTCTTTGACGTTTCCTCTCCACCAAACGTGGGCATTAGTGCAAAGAAGTCAGTGAGAATCCACAGTTGATCAGGATGAAAGTAGTTCAAAAAGAAATACTTTTTCTGCATAGCTTCTAGTATAGCTTTCCACTGTGTTATGTTCTGTGCCATGGTTCTGGCTTTTTCTTCAATATCATGGGCAGAAGAAAGTTTCACCCAAAATGCCTTATAGTCTGGGTGGCCAGTGTTGTGAAGCACAGCAGCTACGTTTAGTATCTCCATTATCTGATCAACCTGCTTCACAAACTCATTGAGGTCGGCTGCAGAACATTTGGTGTGCCCGTCACCATGTGCCTTTCCACTGTGATGCTTAGAGTCAATATTGACGACGAGAAGGGCACGACTCCGTAAATCGTGGAGGTCTGTCAATCTGTAACAGGTATATGGATCACTCTTCGTAGGTGCTGGTCTGCCTCTGTGTCCTCCTCCACTCTGGTCACTGTTCCTATGCCTCTCGTAGGTCAACAAAACTTCCCAGGAGCCATCATCGTTTCGCCCGAGCTGGTAATGTCCTCTTTTCAGAGCGTTGCTTATAATTTCCTTTGTCATCTCTCCCCGATTAGCTACATTCGTGTAGAGAGCCCTCAAACTGTGCACGTTACGGCTACATTCATCTATTTTAGCAGCCATTCCCTGCTTTCCTTGTAGGCTGTCATAGCTATTTTTCAGGCGATGTACAAATTCCATAGGATCAGCTGGTTTGTCTTTTACAATGTTCTTCAAAAATCGGTGAACATCAATCAAGTGTGAAACAGTAGCTTCTGAGACAAACTGGTCCGAATGTTCTTCTACAACGTCTATTAGCACCACCATGTCTTCCCCGACTGTCTCTTCTACGAATGAAAGTAGCTCACGAGACTCTGACAGGACACTGACTACATTGGTCAAATCTTTGTCGAGGCTGTTGTCTACTGTGGCCATGGTCTCCGTTTCCAATGATTCACAAAGACCCTTTAATGTCATGGACTTCAGGTGCAGGGGCGTGAAAAAACTTTCGAGAGAATTCTTTATCATGGGACAATTAGTGTCGTCATATCCAAACACTTCCAAAGTTGATACTAGTACTTTGGCCTTTTCTTGGACAAGGGGGTACTTCAAGTAATTGAGAAGCATGTTTTCCTTCGCCATTGTGACTTGTGACCTTCGAAAGTACTTGCTGATGAATTGAAGCTCTTTTCGTAAGCCATCTGCATTTGTGATTCCATGAAGAAGGATATTCACTTCATCAATGGTAGGATCACTGTCTCTGTTGAACAATGGATTACAAGCTTTTTGAAGCCTTTCGATTCCTTTGTTGCTAAGGAGTTGCATAACTTGATCAGCTGAGCCACATTCAGCATTCCTCACCATTCCACCATTTTCGGTTTTAAGGAGTTCACGCGCTATGTTGAAGAAAAAGGTACTTCGCTGCAAGATATCAAGAACTTCTGCAGATTCAGTAAGAGGAAACAGAAGAGAACCCCAGTAACCGCCATCCAACACCTCGCTTAAGGATTTATTTGCGAATTTCTTCCTCTTGTTTATTTCTTTGCTTAGTTCTGCAACATCTTCTATTTCTGCAACACCATTCACTATCGTTTGGACGAACTGGATGGAGCGTTTCATTTTTGAAAATGTTTCTTGAAATTCGAGCGCTTTCATGCAATCTGACCAGATTTCATTCTTCCACGTTGACACACTGCGGCACTGTTCTGGCGGTTTTCCTTCAGACGCATCCATTAGTGAGCACAATTTTGCCAGTGAGGTGGCCTCCGCTTCTTGAAGTTGCAGTAGGTAACCCACTCGAATGTTGTGCTCTACTATTAAAGCTCTCCAATTCTTCAAGGCCGATACAACTACTTTAACCATAGCGAGACTGTGTAATTTGCTCGTGGGTTTTAATATCTGAAGCAAGAAAAACCACACCTCCTCCATTTGCAGCATCTTCTTCAGAACTTCTTCAACATTGTTTTGATTACTTTGACTGGCAGGAATATCGGCCAATTCCAAAAGATACACAAGTAACTCCCAGTGCGCCCTAGATATAAAAGTGAAGTTCAATATTGACACTGTCATGCCTGTACATACATGTACGTGGACAGAACGTCTCATGTTCGCGCGCTGTTATCGAACATTTCGCCACGTTAACAATTGTTTTCTTTTATGAAAATGTATTACCGATTTCTAGTTTGTTTCTCGAATTTTGTCATAGTTTTGGTAACAGGACTTTTTGCCGTCCAATTTTGTTAATTAGTCGTATGATTACAGACTGAATTGGACTCCACTCGGTCCTATTATCATTATTAATTATGACCACTGAGCAGTGTAATAACCATAACTATAGTCATTCTATATAGATTGCACTGATTTTGAAACAATCAATCTTACTGTAGTCTTTCAGAAGAGACAGTCTGGTAATTTTACTCTCGCTAAATAGTCAATTCGCTGTTCATTTTCCTTGAAGAAGTTGAATTGGATTAAGAATGGACCTGCTATACTGCTTAAGCCACAGTATAATTCACAATTTCTAACTTGGTTTCTGACATGTATTCCAGTTAGCGGGTATGAAACTTACGGGAAAATAAAAGTGCTATCAAAGGAGAGAACAGATCGTTTGAGTTACTGAAAAGTTTGAGTTTTGGGTGTTTTGAATTTCCAGAATTTTAGTATAGTGCTCAGTATTGCAAACGCTTTGATAATGGACCAGCCCACACAAGTCTGCTGTGCCTCTCAGTCCGAAAGCATTTGACAATTCCATTTAATTAGCTGCTAACACCCACCCTTCAAATTCCACCAATTTATTTTGGTCATCCTTTCTCTTGACGTCAAGAAGGTGGAGCAACCTTTTGATCTGGGATGCATCACCACTGCTTCCACTTCGTTTGACAGCATCTCTCAGGAGGGACGAATAACAAGACTGCATCACTTGTGACGAGAGGTCAGTGTCGACAAATGCATCAAGAATTGAATCAACGCTAACATTGTGCAGGAGTTTAATCACACATTTCTCCAATCCGAACTTCATTTTTTGGTCATTTTGCAATGCATACGTCTCACAGATCTTCTTCTCTGCATCCAAAACTTGGATGACCTTCTCTCGCTGACGTGTTCTTCCAAAAGGGTTGTGAAATTGAAACATAGTTTTCAGCAGGGAATTGCAGACTTCTAATTTGTCAATGTCACTCCAAGAATTCCAGACTCCAAAGAACTTCTCAGAATTCAGCATATCCACTACGAAGTTCATGACACCTTCATTTCTGTTCTGTGTGAGACCAAGAATAAAGGGAGCAAAACATTTTGATGTGCGAATATCTTTATCAGCGGTATATGCTTTTAAAGTGACAAGCATTTCTTGGGACAAGGTGCCACGCACGACCTGTTGAAGCAAAGCCTGCATAAATGGCTCAGCTAATCTGTTCCGCATTGTGATAGGTGTCATTTCCCAGTAATTCCGCTGCAAGAGATCAATCCTTTGGGATCTGGTTGTGCCGGCGATTAACTCGCAAAACCTTTCCGAAAATCGTTCACCCAATGAACTTGACAGATCAGGTATACGGACTGACAGTTCACGGTAAAGATGCCAAAGGGAACCTATGGAATGGCAGTTGTCTACTACAAAACTACAGATCTCTCTGCTGTCACTGATCTCTGCCAATGACCCAAGCAGATCTACAACATACCCTGCAAGGCAGTTGAAGTGTTTTTCTGAATATTGCATTGGCAGGTTGACTGCAATTTGAAGTAGTCTGTTAACTTCAAACAAATTGGCAAAGTAGCTAAGAAATGCTAGCCATCCTTTGTGAGTACCAGCTTGAAGCAGAAGTACAGCAACTGACTTGATCATGTCCCCGCTTCTTTGTGGAATGTGTTCATACTCACATTTAGTCAGGAGATCCAGTAGTCTGTCAGCTGTCGTTGCTTTCATGTCACGAAAGATATCATTACAGTTTCTAAATTCCACGAATCGCCCCAGAATAGAGCAAATAAAAACCACATCATACCAAGTGCTTGTTTTACTGGTTACATCTTCAATCCACTTTAAGAACGAAATTTTGTCCGCTTTGTCCATCCGGGAAAAGCCCAAATGGACGTTTTCACATTCGATGAGGACTTGTTGAAAGTTATTTCTCCCACCAGCATGAAGCTTGGAGTACAGCACGTCAACAAAGACAAAATAACCATCCAAAAAAACCTTGTCACTTTCCTTGTCGTTTGGAAAATGGAATATGTCGTACTGGTTTGTCCTAGTATTTAATTTCCGAAAATTCTTTTCACCAACTAATTCAGTGGAACCCTCACCTGTACCAGGAAATACCCAATGAAGAAACCTTTTCAGTAGGCCTTTCTTGAATGTGGCAGTGTAGCGATAACGAACGACCTTTTCATCATTGGGCAGATCGAAAGGCTGCTGATTGATCCAAAGACGTTTTTGTCCACTGTAAGCTTCATCCAGTTGTATTGTGCGATTGTCTGATGTCACGACCTTGACACTCTCTGCATCAAGACTGGTGTATAAGTGGAAAAACACTGCAGTTCGCTGAAATAGCAAAAGAAGAAATTCTTATCAGCGTAGATGCAAGTTGAGTTCTAGAACAAGGAGGTTTTCAAGCAAGGCTGAGATCAACACAGTGATTGTAAAAATAAAATAAAACTGGCAGATCAGCGAATGAGGCAAGCGTATGTAACCATTGACTGACAAATAAGACTAAATGGCCGCCAAAGCACAATTATCAAAGTCAGAGAGACAGCCAAAAATTCGTTTCTGTTTATTTTTTACGGTTGATATACTTTTGCACCATGGGTTCTCCTGAGATGACAATTATTCCCCGGGTTA
>OMLO01003577.1_pt1 | contig 12823 bp, 11 predicted proteins | sample 1674811 | NCBI WGS metagenome assembly OMLO01 (sample SAMN06265003, study PRJEB25207) | coral metagenome | isolation source: Coral host | place: Mexico:La Bocana,Puerto Morelos, Mexico | collected 2008-11-13
TATAACACACAACTTCTCTGCTACTGCACAAAAGATAATTATACATCATGCTTGGATCAGGCAGGCAGATTTCTTATCAGTTGGTCAAAATTAACAATGCTAAGTCCACACGTCCAGTAGTGAGTTCGGGGGAGGAGTGCAGGCTCCATTCCCGAATGGTTGCTGGTAATCGAGCGTAATGATGATGATAATGCTGATATGTAATGCCTTAGGTAAGGTAATTGAACAAAAGTCTTCCCTTTTCCCCTCTTATTTTCATTGATTCTCTTTTATAGGCATGATGCTTGCTGTCACTGTTGCCTGTATAGTGAGTGTGATTTTTATTTGTGCTGGAGTCTTCAGAATAAAAACCAAAAGCCAACAGCACCAGTCTTCATTCTTCCGATACATGCTTGGTTTACCAGTGGAACCAAAGTTCACCAAAGTCACATGGGAATGGAAGGATCCTCATGTTGTTGGTGAATCAATGTCATTCTTTCTAAAGGTACTTTTTTGTATTTTATGAGCAATTTTAATGTTGATAATAATTTATTAAGAGAGACCCCATGGAATTTTTTTTTCTTCAGTTTTACAGGATGAACAGCACTCCCTATCCAGTTTCGCCGGAGGATTACATTCTTGTTGAAATAATGCACAACAACACATTTATTAATTCATCGCGGGAATATGGTGGTGAAAAATGGGGACAAGGGAACATGATGAAAGTTTCCTTTACTGTTAGAGAGGCTGGAAGTTACACAATTTCTGTTCTTGTTCAAGGGACACTGATCACAGACAAACCATTCACTAAAACATTTTTACCAGGTGCTGTATCTAAGTACCATCTTATTTAATGTTTTATACTATTAGTTGTTATAAATATCGTGACAATTGTCTATTTGCACATGATGAATCCATACCCTACCGTCCTATGGATTCTAAAAATGGCCTTCGAGGCTAAATGTTTGGCAGATTCTTGTGCAATTGGAATTGAGTTGTCTAGGGTGGTCACAGGTTGCAAAGCACAAGTCTTATTAACGGCAGTTAATATCACTAGGGTGTCAAACAAAACATACAGTGTGAAGTGAGCAGTTACAATGACCAGTGATTAGTGATAGTTATAAGTGACAAAGATCTTCTCATTTGAAACTAAAGGTGACAGTCTGCTAATTAGGTTGTAGAGATATGGGCAGACACAAAAGCCAGGGACTATACATCAAGTACAACTGAGCGGCCCTCACCAAGACAATCATCAGGATTAGAAAAACGTTCTTCTCCAATTAGACTTGAACAAAATTTTACCTAATTGCAGAAATTCTTTCATGCTCATTGGCTAATTTTCATTGTCAATGAGCGGACAGACTCATGAATTTATAATTAATGCCATGCATCAAGGAGCAAGAGTGGAAAAGGACAGTCTGTTGTCCTTCCATCAATTTTTTTAGGAGTATATTCTGTTATTGATCATGAATTTTGTCATTATATCGTCACAGTAGCTGTGAATCCACTCGGCTATCACCTTGTGGATCCACAGACTACTCTGACAATGACATTGTTATAATGAACTTCATGGATGTCAATTTTTTTTTAAGCTGTATGCATCGGTGTGAATAGAGTAAGGGAGCCCTGTGATGCGATTTACAAAATGATCTTCAAATAAAGAAAACTTCACAACAGCTTAAGGTTACATTAATTATTGTGGGCAATTTACAATGGTGTTAGTAGTTTGATGTTGACATGTGATCACGGTCATGTGGTTGTATTGCTGGCAGGTGCTGTTGATCCATGTAAGTGCAGCATTTTAGAGGGTGGATCATTACTAGAAGTTCAGCAAGGGATATACACTCCCTTAACTGTAGAAGCTCGCGACAAGTTTGGCAACATTTGCCCACTGTCTGTCCAAGATGTTCACTCGTATGGTGTTGAAGTAACAGAGGTAATAAATTTGAGAGAATCTTATTTTAATTTATAAGGGTAAGGAACTGGACAGATTAAAAAGTTCAAGGGGGTAGGCCTGAGCATCTAGCACAAAACCGAGTTACCTGCCCCTAAATTACATGGCCGACCCCCTTTAAAACATGACATTTTTGGTTGCATAATTGAATAAAGCTAACAAAAACATTGTGCTTACAAAAAGTGAGGACAATACTTAATTGCTCTGGCTCCTGAATTCTGGGTTTGATTTAACAAGGAACAGCATATTTTGTTGTAAATGACAAAACTATTTTCCTACCTGGCAACATCGAAGAGTGAGTTGCTGAACATGGCCAACTCATTTTTGGTGCCAAATTAAAAGCTTGAAGACACGGAATTTTTAACTTTTCCCCTCTGTTAATCTGATATGTTTTTGCAGTTATAAATAATTTTTCTTGAGTAGTGAACCTCCAGTTGTGAGAAACGCTGTTCTACTTCAGTTGCTCTTTGACATAAGCCTGACTGACACACAAATTTGCCATGGTTTTAAGGTGCATGACCTGATCACATGCAAGTTCAAAGCTCAAGTTGTTATTCCCCTCGGGAGTTATTGGGTTTTTTTTCACCTTAGGGAGTTGTTGAGTTTTGACCCATGACATGTGACACACACTCCTCCAATCAGAAAACGTATTTGAGTAAGGAGGTATAGCAATAGTTATGAAAATGATTAGATATGTTATCAAGCAACATTTCATAGTAATTCATAGCACCATTTCAACCTTTTTGTCAGTGTGATTCAATTTAGGACATGATCTGCCTTTTAGACAAATTCATGTGTTGCAAGACAGAATTACATGTCTGTAAGTGGCTACATAATAAGATTTGTGTTTCCATGATTTTTGATGTTGTCATGTCAACTGCAAATTGTAACTGCAATAATTCATGATGTGAACATTTCATATTAAGCATTCTGACTTGATTTTGTTTTCATTTCTATTTTTAACTCTTTAAGAAAGTAATGAAATCCAAGATGACGGACCAAATGACATTATTAGATAACGAACAACCAACAAACAAACAAACATGATATCATGTTGTGGAGCAAACTCGGGACTATGTAATCAATGTTAATTTATTTTGCTATGCCCCCCTCTTCTTGTACCACCACAGAAATATGAGTCAGCTTGTACATCTGAGGGTTAACTACTCATAATTCTCATTATCATCATCTAACAGAATAGTTTGGATTATTGTTTAACATTGTTTCAGATTGGAAGCAGTGTCAAGACAGATCCTGAGCTAGTGATTCTTCCAGATGAATTTGACAAGAACAATGTTCTTCACATAAAGTTGGATGATGAAGGTTGTTTTAATGCAGTGGTTAGATACAATGGAGTTCTGCTGAACCAAGGACAGCTGACCGTTATCTCACTTAATGGTATGTGTTTACTTCTGTGTTTGTGCTAATTTAAAATGCTTATAATAACCTATTTCATTCCATAGTTCAGACTACTTCAAAGATGAAAAAAACAGCCACAGTTATGTCAAGAGACAAAGCAATATAATGTTCTCAGCTAGATGGTTGATTTGTAGACTTACAACTTTTTTTCACCATTTAAATTTTTACACTTAGGTTTGCATTCGACTGATTTGATGAGAATTTATGCTGATCAATGGCCAATAGGCCATATTTGTATTCTTGGTATTAAGACAGGAATTACCTTGGAAAGGAGGCTTAATACAACACAATACAGAACAGAACCTCTACCAGCCTCAGTTACATGTACACGCTATAAGAAGAATATGAATATAGTCTATTGGTTTGACACTGGACCTTATACCCCAGTGGTCATGTTATACAGAGATTGAATCATTTCATACCGTTTACTCTCACAGTAACTATTTGTTATTCTTACTTGTGTAAGCCCCTTCCACTTCCCCCTTCCTCTCCATGTCCCCTCTCCCCGCCCGTCCTACTCTCTCCCTCTCCTGCACCCTTCCCCTCTTACTCTCTTCTCCCCCCTCACTCCCTACCCTCTCCTGCTACACTACACTTATCACTTTTCCTTTTCTGTCGCCTTATTTTTTCACTGCAATTAGCTAAAGATGCCGAGCACGTTAACAAGAATATAAAGAAGCAGTGTTGGAATGTGTGGTATGAAGCTTTCCTCTTATCGAGTGATGAATCATCGTCAGGTGCCAGCACTGGCATGTCTGCAACACCAGCCTTGTCTTCTGGTGCAAGAAGATCCTCGAGCAATTTTGAAAATGCCCCAATGGCATCTGCAGTTTTGAACAGCGCTGCTATGAGAAAGTCTCGCAAAGTTTACTGCTACATTTCCAAAAAGGTTTGTGTGTTCTAATGATTCAGCGGCTCTTTTCAAACTCATACCAAGATTACCTGTTGTCCTGTAGTAACATTACTTCACTACTCATTTTCTGTTTATTTTTAGCAATTATCAATCAAAGAATTCTATATGAAGATTATTCCTCATAGATTGTATGGATTTCGTGTCAGACCAACAACGAAGGTGTGTTGTTTTATTCCACGTTGTCTTTGCTGAGTTGTGTGTGGAAAGATCAATTACTTACCAAGAAATACCATCAATTCATTGTGTTTGAGTAAAAATCTCTTGTTCAATCCTCTTCCCGCTCTTCTGGAACTAGACACGAAAAATTTTCCATTTTGATTATGCAGCACTGCTGGTATCCGTATACGCTCTTTCTGACCAATCAGAGATGCGGATGTGTGTATTTTCCTAGTGTAGACTGGTTAATGTTGTGTTTAGTGCTCAATCTTGTGTGTAACAACTCCTCCCTTAGATCATTCTGCATCCCCCTGATGTCTGTGTAGATCACCCGACATTGACTATAGATGATGGTTCCCAGCCTCCAGTCACTGTGATGTGCAAAGAAAGAAACGTGCTGGTTTCGACATTCTCCAGACTCCTGCTCACTAAAATAGGTCAGTGGTTGATAGGCTGTGTGGGACGCAGGAGAGGGCACATGAGCAAACCTTGGTCGCGCGAAAATTGGGGCGAGAGGTGGAGGTGGTGATTTTTTGGTCCTCGCTCCAATTTGTGTGCGGCCAAAACTCAGAGGAAAGCTTTTCTACTCAAACGCTTGTTACGCAGGCTAGTGATAGCAAAGATATTGCAAAGATAGGGTCCTCGGACTCTCGTATTCTTGCGCCAAGTGGAAGCTATCTTATTTTGTGTACAGACCGTCTATCTTGAAGCTTGTTCGGGTTAAGGATTATTGTAAAAAATGAAAAAATTAACATGTAGAACTTTCTTTCCTGCTTTTTTCACAGGTGGATCCGAAAGTTTTAACGATAAACGGGATTTCTTTTATCGCGAACTAGTAGCGTACCATGGCCGCAAAACTGGTGAAGTGAATTTGAAGATAGATCGCCATAAACTGTTGGAGAGTGTAAGTTAAAGCCTTACAAGTTTGTTTAACAGGAAGTCTGATTGGCCAAGCTATATGAATAACTTGTTTTGTCATAACGAATTTTTTTAGCGGGTGGCACATCCGACTAGAGAGGAATCTATGAATCTATCCAAGTTAAAGAGGTATAAATATCACGAGGGAGGCAATTTCTCGCGAAGTTTTCATGTATGGCTGTATCAGTACGAACTCACAAGTGACCTGAAGTCATTAATGTACGCTATATCTGTTTGTAGTCCTATCAAGCCACCGTCAAGACTCTGTATTCAAACGACTGGCTGCGCTCTTTTAAAATCACTTTCAAAGATGAGCCAGGTTAGCAGTTACTCTTGATTTAACATCTTAGATATACTGCTCTACGTCTCAAGCCAACAATTTCACTCCAAAATTAGCGAAAGAAATACACGATGTTTCGACATCGGCCTCGGGATGTAATTATCAAACACGTGTAAGTTAGTTCTTGCATTAAAAACATATCTACACTCACGCCTATAATGTTGAGAAAGAACATGTAAAGTGCAAGAAAACAAGAAAAAGTGACCATGAGGAATTTACATTAATTATTACAAATAATTTTGCTCTGATTGAGTCCGACGTTTACTTGACAATCCCATCATGACGATGTCGGAACGTCGCTTATTACTTTCGCTAATTTTTGTGCTGAAGATATTTCCTCAATTCTCGATAATTTCTCTTGCTTATAAATTAATTTGGGACTAGTTGTAGCCGACCCCCGTCTAATGAACACTTGTTTTTCGTGTCTTTTGTTGTGTCAGGTATAGACTGGGGAGGTTTGCGTCGTGAGTGGTTTGAATTGTTGTGCAAAGCGCTGTTTTCACATGAGAGTGGCTTCTTCACTCGCTTCAATGCGGAAGATCCTCAAGCTCTGGTGAGAAGACAATCGTTTAAGCGAGCGTGTGTTTGTTTTTACTCAAGTTAGTCATCTGAAGTATGGAAAGAAAACACAAAGACTTTTATTGCTAGAGATATAACTCACTGACTCGGCCGCTTTCTCCCTGAAAATTACAATCACTGACGAAAGCCCTTTCAAGACTGATTCCTTTCTGTCAAGTTGACTTCTGTTTTTTTTCATTACCTGTAAGTGTTATCAGTGAGGGATTAGTGATAAGAATTCAGAATGTGATCACCCAAAAGAGAATATTGATATTTAAACAAAATTTCCCATAACAAATCAACAGGGAGCAGTGAGGCAGGCATTAGTGTGTTGATTACATGTCGTTTTCTCTTTTAGGTTCACCCGAGTCCGAGGAGGTCTGGGGGGATGAAATTGAAGTTTTACGAGTTTGCCGGGCGCATCGTAGGAAAATGTCTATACGAGTCGGCTTTGGGCTCAACTCGGAGGATCAACGTAAAAGCAAGATTTAGCAGGTCATTTTTGGCTCAATTGCTTGGTCTCCGTGTTAGCTACAGGGTACGATCTCCAACTGTTCTTTTATTTGTACATCGAAAGATTGCAAACACGTTTTCCAGTTAAGTAGTCACTCCTGACGCGTCTTCTGCACCAGACTCCTCCTGGCCGGATCACCTTGCTCTCATACTTAGTCTTCACTCTAGCATCCTATTCAAAGGGGGACTGTTTGCTCGCTTTTACGTTCGTAAACGAATACAGATTTGAACGGTCCTCTGTCATTCGTCAACGCAGGTGAAGAACTTATTTTCATGATTCCTGATCACATCCAGGCTTCATGGTTCAGTAGGTTGAGTAATGCGTGCTAATCAAGTTGTAGCCTTGAATCGTTTTCTCAGTAAGTAAGTGTTCAATCACTTTAACACTTTCTCTCTTTCTTTCTTATTTTCCTTGTTTTTTTTTATTTTGCTCTCTGATTTTTCACTACCTTAGTATTTTGAGAGTGACGACAAGGACTTATATCGAAGTAAAATCAAGTACATCGAGGAGACAGACCCTGAGGACCTGGCAATACAGTTCGCAGAGGAGGTGTACGATCAACAGGGGCGCGTAGAGAAGGTAAGATATGGTGCCTCCCGAAAAGCGCACGACATGCTAAGAAGGAAGACTTTTTTCATGTTTCTTTCATGTTGGCTGGGTTTTCCTTTTTTTCTTTAATTTCCTTTGATCTTTACGAGCTGAAATTAAGTGATTAGTGACTATTCGTTGGCAATGCAGATCTTGATAAAGTAACTCAAATGCCTTTTTTCCCTCTCAGTTGGTAGAATTGAAGCCTGGTGGCTCTCAAATTCAAGTGACAGAGTCGAACAAGAAAGAATATCTGGATTTGTTGGCGCAGTATCGTCTTTCGTTTTCCGTCAAACAGGAGATTGAAGCTTTTGCAAAAGGTACGGCTGCATGGGCCCATCACCATCTAATGACCAAAAATTAAATATCGTCAGTGTTTCCGCCAGACCGCTCCATTGCGGGAATCCCGCGTTGCAAAAAGATATTGCTCCCCCCCCCCCTCCCGTGAAAAACGACAAAAGGGCCAATTTAGTCCTTTCATTTTAGGTAGGTAGCAGGCTAAACACAGGCATAGTATTTTAAAAGGTATCCGAGGGCTCGAAATTGCGATCGATACTGTCACCAATACAACTAACTATTTCGTTCTTGGCGACCAAAAGTTCTGGTTTAATCACCATAATGGCGACTACATTTCTCTGTGTTGACGATCAATGATTGGAAAACCATATTCAAAGATCTCTGCTTTTAGGACATTCAATATAAAAAAGAAGTCAATCCATCCTTTTGCTTTGCTCTTCATGGGAAAACTTCCAAATAGCTGACCGTGTTTGCAATTGGCCTATAATACATTGCAAACTCTTGCACGGATCCTTCATACTAGTATCTGGCGACCAAAAGTTTGCATCTGGCGTCTTTTTTTTTATTTATAAGCCCCTTTCCTAAAACAAATCCCCCAAAAAGGTCTTCAGGGGCCACTTTGGTCCTCAACTAAAATTGTCTGGCTAAAACACTACAGAGATACCATTAGACCAATCGATAGGGAGATTCCTGACAGAGTTTTCTAGCTTACGTCTTTGCTTGGATTGAAGAACTTTTGGGATTCGTTTTTGGTTTGAGCGTTGTGGCAATTTGTAGAGAAACCGTTTGGTCAGTGCCTTCATAACATTTTTGCGCGACTTGCTCTTGATATGTAACTTGATATGTAACTTATGTCTTCATCTTGATATGTAACTTGCTCACTTGTCAAATAATGTGTGGTATCTGGTGCTTACTTTGTCTCGATTTTTGTGGTTAACGCGCGGGGTACTGTGAATCGTTAATTGCCTCTTTTCGAAAATATATTGAAAATCATTTGTAGTTTAAAAGGTTAATTAGGTTAATTAGTCAGCCACACGTTTTTTTTGTACAGGTTTGAATGAAATGGTTCCAGACAGTCTTCTGAGTGTATTTGACGAGTACGAGTTAGAGGTGAGCAGGACAGTTCATAATGTCCGTCATATTTTTACCTCAAAGTACTTACAATAAGAACTTCTAGTCTGCAAATTCGTTCCCAGTCCTCGGGGTTTCTCTTTTGGCTGACGAGACACTGAGAACGAGGTTGTACACACACACGGTTTACTGAGCGGATTAACTCTTTGGAATATACGCATAGTCATCATAGTAAAACGCAATATACGCATAATCATCATAGTAAAACGCAATATACGTATAATCATCATAGTAAAACGCAATATATTTAATGTACGTGAGTATTGCTACAGACAACAAGAAAGACTCACTCAAAGAGACCGGTACGAATAAGACAGGAACGCACACAGTACTGTCGATATAGGGCACACTTTATCTTTTTTATCAGGTGAGGACGTTGTAGGCCTGCGAATTCAAAGCAATATGTGCTTGGGCTTCAGGTGGAGATCTGTGCCAAATCATCTGATATTTCGTTGTTGTGTTCTTGTTTGGCAGCTTTTAATGTGTGGAACAGGAAATATCAGTGTTTCAGATTTCAGACAACATCACACTGTTATACACAGCGCCGCACCTTTTTCAAAGGTAAACGTCATGTTATATGTGCAGTTTCAGCGTTTACAAGGTGAAAGAAATGCAAGGGAGGTCGTTTAAAAACGCTGCTGTAATGTTAGCGATGAGTGTCGTGTGCATGGAGACAACTGCGGGAAAGTCAATCATAGCATATTCCATGCAAACTACCCTAAGGGATCACTTTGGTATTGTTTGAAAAGAGTTACTGAAGCAGCAAAAAAGAAGAGAGTGTTTCAAGCAGCAGAGAATACTTATGCTCTGGTGCACCGTACAAAATTGTCGTATCCACGTTTGTATGTAAATATCTCTTACGACTTTGATCACTTAGCTTTGTCTCATGCAACGATTGTCGTAAGGTTTTAAAACGGGTTTCAAACTCGTACGACATCTTTCGCGTCATATGCTGCAATCGTTCCCATGTTTTAGGTTTGATTTTCTTATCTCAGTCATTCGATGTTGTCGCATGCGCTAAGCTTGTGCCGCGTACATCGAGCCATTAACCGATTTATAGACGGCTTTCTGTATACTTATGTGCATATTTGTTTTCACCAAGACTCTTGACTGGTTCTGGACGATAGTGACTAGTTTTACACAGGAAGAGCTGGCACGGCTGGTACAGTTCACCACAGGGTCCTCTCAACTCCCCCCAGGGGGATTTGCTGAACTTACCCCCCAAATACAGATCTCCACGGCTCCGACTAAAGATGCCCTGCCTACAGCGCATACGTGGTAAGTTGGACTTTTGCGCGTGAATGTTTATGCGTAACGTTTCCCGATGTGATTTTTCGACCTTGATTCACGCTTACGCAGCGAAGCGTTACTTAAATTTGAAGGCTACAGATGCATAGATAACGGTTTTACATTTGTACTGGTTGTTGAATTGCGTTTGAAATATGAAATAGCTCTTGAAAGGCTAGAAAAATTCGCAGCGAAATGTTACTTACAATTCTGTTGGGTAATCCATACATCTTTACACGGCCTAAACATCTTTCAGCGGACGTGTTCGGTTCACTGTTACGCAAAAATTTAAATTCGTTTCGCCTTTTGATACAAAAGGGCGGATAATTCGTCTCCAAATCCTCAGCGACTGCATTTTGCTGCCAAAACGGAACAGCTACACAAAGCTATTTACTTGAAGTATAAGTTGAGATATTTTACTGCATTAGCGTAAATCAGTCCTACAGGTCCGAAACCTCTCAATTTGTAACCTGGGCAAATGTTGTGATTGTCAAGGGTATTTTTTTTAGCACAGCTCAGGGTAGTCGTGGAAATAAATCTTCAAACTTAGAAACACTTAGTTGTTCTGGTTGCTTTTAAGACTTTTGTGATTGGACCAAAAATTCGATACTGATGACCCAGTTGTGCAGAGACACTTGTACCGTCTCTGATTGGTTGTTACTGGAGGTTAAATTTTCGCGCGCAAGTATTAACCAATCAGAGACTACATGGTTCTCTCCATTCGTTCTGACGAAGGGCTAACGCTCGAAACGTTAGGTTTTTAACTCGTTACGGTGGCCAATTTACATTTTCAACTTTGTTGATATAACCAAATTACATTGTTCTCTGTACGTCTACGTCATCACTTAGTCTTATCTATATCACACGTAACTCTTGCAGGAGTAGAATCAACTTTGTTCACAAAACACTTTTGTTGACTGAAACCCCCGGGGGGGGGGGGGTACTTAAAAAAGTTTTATACAGGGAGGCTCCGCCCCGAGGTCCAACCCCTTACCCTTTTATATTCCATTTTTTCAGAAAAGGTATATACCTTCTTAAGAAGATTTATGAATAAATCGTTAAAACAGGAAGTCTTCTTCTCATTTTCTTCACGTAGCGCGTAATAAATTAAAATGAAACAGTCATAAGTTGCGTCTGCTTGATCTGTTTAAATTCAAGGCCCTTTCTAATACCAGAATGAAGATTTTCCTACCCTTTTATATACCTGAAGCCTGAAAAAGGTACCCCTTTCGGGCGGAGCCTCCCCGTATGGGCCATTATAGGGAGTACCCCCCCCGAACTGAAACTACTTTTTAAGAACTGATATCCTTCAGAGCAATTTTCGACAGTGTTATTTCTTTCTCTTTTGCAGTTTTAACCAGCTCTGCTTACCTTCGTATTCGTCATTCAAAGAAATGCAGAAGAAGCTTTTGCTTGCAATAAATGAAGGCAGTGAAGGATTTGGTTTCGTCTGACGATAGAACATTTTACAACTTGTTCATTGAATGTGTGCTTTCTTTGGAGATTGTACAACTACATTGACGCAACGCTGAATGTGCGCCGCTACTGCAGTAGTTTGGCCTTAGAATTCCACGAGTGTTCAACAAGGAGTATATTCTCCTTACACTATTCATTGATAGACGTGTGATGAGAATACAGAAATTCGTCAACTGGTTGACGTGGTCTTGATATTGTGCCAAATTGTCACAGCGTATATTAGATTGATAATTTCAAAGGAACGTTTAGAGACATTTAGACCTGGAAACGGACAAAGCAACTGCGCATTGCATTGCTGTCTTCTACGAAGACTGTAGGTAGACTTATAAACAAGAATATAACAAAAACATTTGAAGCTGTTCATATGTAGTATCTTATCAGCCGCGCGCTTCACTGAAAAACATGGACCAGACTCGTCGTCGCAAATAGAGTAGTCAAGGCAAAATTTTCTTTGTGTGTGATGTAGAAAGGTTGTAATGAGACTAGAACAATTTTAAAAATGTTTTTCCCAATAAAATAGTTTTATGTAATAATTCACTCACTGAATTTATCGTAGAATTAGGCTGTTGCTTGCCTGTAAAAGCAAAAGTTCACAGTCGTGGCGATTGGCAGTTTGCAGCTGGAGTCACGTGACTAGATTTTCTACTTAATTTTTGTCTTTGCACTTCTGTTCTTTAATAGGCATTCGAAATGCAGATATAATTTTAAACCTGCAACATGTTACCCGCATGTACGTGATGGCTTAGAAAACTTTGCACACAAATTCATCTGTTAATGTCAACTTTATGGTGGTTATACGAGATGATTTATAACGATATCCAGTCTGTGTTGAAAATCACAAGTAGCGTGCAGGGAGTTTTGTTATCTGAGAAGCTGCGATCCTCGCCTCCAGGAATCAAGTTTCTTATTTTACTCGAAGAAATACTTCCAGTTGCTGGGTACCCTGTGTTGTTCATGTATTTTTCCCGCCGTTTATTTCCGCGTGAAGTGACGTAATTTTTTCCTGTGTGCAAGTCGGCAAACGTTGTAGTTGTGTATGCGATTCACTCGAAGTAACGACGAAATAAGACGGACAAAGACGGGGACGATTTCTGAAATTGTGTACAAGCAAACAGGAGCGTGTTATTAGAGTGTTAGTCGATTTAAAGTCAGTGAACTAGAGTGAATCTTGCCTATTATAACCGAGGGAACTGGAAATTGGCCCTTACACTTCCCCTGCTCTTGATAACGACCCCCTCCCACAAGAAAAAAAGTTCGCCTGCAAAACTATTATCCCCAGCCTCACGCCGCTTC
>OMLO01003578.1_pt1 | contig 12820 bp, 11 predicted proteins | sample 1674811 | NCBI WGS metagenome assembly OMLO01 (sample SAMN06265003, study PRJEB25207) | coral metagenome | isolation source: Coral host | place: Mexico:La Bocana,Puerto Morelos, Mexico | collected 2008-11-13
ATACGAGATTCAAGTGTGACTGGAGTTCAGACGTGTGCTCTTCCGATCTCCCAAACCCATTTTCCCGGATAACGTGCAGTGTAATATCTAGCCTACGCAGCTGGCGCGATTCGCAAGCGAGCAGTATTTGGCGGATGAGCCGCCATGTTTTTTACTTCGCAGCCCGCAAGGAAATTCACAAGCGGAGAAGCCGCGAGTGAAGTTCCAACTCGACTCCTTAGCCAATCGCTCGCCGCTTATGTTCAGGGCTTTGCCATCAAAACAAAAGCACTCCTACGCGAAATCCCGAGGCTACGTAGACCTTTCCCTGATAAAATAAGATAATTTCCACGAGAAATTTATGGCTTCGACTTCTGGCCTCGTTTATTACGACTCCTGAGTTCTCCACAAATGTTCCTTCTTCGTTAAGAAAACCCCTGTCGAGATCACAGTGACCCCAGATGTCTCTTCTAGCCATCAATTTTATTAATTAGCCGTGTTTAATTATTTCAAATTTTTTAAAAGGAATGTTTTTAGTTTTCTTATGGATAATTAGAATATTTGTATATTGTATTTGTATATTTGTATATATATTTTAAATTTTAATAAGTGGGGACATCCCTAGTATGGTGCTTTTCCGCTTTTGGCTGTCTCCTTCTCCACAGCTTTTTTGTTTGTTTTGTTATCTCAATTTCTTTTTTGTATTTGTATTGTATGGAGTAAATCGTTAATAAATAAATTCAATTTTCCCTGACTTTTTTTCAAAACATCAGTTTTCCCTGAATCAAACAAATTCCGTGACTGACTTTTCTCTTTCTCCTGACATGTTGCAACTCTGTTAAGTCCACTCAAATCCTCCACAACGTTGAAAAATCCCTGGGATTGTAATCGGAATTTCACGATAACTTTTTCCATGTACAACGGTTACTTCCTTCACTGTACAGCTTAAACATCACGAAATTCGTTATTGCGTCAAGATATTTACTTGTCAAAGACACTGTCCTGGAAAATTCTTGGGGGGATTCCACTTGATCACTTGGATCATGGCGCATCAAAAAGACCAATAAATAGACACGGAAACAACGGTTTCTTTGATACGAGTGAAAGGCGCCTGAAGAACAGAAGAGAGGTCACCTCCTTTTGATTTCTAAATCGCTGATGGGTCGAACTCGAGTTAAGATGATGAAGATTTATTAAGCGTCAATTTACTACGGTCTGACCTCATGAACTGTTTCGGGAGAAGCGTTGAAAAACAACCCATGATCTTGACTCCGTGTCGACTATTTCCAATGTGTATACCCTCGGAACTATCTATAGACGCCTGTGTTAACAGTAAGACTGGTTTGCAGCAGCGCACAAACAACATATGCAGATGAAATAAGGTGTTGAGTAGCGCGCATCTCTCTAGGACAGACCATTATGTTTTTGAAAAGTGTGCGTGTGTGCGGGATTGGGGGGGGGGAGGGTTGGGCAATTCTCTAGGATATAGATTTTTTTTCTTTTAGGAGTCAAGCACAGGACCTGGTTAGTAGAAAGCACTTGCTCGCTTCTTTTTTTTTCATAGCTCCCCTTGCAGTATTATTTTCCCATCAATATTGCTGTGCAGGTATTTTGGGGCAAATGGTCCAGCGCCCCTCGCAAAAAAAAAAGTGGTCCATCCCATAGGAAATGTTCTAACAAAAGGCGCCGAGTTTCAACAGGCGGGGGGAAATGATTCTTGTGCTTGCGAGCTGGTTTATCGTCAGCTTTCAAAGACGTACCTACCTAGAGTTGATACGGAGTGCCTAGAAAAATTAAACTATACTCGTGCATTGGAAATGTAATCGATGGTCAGGTCGCTAGCAAGGCAGGATTACGTTTAGGTTGTTTACAGACCTCTATTTTCTCGAGATGAAGTTGAAACTTCGACTGTTTTATACACGTAGTTCATATTTCAATTATTTATAATTGTTAGAATTATTTTTCCTCAACCCAATTATTTTACAGTATTATGTTTAAGCTGGCTGGCGAGTCGTCGAACCAAAGGTGAGGGAGAAGTCGCAATTGACATGAGTTCTTTTCCTTTCACGGCATTTCTTGTTATTTTATCAGTCAACGATCGACGTAGCTATTCGTTTTATCGTCATTAAGTCTTTAAAGATTTCACTTCATGTTATCATTACTTTTAGTTTTTTTAACGTTTAACGTTGGATTTTTGTATTTTATGCGCTCGAAACGAATTCACCGGAGAAGTCATTCGTTTATGTCAGAAATTTTAATGCGAGAGTGAGTTAGTCACTAGGTTTGAAAAGTGACGGGCAACTCGTGGTATCCAGGGTAACGGAAAAAAAAGCCGGTGGCAACTGTCGGCACGAAAGCTGGCTGACTGAACGCCGTCCACAGAAAACAATTTATTTACTAGTCAATTAACTGCGCCGTGTTATATTTAAATAGCGACGTTCCAAGGTTCCACTCTTCGTCCCGCTAACTGACAAGAGTGCATTCGCTTTAAGTTTAGAATTAACAAGCATTTCAGGTTTAAATCGCTAGATTGCGAACATGTCGGATAGCTACGGATAAAGCTGCAAGCATTCGTGACTTCGAACACAATCGTTGGTTATGGATTCGAATGGCACGAGGAAAATCGGTTGTGAACACATTACAACGGAACACGAAAACGGCAATCTGGACAATGGACTAGCAACGCCTCAAAAATCGAGGATTGGCTCGAATACGCAATGATTTCTGGGATCGTTTGGGCAGACAAGAGAGCGAATGTCGACTGGAGTTTTCTGAACCGTAGCTACTGTTAAAATGCTCTTTGCACCGCACATTGTAATAAGAAACGTTAATTACAGCGCCGTTGAATGACGCATTGGTTGAGAAGTATAGAAGTCACGCCATTTCGCCTCGTCCTACCCAACTGATTCCAGAAGTGCCGATACGGTATATCGAGTCGTTTAGCCGCCAACCAGAAATCGAAAACAGTCTGTTTCGTTGTTGATGGGCTTCTGGTTGGGGTTTAAATTACCTGATTGGGGGCCAATTGGCTAACAAACTACGACAAGTATTTTGTGAGGCTCCATAACAGGCCGGGTAATTGAATCAAGATAGGAAAATTCTTCGCACAGCCTTCAGTTTATCCGTAGCTATGGTGCGATCATTGCAGAAGATACCAAGAGGGCGAACGGACGGATGTTCGAAGTTTTCGAACTCCGGCAGTCAGTGAAATGTCGAATCGATGGACGTGAATAACCCTTTATTTGCAACAAATAAAAATTCGTCAAACTTTCGGAAAAAGAAATATTTCAAACATCAACAGGCCCCACAAGAAAATAGCTACTTAAAAACTTTTAAAAACTTAAATGCTTCCCTTCAAACGAAGTCTGGATTCAGGCCTACTTTGAAAGTGCTAACACATGCATTATGACAATTCTACACTCCGGCAAACTACATGTTTAAGCACTACCGAAGGAACGAAAGTCGAAGAGAATCCATAGGAATCTGTTGACGATGTTGATTTATCGTTCGTTACTCAGCATTACGGCGGTTTTTATGATGGTTTCGGCAACAGTCGCGTAGGACAGACGAACGTTAACATACGATTTACATTAAACACTGTTAAAAATCAATTCTCCGTTACGGTAAACAAACTTCGATCATCTTCGCTGGATTGTGGATCGCAATTCCGCATCTCATCACCAGTCACGGCCTTGAAACGAAATGCAGATTACACAATTAGACAAGAGGACACAATAGTGCAGCATGACATGACATGTATCCGCTGGGAGAAGTACAGTGCAATCGAAGGGAGCTGGTAGGGAGTGATGATCGTGTTGTCAAGCCGGATTTTCCTGCTTCTAAAAGAAAAGAACACTTCAAAAACATAAAAATAAGAAGCCCCGCAGATACACTGTACCACACCGCTAGTTCTAAAACATAACATGAGCGGCCAACATCCAAACCCTTTGTTTTCTCAAGCTGCTCTGATATTACATCAAACGTCGAGTTATTCTGCGGATAACGAAAGCGATATACAACGTACATAATACATGTTGGTTAAGACCAAAGACAGAAGTCCAAGTAAGCGGGCAGTGGTGATCCGAGCACATGAACTCGCTCAGCTATAAACTCCATGTGACACTACTGTATCTTCCATGTAAATAGTTTTCAGAGCCAATATAGATTGTAATTGTCATTGCTATCGTTATTGTAATTGTTCTGAGCTCAAAGTACACTGGAATCCCAATTTTTCGAACCCTCTGTTAGTTTCATCGAACATCCTATGTCGTTTCCCTCTTCTCTGTGGAACACTGCAATTTTACCCCCGATGCCTCGAGCAATTTAAAAGCCAATTTTCGTTTGGCGCAGTTTATTAAATGCTGACACTTTTTTCTTAGTCCTTCGGAAGATCTCGACTTGTACGACCGATAGCTGGTGAGTAACGGCGGATGAAGCAAAAACCAGTTCCGCTTAAAATATTGTCAGTGAATTATGAAAGACGTTGGAGAATGCTCTATCTATCAATATGATATTTATATTTATAGCAGTTCTAGAACTTGATTCTTCCAAATAGCATTGAATCGCAGAAAAACAGTACACGAACACAAACGAAAATTTCAAAAGGTCACGACTGAAGAGAGAAATCTTTTTGAAATGTACTTGTGCCACTTAGATCTCAAACCTGCACTGACTGTGGTAATCTAAACAATTTTCGGTTTTATATTTCAACAAGTCTGTAGGCCAAGATCCAAATTTAGCATAGTGGTCCTCATACAAATTGCATATTTCTTGTGGCTCTAGTAGGGTAAACTTGTTAACACAGTAGAACATCACTATCTTGAACTGAACTCATTTTCCCTCGGATACACTTTTTCAGTTGACATTGAAGAACTTTTTGTTCCATGAGGACTTTGAGATAGCTTGGTTCATCAGTGGTACACCCTTCACAATATCTGGTAGCTATTTCCTTTTTTATACTATGAGCGAAATTTCGATGCTGACTTCTTTGCTAAGGGATTGAAAAGTTCCCAAACCTACCTCCAGAATATGAACCTGAAGAGTAAGGCCTATCAGCTGGTGCCCCTCCACCATAGCCCCCTGCCCTGGATCGATCAGGGGGAGGGCCATAAGACCGATCAGAGGGTGGATAACTACGATCTGGTCCTCCATAGCCACGGTCACTGCTGCCATATCCTCCACCACTGCCACCAGAGTCATACCCCCCTCTATCCTGACGGTCACTTCCATAGCTAGCTCTTTCTGGGGGATAACGATCATCAGAGACACTTCCAGAACCACCACCGCCACCACCATACCTATTCAGGCAAGAAAAATCCAGTTACATCACAGGATACAGGAAACAAATAGAGGTACATGTAATACACAGATAATCTTGGGGTTACCATGGCCATTGCAAGGAATGCTAGAAATAAATTAGACAATCAAGATGGCACTATGTTATCAAGGAAGTTTGAATAACAATTCACAGTAGACTTTGCAGTTACCTATCACCATAGCCTCTATCACTGGAATATCCTCTATCTGCACTGCTATAACGGTCAGAAGTGCTGTAGCCTCTATCCATGGGTGGACCGTAACCTCGTTCACTGCTGGAGTAGCTACTTCCACTGCCTACACTGCCACCGCCACCACGTTCTGGTGGAGGGTACCTAAAAAATACAAGATGAAATAACATTAATGCCGAAACCTAATTGTAAACAGTACAGCTGAGCCCATTGCAAGTAGCGCGTTGTTTCAAAGAAAAAAACCAAAAATCAAAGAAAGGCAAATCAAACAATTCAAAAACGACCTATTATCTTACTGTAGATATTAACTTGGTACTTTGTGCTGCACTGAGCCTCCTTTGTATTGCATCTGATAATCACATCTGATAACCACACAACTCTGAATTTTAAACTCTGTATGATTAAAATACCTGCTCCCATAATGATCATTGCCATAGCTTGGTGGCCTCTCCCTTTCACGCTCACTGTAGCCTCCACGGTCATAATCCCTTGAGGGGTACCCACGGTCAGGAGGTCCATAATCATCATATCTACAGGAAAAAACAAATACTCTGGTTGTTGCTTAACTCTCATAAAGGTAAATTTGCAGGAAAACCAAACCCTTCATACTCAGAATAGAATAAGGTAGTTCAGCAATGAGTCACCCAAGTCCAAATATTATACAAGTTAACAGAATTTGTAAATGGCAAATCAATTGGAGGGTTTAATGGCCTCAGAAGGCCTGAGACAAGAACAAAGTTCCCATATTGCATGTAGTTTCTAAAGAAATGGTTGGGTTGTGCTGCATGAAATTGTAACACTTGGCTATTCACCAACTTCAAGTCAGTGAAGGAAAATTAATTTCGGTGGTGAATTTTTTACGCTAAGGTTTCAGTCAAGTAAATGCTTACACAAACTGTTTACTCAAAATGTTAGCTTCAAAACTTGTAACACTTGTAACACTTGGCTACTCACCAACTCCAACTCAACGAAGGAAAATTTATTTCGGTGGTGACTTTTTAAGCTAAGGTTTCAGTCAGAGTGAATGCTTTACACAAAATGTTTACTCAATATGTTAGCTTCAAAAGCCTACCACAGCTAATAAGTTATTGACTAACTGACTATAATATGACAAAATTAATAGCAAGTATCGAGGTAAAAAGTAAATAAAGAGATAATTAGTCTGGATGGTGTCTGAAAGTCATTTTATCTCACATACAGTTACTCTTTCAACTCAGCTGCACTCTTCAAATTGAGGACCAGCTCATCTGTTGTTGTACTTGCATTTTATCTAGAGTCTTTGTTGGTTGCATTTAATTTAACCCACTAGCTTTATTCAACCAACTCAAGACTTTCTATTTCATTTGCACACTGTAAATGGAAATTTTTCTATGGCAAAATTCTAACACAACAATATTAACTTTTGATTCCACGACAATGTCTTTATAAACTTCTGAGCAACTTTATAATAAAGTAAACGATTACAATACCTGTCTGGGGGAGGGGGACCTCTCCGTGGTTCAGGGGGACCTCGTGGGGGCCCTCTATTTGGAGGCGGCATGGGATCTCTACCACGAGGTGGAGGGGGACCATCTCTTGGCCTAAAAAAAATTACACCACAAATCAGCATCATTTTTTAAGCAGATATACATGTAGCTGATGTTAAAAGCTAATTCAAGCGATTTTTTGACTTCAAAAAAGCTTTTTATGATGACTCTGCATATTGTCCTCAGTTTCAAGCTATTTCCAGTTCAGTCCTTACAACATGAAATCACCTTTAAGTAGCCAAGTTTATCATCATTTGTGTTGATTTTCTGGTTCTCTTTAAATGTATATTTTTGTACTGATGTAAGCAGCATCCTGTGATCTCTTTTAAATAATCACTTGCATTTTCCCGGGTGAAGAGTTTAAAACCTAAGCTGCTACACTGTAAGAGGACCACATTTAGTGAGACCTCCTGGAAGAGGTCACTGATTGAGTTATTAGACTAACCTGCTAGGGGGACCCCGTTGTGAGGGACCTCCTGGAGGGGGTCCTCTGAATGGTGGACCACGTGGGGGTGGTCCCCGACCTCTATCTGAAAAGCCTCCCCGCATCCCTCCGCGACCTCCTCGTCCTCCCCTTGGTGCACTGGCATCCTTATCTTTGGCATACTCTAGCGTCATTGCATGGTTGAAGAATTTCTACAATACGAGATTGACCAACTAGAAGACTTTAGAAAGGAGCATTACTTCACCGTTTAAGCAACCCAAGACATTTCTCTTGTTACCCATAGCTAGGAGAAGTGATGTACACAATCAAGGCATTCTTTTTCAGTAAACAAATACATACACACCTTGCCCCGTTCACCTGCCATTGTCTCCATGGCTTCCTTGGCATCTTCCTCATTAGTAAATACCACATAACCAAAACCACGGCTCTTATGTGTCTCACGGTCTGTCACAAGTATCACTGGAAAATAAGTTAATCAACTCTCAAGGGTGGTCATTAATCAATGCAGTTACAGAGCAATCCATATGCATGTAGGCTGGCAGGAAGAGAGAAGGGCAGCAGCCTCCCAGGTTCAGAAATAAGTAAACATTTTTAAGGAAAAATGCTCACGATTCTGGCAATAATCAGGCCAGGTTAGAGCTGACCCAGGATTAGACGTTAACTGAAGTATTAATGTTTCTTGTATAAAATGTTTTTCACTTACTACTTTTTGCCAAGTTTAAGGTTATTCAAATTCAAAAGAGAAGGCTAAACAATATTTAAAAAGAACTCTCCAAAAAGTTGCAAAATGAAATCAAAATTCTGGGTTAGCTCAATCAGGCTTTGAATGACCTGGCCCTGGTTAGTGGTTTCCATAAGATTTAAATGATCACTATAATGGCTAAGATGGAACAGGGATCTGTCTCCATCTTTGTCGCCACAACAACCACTGCGACAGCTTACTGGAAATAAAATATTTGAAGAGTTGCTCAACTAATGCTGAAATATTTTCACTGACCGAAGTGATACTATGGAAACAAGCTTCACCAAAATCTCACCAACTTATTGGCCGAGTGAAATAAAAATAAATAGGCACAGGGAGTGGGCTGGCTAAAAAAACTTGTGAAGGCAAAAGACCAAATGGTTATTTTTAAACAATCTTTAAAAATACATGTTCAGACTGTCTTTTAAGTTTTGTGCATGCCTGAAAGGCTGTCATATGAATTAAAAATCTACGATGATTTTAAGATTTGTATCAAAGAGAAAAAACGGAATCAGTGCAAAAAAATAAAAACAAAAAATTAACGAGAGTTAATGAAAATTGTGAATTGCAGGCCACACTTGTTAACAAACAATTAGATTATTTATTAAATCCATTTTGAAAAAAATGGTTCTCCTTGCAATCTCATTGGCTCTCAGCAGTGCAATTTATTCACAAATCACACTATTTTTTTGCTCTAAATCACATCTTTTTCTCAGCTAATGAGAATAAGACAGCAAAGCGAAACAACCAATCACATGACACAATCACACCACATCGACACGACACTGACATGTTTTCAAGATGAGATGTAACCACATTTCTGGTTTAACTTTTTGACAAACTTACTACTGGGTTCAATATATAATGGTACTGACCAAAATCATGCAGTTCTTGTATTTAGGCTATTTAATTGTGCAATTTCAAAATGCATGTAATAAAGTGGCAACTGAACTTTGGGTCATGCAATTTTAGTCTATTTCAAATCAAAATCACGCTCCTTGCTCGTTGATTTTGAAATCACGCGTATGATTTCAGACCAAATTGCACCCCACTCAATTAACATTACGAACTCAAAGTTTCTATGGCTTGATGGTCGACCAGGGTACAGCCCAAGCTAACAATCGCATGTGGAAATTGAGTGTGCATACTTTGTTCTTCAAAAGGTTTGGACACATGTAAAATAGGTGGTCCAAAGTGGCCCTGCATTCTGTAGTTGCTCCCATAATCTTATTGTTTTAGTACACATGCAAATCAACTAATCCGTAAAACTTTATCTAAATCATCTTCGAAGAGACGTTGAAATGCAAAGAACCGGCTGCCAGATTGCAGCAAACTGCACACTGCACTGCTGAGATACTCACAGACAGTAAGTAGTGTAGAAAATCAAAGAACGGCATTCGTGATAGAACGCTGGTAGATCAGATTTTAATAAATAATTGAAAGATTGACACAAGGGACCCGGAGTGACCGAGGTACTACGGAAATCTCATGCCTTTTACTTTTTCTTATTCTGGAAACAGTTAACACCCGAAGCGGTGTTCCGTTTAAGAGAGTAGGCTACAGATACACGACTGACTCACGCACAAATTTCACTGATTTCATTCGAGAACGTGGTCGCTAAATCGCACAAATTAAGGATCAATCTTACATATTATTTTACGTTCAAACACACGGTAACATAAGCTTAATGATAGAAAACATATCGTAAACGATCAGACATTGGACATGTAAGCTTATAAAATGAAAAGCTTTTCGTTAGCTTATGTAATGAGCGGCTCTGTAAGAAGTTGGCTTATTCCTACAAACCTTCTTCGATATGCCAAAAACGAGAGAACACATCTCGCAAGGCTTTTTCGTCCACCTTCGGAGGAAGTCCTCCTACGAACAGCTTCCGTCCTCCATAACCTCCAGTCATTTCTAGTTGCCTAGTTGAAAAAGAATCCTACAAACGTTGTTGGAAGAGAGTTAAACCTATCCAAGATGTCGCCCACAATCCCTCGAAGAGACGCCGGAAATATCGAACACCACGTGCTTGGACCCTTATTTTAAAGTGCTCTCTTATTGGTCAATTGTATCTTGGAGAAGCGAATCAAAAAGACCGATAAAACGGGAGACGGGCCGATTCAATCTCATTCCAAGATCTCTCTTCTTCGGGAGGAGGTGAGACCCTGGGAACTAGTTATGAACATCGACTTACAATTAAATATTTTGGAAAGAATAAAAAGTAACAATTAATCCCCTTCCCCCCAAAGCAATGATGAAGGCACGAAAGAGCAAAAACGCAGCAATTAACCCCTTTCCCACCTACCAAAGCAATGATGAAGGCGCAAATGGGGAAAAAACGCGCCATTTTGGCATCATTAAAATTGGGTCTGGGGGGGGGGGGGGGCGGTGATCCAGATGATCCATTTATTTTGTCCAAGATTATAGTTTCGGTTGCAAAGTCTCACGATTTTTACCTCAATCTCACGTTCTCACGATGAAACAGATAAATCTCACGATAAATAGAGGCGCAAGGTCAAAGGTCAGGATACATTTTTACGACTATTTTGCAGAATGCGAAATAGGAGTTTAGTGAGCGAGCTTGGTCGATCCTTCTTTTGTTTGTATTTCCGCTGATCAATGCACAACTTGACTTGACGAGGAGAAAAATGTCGTCGAATGGTTCGGCAAATGTGAAACATAGCTAGTGAACCAATGAGTGATGAGATAGTTACTGCTCTGTCAGCAGCATGTGGTGCGAGCATTTTCTTATTTGAATTGTTTCAAAAAAACCTAGAAAGCATTTGTTGTCCCAGTTACGAAATGAACGCGGGCTCCTGGCAAGCATGGGTTTTAATAACATGATGCATGCAATGCATGAATATCGAGCAAAATAATACATTATTATAAATGGGAAGCACTTATTAGCTTCTTGGGGTAAAAGAAAGAAAAACCACGTCGGAGGGAAAAAAGAAAAGAAAAAAATTCGTGCGCTTCCCAGGCCGAGTCGAAAACGCGAACGAGATATTCACATTAAGGTGGGGTTCTACCTGAAGGCCGTTTTTCCGTCGCGTAACTTGGGTTTAATGTGAATACAGTATTTCGTTCGCGTTTCAAGCAATCGAAAAACTGTTCATTCATCTCACGAATCTATGTTTTGTGGAGTTTTGTAAACTTTTGGGTGATTTTTGGGGATATTTGGGAGGAGATAGTTTTCCTCAATGGATTAGTGAAATTTAGAGAAATAAGAAATGGTGTGGATTTAATGTGGTTTTAAAATTAGAATTTGAAGTGAAAAATTAGTAGATGGACACCCAAACAGTCCCTTGACATCCTGGGATGCTCTCGCGTTGGGGTCAACTGTCTGGTGGTGTTTCAAAAATAATTTTCTTCCTTTTATACCTTCTTTAAACTTCTTAAAATTTCACTTAAATTCAGGTGAAAGCCCACCTTAAACACTGTTGTACTAATTAGGGACAGTGCAAATAAATAAGCAAATATTTTAAACAGCGAATTTATTTAATTTTGTTGCGAGTGGCATAGTTTCAAAACACGTAGTAAAGTCACGTAGTAAATTAGTTGCATTAAGCTAATAATTTTCTATTTTGCGTTTTATGTTTCGTATCTTTTTAAAATACCTATTCACTTCCCACTTACCAAAAAAACCGAATAATTTATAATGTGACTATTAAAAAATCATTATTTTGTTATAATTACGCTTGCTGTACGGTTCAGTCTTCATCTGTAACTATGGATTTGGCAACTGAGTGTGGCAATGGAGATTGGTGAGTCTCGATCAGAAAAGTAAGGAATACTTTTCTTGTAATTGCAAAAGTTAACTCATCCCGCAGTCTGCTCGGTTTCTTTCCTAGTGATTACCGTACTCAGATTCGCAATTAGGCAATCAAAAGGCGTATCTACCTGTCCTGCCCCCTACACCGAATGTGGCTACCATGCTGTGGTCACTTGGCCGACGTTGAGTACGCTGAAAACCTAGTTGAACCTTTTTGGGCACACTTCGTCCACATACCACGCTTGCTTGGTCTCAATCGACATGGCTATGGCCTGTAGTGCAGCCAGACTTAGGTGAGCGAGCGCATTTTGATCAAGCGATCACAGTTTCAAACTCTAGAGAGGCTTGGGGGAGACGGTAAAGCGTCCTTGGCAGTACGGAGTGAGCCTGAAAGAGGAGTATCTCCTACCCGCCCCCTTTCTCTAAGCCAGCATGGCGCGAATCTACGTGATCACCAGCTAAGGAAAAGCCATGTGAAAGTTGACCTTGCTATTAGTACGGATATAATTTGAAATTCTGGTCCTTGATTGGGTAAATGACATCGAAGCGGAACTTTCTCGGGTAAATTAAAATTTGACGCGTTCAGGGAATACTCTGTGTCGGGACTATACCTACAACTAGAAGTAGTGTTCACTATAGCTGCTCCCGCTTTTGATATCCTGTTTATCAGGTGTGTGTTGAATACAAAGATTGTGTATACAACTGCTGAGAAATTAACGTTTGATGCCTTTTATTGACATTCAAATGCTGCAAGATGCTACTAGAAGAAGGCGAAGCTCGAAGGCGACGAAACAAACGCGAACTCGTAGATGCAAGGCCTTCAAATGCTGCAAGATGCTGCTAGAA
>OMLO01003579.1_pt1 | contig 12820 bp, 5 predicted proteins | sample 1674811 | NCBI WGS metagenome assembly OMLO01 (sample SAMN06265003, study PRJEB25207) | coral metagenome | isolation source: Coral host | place: Mexico:La Bocana,Puerto Morelos, Mexico | collected 2008-11-13
TTCGGCTGATAACCCCTACCTCGACCTTGATTATTCTGGATATCACAAAAACCTCATCCAATAATTGTTTATAATCAACTAGTGACTTAGTTTGATATTCTTAATAGCATGTATAAGTTACCCTTGAATTGACAAAACCTTTTTTTTTTTTTATAAACGATACCTACAGCTAAATAGCTATTTTACCTAATTATCCTTGTAACAAAATTTTGTACAAAACAGAATCAACATGCTCGAGATATAAAATGTTAAATTTAAAAATATTTACATTTCGAGAAGGTTTCGAGGAGGCTCGTGTTTCCGTTTCCTGCGCAAGCCAACAGCGAAATCGGAGGTAACTTAGACGCTGGAACGAGTTACAACACTGAGGGGGGGAGGGAGGGGGAGAATAGAAAAAGCCTTTTTTTCTCGCTCCTCACCTCGCTCGCCGACTTCGGTTTCGTTTCCACAGCTTCGATGGTTACGCGTGAACCCACAAACATGAGCTCACTTGCAGACTGTTATTCAAAATCAACGACGCTTCTCTAGACTTCTCTAGACTTTGACGTCGCTCCCCTCTTAATTTGGCTTCGCTTTCCACCCACATCTCGTGGTAGCTAAGTCATGTAACTTGGTTAAGGCGGCGTAGCAGGCGTACAAAGGAGTAGAGGGGAAGAGAAAGCAAGAACGGGGACACAAGTCTTTTGCCTCCCTATTCCTTCCCCATATACGCATGCAACGCAGTCTAAACTTAGTTCAAATAAAATCACAAATACAAGAGTTAACTAGCCAATAGGAGACTTTGTCCGTGTTTACCTAGCCTCCTCTAAACATGAGCGAGAATTTGAGACAGTTATGCAAATCCGAGGTCCAGTCAAAGGTTTGCGTAAGCTTGAAAGCCGTCGAAATCTTTGTCAGAGATCTTCGTCAGTAATGGTCGGAAGCCTCGTCATCATCTATTGTGTCATCTCTTCTCTCTGTTGATCAAGCAAATATTATGGTGTATAGTTTTTTTAATCTGTAAACATCTACCACCTCTCTATGACGGGCTGAATATTTCGTCCCAGCCCTAGGTCGGGTACACACTTGACGCTAACCTCTCCAACGGCCAATACTCACTTTAAAAAAAATATTAGTGACAAAACATAATATATGGTATTTATTAAAAGAAATACTACGAACTGGCGCTCGCAGTTTTTGAAACAGAAAGCTGTCGGGTAATTAACCTGCGGGGTACGCATTTTGTAGATTAATGTGAAAACTGAAGAAGACAAGGAAACCTTCGAGAGTTCCCGGTCAGCCAACGTTAAGGCCCTATGTTCAGTTTGTCTATTTACTCTATTGTATGACGTGATCTTGAGAGGTCTAGATCAATATTTCCGACCAAACATCAATCAACAGAAATTGTACAGCAGTTATTCGGCGAAAGAAAATTATTTTTTTATTACCTCTTTTTACTTGCTGCGCGCATGAAAAAGATAATCTTAATAAAAAAATAGACGGGCACATACTTTTTGCCGCATGTAGATTTCTTGGCATTCTTTTCTGGAACAATTGAATATCATCAACATCATCATCATCATCATCACCATCATCATCATCATCATCATCATCATCATCATCATCATCATGTTCAACATGATCATGCGCTCTATATGATCGTTTCGGAGCAAAACGATTTTTCTCCTTTATCTCGCGGTTTCTTCGCATGGACAACTGGTTGGTTGAGTTGAGCAGTTGTTTCTTCAGCGTAGCTTCAAGCTTGAAATACAGACTGCCAATAACTGTTTTTAAGTCTTCTTTCACGGAGTTAACGGTTTTTTCATCCCGACTTTCCAGCTGATCCACGCGTTTCTTCAGAGAACAAGTTTCCTCTTTGCGCTTTTCAACCGACGACCTAAGTGCCATAATTTGTTGGTCTTGCTTCCGCATTAGACGTTGCGCTGCTGTTTTCCAGTTTAGCAAATGTACTTCTCCGTTTTTCACTACCTCCAACTCCTGAACTCGCGTTTTGGTTGCATCTGTTTCTTGTTGCAGCTCTTCCAATTGATCACGTAATTCTGCCAGCTCATTCTCTGTTCCATCCTCTAACTGACTCAATCTGTTTTTCATAGATGCGATTTCTTTTTGCATTTCTATGACTTTGCTATCTTGTTTCTTTAACTTCTCTTTGAGCGATTTGGTTTCAGTTTCACGCTGCTTTAAATGCTTAGTTGTTTCGACGAGCTTCGACGATACTTTTCTCAGATGCTTCTCATTCGAAGTCTCAATGTGATTTCGCAGATTACTTCTTTTGTCCTGTATAAAGGTTTTAACAAGTAGACTGTGTTATATCATAGGTCAAATATTCTGGACGCCACACAAAGGAAGGACTCCCTCCTTCCTTTGACGTTAGGGAGTTTTAGCAATGACGACGGCGACGCTGAGGACGACGTATATTATATAGTATATTGATATAGTATATTTTATAACATAGACACGGGTGTTTTACTGGAAAATACACCACTCGTAAAATTCATACGAAACTGTATCCGGGACCTGAGTGCCGTATTTTCCATATCCTCACTAGTAACGTCATTTGCCGCTTTTTCACGGCTGTTTGTGTTTGGGTGGTTGTTTGTCTATATAATAAAAGAACATTACACGTAAGCTCAAAGATATGAATTTTATGTTCTCGTGGCAAGAACAATATCTCACTCGTTCGCTGCGCTCTCTCATGAAATATTATTCTTGCCACTATATATTTTACCCTTGAATGTCGCAACTGTGTAGATCTGTTCAGCATGCAGATCGGACTAAAAACCTGCTCAAGCTAATTTGCAATGACAGGGTTAAATTCAAAAGGAAGACACGAAAAATTAGCCATTGTGGTACGCAGGACTTTGTCATTTTACAAATCTTTTTTTTGGTGACCTTCTCGTTGCCGTCGCCGTAGTGGTTTGCTAAAACTCCCTAACATGTATCGTCCGTGTGATAGAAGCAAAAACCGCAATAGCAGTAGCAATAGCGGTAGCACTATGGGGAGTTTATGAAACCACGACGGCAACGGCAACGAGAATGTCACTGAAAAAAAATTCATGATCAGAACAATGGCGGTGCACGTGCGTTATCATTCTTGGTACAATTCTTTGCCGTCCTCAGCAAAATAACAACGTGAAATGACCAGATTTTGCGTTGTGTCCGGATTTAGTTTTGCGATAGTTTTGATAGTGATAAACAATTATATTAAATGACTTTAGAGTATCGCGACATTCGTAGCTAAAATAAAAATTCATTTTTAATCAACGTTGTCCTCGGCGTCGCCATCGTAGTTTCGTAAACTCCATTGTAGCAATAGCAGTACCACAGGCGTTTTCTTCTTTCGGGGAGCGGAAGGAGTAAAATGGTCCCATTTACCAGAAAAAAAGAACGCCTGGTCGCGGGTTGTATCAGCAGCCAGAACTGAGCAGCAGTAGTAATAGCAGCCAAGTAGAGGCAGCGTCTTGAACAATGAGCTAAGAGACACTGTTTGAGACGGATATGTGCGCCCAGATGTTGTGCAGGTCAGTAAAAAAGAAGGGCAGAAAACATATATTCCTGCTTTGTATTGACGACATGAATTGAACGCTTCGGTTAATGTTGCTCCCAATAAAAGAGTAATCCTGTACCTATTCCAGACCTGTATTTTGATTCGTTCTCTTATCCCGTAGCTTCTATTGTTTTCGGTGACATGGCTATTGTGTCATTATTTCTTCTATTCTTTTTTAGCCAATCCCAGATCCTGTCTGGAAAGGTACAGGCGCGCTCGAGTAAAAGCGTTACGTTCTGCCCCACCCATCAAGTCAAAACACTGAACATATGCGAAAAAAGTACGCATGCGCAAACTGAACTGCATTCCAAAGTTGCTGAAAAGAATCTTGTTATTGATAGCTTACATGGAAGTCGCATCCCACTTCCTTGTAAGGACAGTACACTGTGGTCATCATACATGCGTCCCTCTCATGGACCTCCGTCTACAAAACAAAATGTTGGTGTAAAGCCCCGGCCAAACGATCGCAACATATCAACGCAACATATCGCAACATTATTGGGCGCAACATGTTGCGCGCGTTTGGCCACCATGTTGCGACGTGTTGCGTTGACATGTTGCGATCGTTTGGCCGGGGCTTAAAGCGGATGTTACTAAAACTGGGAACGGGGAGCGGGGAGCGGGGAACGGGAGTCTGGGAACGTTTGTGCAGCGGTAACTTCAAAATAACGGACAAAGGAAAAGGGTCTGGGAACCAGTTTTGAGCACGCGCTCTTCCAATGCGGTGCTCAGAGCAAACAGCATGGACGGTAAGTGTAGGGTTTATTGAAGGATTTTGGAATGTTGACTTCATAAATTAAGTTGTTCTCTGAAATACATTGCAGGTTCGATAGAAATCCAATCTTCGGAGAAGTGAGTATCTTAAAATTCATCATGAACGTTTCTCAGTCTCAAAATTATTGTTGACATAGATCGATGTCAAGGATGAAACATCAAATCGTCACTTCTTAAATTCAGTTAAAATAAACACGTAACCTTGCTTTCCGACGCGAATATTCCAGTCCGTTTCAGGGCACAGCAGTGAGCAAAGTATAGCTCACTACAGCACACGGCGAACTGTATCGCAGCTTTAAGGTGTCTGCTATGCCATGTTAAACAGTTCTATGTTCTGTATAGTTATAGATCGGCTATCGCCTCGTGTGCCACTTCTTTGTTCAACATAATCTGTTATCTATTACTGAACAGACGCATGGTAACATGGAATCTATGTATTAAATAGTTAGAATCTAAAATCTTTTGGAATTCCGAGATGTGGCAAATGGCATATTTCAACTTTTCTGCACTCGATAGTTGCTTTTCAGCCCAGTTAGAACTCGTTAAATCAACGTCTGAATGTAAAATCTATTTCGTTTGAAATGTTGTTTTTCTCAAAAATACCAAGACATTTGAGGGAAAAATTACTTTTACTAAGGCCTACTTAAATGCAACAGTATGGCAAATTCTATTTTTCAAGCCCTATCGACCTATTATTTTGATTTTTGTGGACATTTGCTCTTTAATTCTAAGCAATTGGAAGAAAGTAAACCAAATTTATATCATCGATATGGACAGTCAAAACAACTCCAGGAAATTGATTTCTAGCAAATTGTACATACTGCACTTTTACCACAGACAGGAGAAAGAGTACTGGAGTGAATCCCCCATTAGCCATAGAGGCCTTATTCCCAAGGGAATCCCCTCAAGGTACTTTTAGACATGGTACCTATTTCCTCTGTGCAATACAGATGTTTTTGTGGTGGACGAAAATCTGTGTACCACTGCCTTGGTTGTCCACATAAGCAATATCCACCTTATTGGTTCCTTCTATAGCCTCCTAGCAAAAAAACCAGGAGGGATTCACTTAGGAAGAAGGCATGTGTGGGGGATGAACTCAGTTACTCTTATCTACTGTTGCATATATTCATTTCTCTACCTCCGTCCTGGGTACCACTTCTCCACACTTTTGAGGACATTTAACAGGAAAACGTGGGCATTCAATATCTTGATGGTTCTGTAGATTAAAAAAAAATGAAGCCCAGTATATGTACTTATTGTAGAATTTAATTCAAACAAATTTAACTGAATTTAAATGCTTGTACAGGAGCTAGACTCACTTATAATAAAACAAAGGTTTAACTGAATGGTTGAGAGCTCTGCTCAAGAAAAGATCAAGACAAAGTAGGAATACCTTGATTTTCTCTTGCACAGTGTGGCTGATAGCCATTTTATGATCGGTTTTATAAGCTTTAAATTTTTCCAGAATTCTTTGCCCTTTATAGTGTAACCAAAATTTTGCTCAAACCTATTTGTTTTCAAATTGTCATATTCATATGTACATTGTACAAGTATGTACACATTTATCTCACTGTGTATAATTGTCTTTCAATTGTTTGGTTGCTTAGAATAAATTAAATAATTAAATATTGTTTGTTTAAAGCCTTAACATAACACACCTCTTTCTCCCAGAAATCGAGTTCCTTTTGACAGTGTTCACATTTCACAATCCTACAGGGACACTCTCTTTCCACGTGTGTGTCAAAAGACCTTCTCTTTATCCAACTGTTACATTTTTCACAATGCACTTCTTCACATGGGCAAACATCTATGTGATTAGACTGAGAAAGACAAGACGTAGATGAACAATATTCAGAAAGTTGGGCAAATCGAAATCTAGACTGCGAAAAGATAACAAGTGTCTAAAAGAGGATTTTTTTAGATGTGCACAACTATTTTCCAACACATAACCAGGAAATGTAAGGAGATTAGAAGTCTGAGGTAGATCAATGTGGATCCGTACGTATGGGTTATTGACCAAGCCCAAGGTCAAGATACCTAGATATTGTTCCTCATTCCATGGTTATGGACCAAGACAAAGTCGAGGTCTTTTGACACCAGTATCCAGCCATCTTGACCTCACACTTACTCAATAACCTATATTTAATACATGGCTAGCTCTGTGAGTGAGCAAGACGAACCAAAACCTGCCACAGGTCAGGAAATGGTCAGGGAAAAAAATTCTTCATGGTCAGGGAAAAGTCGGGGTGGGTAAGAAAAAAATTGACATTTTGAAAAATTGAAATAATTTAAAACAGCTGATTTAATACCATGGAAGGCTTGAAGGTTTGAAGAAACATTTGGGGTGACTGTGATCTCAACTATATTTTTCCTTACAAAGAAGGAAAATTTGTTAAAACTTATCTGTCTTAATGAACAAGTAAAAAGGACAGCTGTAAGTTCACGCTAGAAGCCACTACTAGATCTGACATTTTCTTTTCTTTTGATCAAGGAAATGTTATTTTTATCAGGGAATATCGAAAAGTGATGTCTGTGGTAATCATGCCTGTACTGTGAGGCTCATGAAAGTTTGGGAGAACTTGAAAAAGCTGTGGAAACACTTGCCTCTCGCTCATGTTCCCACAGCATTTTTCGTTCTCCCAAACTTTCACTTGCATTTCTATAACTCAATAGACACAAGGTACATGTTTTCTATTTCTTAAATATGGACACCAATGTAATACCAGGTAAGCTTTTGTGCATAAACATGATATCTTCACACATCAATATAACATGCTGTAAAATTTTCTACTGCTGCAATCTTAATCTTGACAATATAATCTTCACAATCTGAATGCCTAGACAAGACTTCAAACAAATTTTGTGCTGACCCCCCACCCCCCATCCCCCAAAACGTTTGCAAAATTGATGCATCTTTGGTGCGTTGTCCATGATTGTAGTTCTCAAATCTTTGCTATATGTCGAGGCTCTAACATGACTCCTGCAGGCAGGATCGCTGTTTATAGCACATGACGTGGTTCTATCACCTTTAAGCCAAGGCTACTCATAATGAGGTTGCTGGGCCAAAATGTATTAGCCTGGAAAGGGAAAAATGTTTGTTTTTCTAATTGTAGAGAGAATCAGGTGAATGGGAATACCACCAGGACCAGGAAAACTGCAATATAAAGTGGCTGGCAAGGTGCCCTTCAGGCAGGTACAGTTTGTCAGCTCAACAATAGAGTTCACTTCGCAGGATTTAATTTTCTTCAACAGTTTTTTTACCCTCTCCTACCCTGATTTTTTTTAAATTTATGTCAATAACTGGACACTGGTAATCAAAGATTATGTGTGTGTTTGATGCCGTAACTTTAATATGTTTACCTTAAATGATTTCACTAGCTGATTTTAAACTCTGTCTGTTGTTAAAATCAACATTTTTTTATCAACCGAGGTTTTTCAGAAAGATATATAATAGTCATGTTGCGTGACGGTGCCAGTTTCCATAGACTCACAAGAATGGCCATTTTCATACTAGAGGACACATTATCAGTCTGGACGAACTTAGGCCAACATTTGTAGTTCATCTGGTTATGCATCTCTAGTATAAAGACGGGCACAAGATACATTATCTGTCTAGATGATTGACGAACTATCCTTGGTTATGCGTCTTGAACAATGTACTTCGAAAGATAGTTCTGCTAGATGGATAACGTGTCTTGTGCCCGTCTTTATACTAGAGATGCATAACCAGACGAACTACAAATGTTGGCCCAAGTTCGTCCAGACTGATAACGCATCCTCTAGCATAAAAACGGCCAATGTTGCCATAAGCCTTCAAATTTTGTGCTACATATTTTCACATTAACTGGTTACTCTAATGCTCAAGCATAAAAGCTAATTTGTATGATGAAAAGTAGACAGTATTTACATTTCCACCGTTCCTTAGTTCAGGCTCACTCTTATGGATCTTTCCATCAGAGTAGTTTTCCACCAATTCCATACAATATTCGACTGGATAAAGACTGAGCTATCTGTCACAACTGGCACTATTCAGCAAATGCAAGTCAAATACAGCCAGTGAAATATAACTTTTCCAATGGTTAGCATCATAAGGCCAAGGGGATTCTAATTTATGTTCATGGACATATAACATAACACCCAAAAGAACTATAATTGAATATACATTATCGATCCTCAGAATTCCACCACAACAAGCAAGCACACCAACACGTGAGACAAAACATGAAACTCAACTCCCGCAGGTAACAAAGCATGTGGTCGATGGAAATGACGTCAATCACCCTTGAATAATTTTTGAATACATAGTCCAAAAATCTCAATTTAGACTGCATTATGAATGCATTCTTTATCAAACGCAATAGAGAAAGATACATCACACTCAAAGAGCAAGCATTTACCTCAAAGTATTGACTCAATTCTCCGACCCAGTCACATCCCTGTTTACTCTTCTTACATTTGACGCTAAGAGAAAGTATCTCTCTTTCACAAGCCTTGTCATGAAACCACTGCAGTAATACATGTAGGAAAGAAAATGGCAATGTTAGTCATTACAACCCTGTTCTACCTGCACATTATTTGGGAAATCTTTTTTATCAACACTTGAAAAGTACTTACAACTTAAGTTTAAAAACACAGCATTGATCATTATGCCTTTCACAAGTCTGTTACTGTTTTGATTGACATGATAGTAAGGTTTCTATTGTTTTCCAATACTCAGAGCATGCAATACATCTTTCCCAAAACTGGGTCTTTATTACTGGGATTTACACCTTTAAAGACAACAGTCATTTTCTTGGCTGATCATCATGTCGGCAGCATTCTGCTGCAAATGGCCACCAAATAGGTCATGTTGAAAATATCACATGCTTTTCTGAATGAGGATACAACAGAACTGGTAAATTTCTCTCGACGAAATAGAAGATTCACACCTGCACACTTCTCTGTACCTAGCACAAGAAATCTGAGAATGAGATAGCTACCCCACTAAACAACCTGTTCTGCAGGTGAGTTTAACACAATATCACACCTTAGCATAAAGCAAAACCATTGAATTTTCATCAAGTAAGCAGAAGAAACTTTGTTTCAAATTAATATCATTTTCAACAGGTGTATTAAAAAGAAAGTTTCTTCAAATTTGAATTTAAAACTCAATCATCCCACCGAGATGTTGTAAAAGCACACTAACATGGAAGTGTGCCATGAAGTAGAAATAGTTTATGGTATTTAACTCACCTTCCTACCCCAGAGGCTGCTAATTTCAAAAGTTATTTTGGTACTCCACTATTTATTTATTTATTTATTTAGTTCCAGTTAGACAATGTGCTGTGAACAGATGACCAGCAGCCGGTCAAGGTTTTCAAATCACTAAGTGACCAGCAGTCTGATATTTTTCTCAAATGTACTAAGCAATCGAAGAAACATGTCCATTCAAAAATATCCTAATGTCAATTAAGAACTGCTAAGCGATCTAGAAGAGCTTCATAGATTGCAAGTCTAACACTTGGTTTTTGTTTGGCTCAGAAAACGAGAGTATGTTTGTGACGTTTGGATCTTTTTATGTCAACTGCTGTCACATATATATAACTGGCATGAGATCACATACATTAGGTGTCCAGTTACAGGTATCCACTTTCATTATTTTGTTACTGGATACCTGTAATTCGGGACACCTATGCCATTCACAAGTAAATTTATTTGTACTTACACAGATTCCCTTCTAATGAAAAAAGTCTTAGACTTACAGAAAGTATTACTCACTTTTCTGATCATGTTCTCATTATAATGACATCTTCATCAAAAAATTAACTTTGTTCCTGATACAATAAGTTATTAAGAGGTGAATAGTACTTGGCGTTGTTTTGCTGGTATTATTAATTTAATGCTTTCTGGAGAGGAAATGCATGTAATGTTTCCAAATTTCACTTGCATCCTGGTGATTTCAGAATTATTGGGGTGTAATATTTTTTTAATATTTGCTACCCTTAATTGCCTAAAAGACAGTAAAATATGCCACAGCCATTATTTTCATAGTCAAAAAAATCTTTAAAATATCAACAAAGGACGGTTTGTGACTGCAGAACTCCCAGTCTTGTGTTACGACTTTTCTTCTATTTATCAAGTATTTATTTATATCATTTTTACCAAGTCCCTATTTATGTGTACCGGTATTTATTTACAACACTGTACAAATAATAGCGTCATTTGAATTCTCTTGTCTGTTGATCGTTAAAAAATATTAATTATGGATTGAATCATTTAAAAATACATACAGCTAATCTATTTTGTGATCTTTTTCAGCAATCAAGTACTGTTAAACCTCTATGAGGCAGAAACCTCAATGAAATGATCTATTTATACAATAAGCTTCTATAAAGCATTCTCAGATTAGGGCTTTTTAATTCGGGTTTTGATGTAAAGGGACTGCAAAAATTATTGAGATTTCCATGTGATGAAAATGTGTTTTCAAGAACCTATTTATTATTATTATTAATATTGTATTATATGGGAGCATTTATTGTTGTTATTTTTGTTATTCTTTGTTATTACCTGAACTATATTTTAGGTGTTTGCGTAACTGTCAATAGGAATTTAAATTTAATAAAGATATTTAAATTTTTTTGTTGTTACTGGTACTATTATTATTATTGTAATTATCATATCTGATTAGGCAATATTATTATTATTATTACTATTATTATCATCTATTATTATTATTTAACAAAATGGTTTGTGTGAAATTCTATATTCAATGTAGATCATTTCTGTGGTAAGGTATTGGGTATATTGTACTTGCGTCAAAAATGCAAAGAAAATTAGAAAAATTGCTATGAAAAATCGTTTCACCTTCAGATCGGATATATGACTTGAACTTAACTACGACTGCGAAAGCTTTATCCTTTTCTCAGCGGTTCGATCACAAAACGTTTATCAATCCAAGTCAGGAGATCCAAGGAAGGAAGGCAAGGATGGAATAAAACTCACATTGGTAACTATGACTTGGATTTTACAAGTTAAAATGTGTAAAATAAACAAATGAGAGAATCCTAGTAAACTCACCTCTCCTTCTGGAGGAATAGGCTTCCGATCTTGTGGACATTGTGGTTCGCTGTGATCACAAAAGGCATAAACAAGTATGGGTAATCAAATGGTGACGAGTGATTTCACGCGCGTTTTGTCAAAATTCTAATAATTTCCCGAGCTTTCGCGCCAAAATTAAGGAGTACAACCATAAAAACAGCACCTGCATGACTCTTCGACCAACGTTTTTAAACAGTTCTTGCAATAGCGATGACCACAGGAGGTTAGTTGCACTGGATTCCGTAAGGGATGCCGGCAAATAGCACATTCTTTCTCTGGAGAAAGTGGATCTACAAAGTCAAATTCATAGCCTGTGGGTAGGCAGTCCATATTCAGGATCTGTTTTTCCGTGGTAAAAACTAAGAGTACCGGTGCTTCCGCAAAAAGCAGAAAGAAAGTGAAAGTCTGAGGCCAACCTCGTTCCCAGGGTCCTCTCTCTTCCTACCTGTTTGCGGCTGGTCACGTGTCCATGTATACAAATCAAATCCGCACCGGGGGTGGGTCTTTGACTTAATTGTGTCAAAACTGTCTATGGAGGAGAAAGTTGCTTTGCCTCACAGACGCTATTTGTCAGAGATCCTGCCTGACCGGCGCGGTGCTTCGTTTCTATCAGAACTTCTATATGAGTATGAGATGTTGATTGAGAGGGAAGTCTGCTTATTTTCACTACATTTTTAACTCATTCGTCATTCGTTGCGAAGCAGAATGAGTTGTTGTGGACAGTGGGAAAACGGCGTTAGCAGAAATCTGCGTAGACGGCCGCGTTAGCACAAATAGCGGAAGTGACGTAAGGAAATGGGATCAACTGCTGACAACGTAGTAAGCCGTATAGCAATTTGCCATGAACAGCAAAAACAAGCTAATTAGCACCTCCTAAATTGCAAAATACCTCAAGGTAATGTAATTGTAGGTATTCAGTTCTTTAGTAAATAAAATTTGTCAAAATTATAAGGAATTTTGACTTTGGACTTTCACACGTCACTTCGGTAAGTAAAACCGTTATTTCTCCCATTATATCATTTTCTCTAAAACATACACAAAAAGTGAAGCGACCCATAATCTTATTAAAACTGTTTTTAGGGTGCAATCGACAGCCGCGCCGATATATTTTTGGTACAGTTGCCGTACAAGGGCCTGCGATAGAATTGCCGTACAAGCTTGGAAATATGGACTTTTGTTCACAAATGTTTTTTTGTTATTGTTATTTAGACTTTGATCACAACCACAATCTCTGTTGTAGATTATTATCGCCTACTCATTTTCTTTTAGTTCTGTAAAACGTAAGATGAGACACAAAAAGAAAAATCTTGCAAACTCGTATACTACGTATACAAACAAGCTAAAGTTTTTAGATAGCTGCCCAGCTCACATTCTTCTACTGCCCCACCTACTTTCAGTCACTGAATTCCACACAATCGCCTT
>OMLO01003580.1_pt1 | contig 12818 bp, 4 predicted proteins | sample 1674811 | NCBI WGS metagenome assembly OMLO01 (sample SAMN06265003, study PRJEB25207) | coral metagenome | isolation source: Coral host | place: Mexico:La Bocana,Puerto Morelos, Mexico | collected 2008-11-13
GACAAAGTATTTTGATCATCATTTTACATTCGAGAGTAAGTCTTTATCTATTAGACTAGTAAGATTACGCGTGGATCGTCGCGCGTTAAGTTGGGTGCGACCACCCTTTTTCGTGAACACCTTTTAAGTCATGTCAAAGCATAAATGCAATTTCTTGTATTCGCAGTAATTTCTATACCGAAGATTTCTGAAGATTGTCTGACTGGTTTTTGAGGATATACGAACGTTTCTGAGCTTTTTATCATACTTTTCCAAGGATTAATTAACGAAGTTTGCTGAAGATATCCGAGGAAGTTCTGAAGACGTTTTAACTTTCGGCCCATTTGTTAAATACTCGAATATGATGTCTTCGGTATCTGCAAGTTTTTTTTTAGTGAAAGAAAAACTTGTAGTTCAACAACAAATTTTGGTCCTAAAATGTTATTTACACACTTCTGTTGCAGTGAAATTGAAGGAATTGCTTAGAAATCCGGTACCTTTAAAGAGAAATTAGAATATATTTGGCGAAAGGTTTTTTTTAATTAAAATAAAACGTTTTGCATTTTTGCAGTAACTTCTTTGGGAGAGCTTTAGGCAACACCTACTTATAGTACAATTAAAGCCCTGTGTTCGCCCACTTCGTTCGCCCTCGGGATTTAGTCCAAAACAGTACGCAATACAGCTATTTGGCTATAGTCGCATTCTTTTATTGTTCATTTTCTGTGTTTCACATCAAGTTATCTCATGAATGGACTTCTATAAACAGCCATACACTCGTGCAATATTAAACAGTAAAGCTTAATGTGTCACATACTATCACAAACTTGTACTAGAATCATAACCTTACCCCACGGTAGAGTGAAGTTGGCATCTACTCTGTTTAAGCTTAAACGGATTTTTAATATTTGATGAAAAAATGAAAACACCGCAGACCCCTGAAACATTGTTTTAATTACTATATATGTAACCTGGTGCAAGTGCGCAAAAAAATGCATTCTTCCGTCTCAGAGCCCTTGCTGCTTGTGGTCAATAGACCAATTTCGATGTATGAAAATTCGGCCTAAGACAGTAGACCTCAGCACGAGGCTCTGGGGAATAAACCCCACAAACTCTGTAGTTATTCCCCAGAGCTGATTTCTATTGTCTTAGGCTAAATTTTAACATATCGAAATTGGTGTATTATCGGTTTCGGACCCAAGGAACCGAAGGTTCACAAATCTAGACAATGCTGACCAAAAGAACCGCGGTTTTGGAGCAGAACTTAAGTAAACGTGATACTAAAAATCGAAAAAAAAGAAACAAAACAAAGAAGATGATCTGATTGACACTTATCGGTAACAAACACGATCACAGGCAGCCCAAGCTAATAATAAGAGTCACACTGTTCAATATAAAGAAGACTCAATTTTTAAGGGTCTGTATATGGATACGACACATAAGAGTTACAAATACGGATGTTTAATGAATAAAACATTACTTGTTGCTATGTTGTGTTTTCTGCTGTTTGACAGATCCTCAGGTGTTTTTTCGGTAGGTAACTGTTTTGGGAAGATTTCGAACACGTGTATTTTTAAAAAGGTTGGAAATAATCATCGACTGCACCCGCCCGAGCCCAAAATCGCTTCAAAACGACGAGAAGAGCTGGCAAACAAAGAACACAACACAGCAACCGTGCAATTCGATTGTATTTACAACTCTAGAACATAAAACAACTGTTTCGTTCCCCATACAAACCGGCGAAACGTCTTAGAGCACTATGGCTGTTATCACTAACTTGAGCTGCCTAAATCAAGACTGGAGTTAGGCGTCTGCCATTCCCTTCTGCATCATGTATTTCTCCTTCGCAATCTCTGCCGCGACATCACTTTCAAACTTGATCCTTTCTAAAAGGGAAAGCGACCTGCAGCACAAACAGAAATAAATTGTAGTGTTGTAGTTCTTGTAGCACGCTATGCGTAAAAGACTCTGATATTTCAAATGATTTTAGTAATCATCCGATTGTTCCTTTTTGACTTATTAACTACCTCCACATGCCACGCACAGCGCGCCTTCAAACAAATGGCCCGAGTTTTTTTGGTCATTTAAAACAGTCTCAAGCTTTCTCAGCCGGCGATTAATTACATGATTACTTAGCTTAGAAAACTGATTGTTTTCAGAATACACCTTTAATTAATGATTTAAAAGTAGTTTTGTACATCAGAAAAATGTAGGCATGTGCATAAATATATTTTTTAAATATATAAACTTTCAAATTCAACTAAAATTTTCTCGAGTGTTTTCGTCGGCATGAGGTTCTGTAAACACTCGCGCCATCTTTTTTAAATAGTTATGTAGCCCTGCATTTTTAGGCAGGACAAGTGTCCAAGCGGATTTGGGCCACTGGTCCAAATCCGTTAGCGGATATTGACAAACAACTTTTGAAATCTAGAACAAACCACCGGAGCATACCTCTTGTGATTTTCCACCATTGGTTTCAGATTTTCTGCAGTCTCTCCCCATTTATCCACAATGTCGAGCAACTGTCTCTTCCAGTAGGTTGCAACGGCCATTCCATGGTCCGGCATGTACTCCCTGATGTATTTGTCCTTGGTAGTTTCACAGGGACTCCAACCGCTATACACAATTCCTATGCAGTAGTTTTTGGTTTCGCCTGTTGGAAATCCAGCCTTGTCAACCTTGTCGAATTTGCTCAGCCCTATTGCTATCGTACAGAAACAAAAGCCGGCACATTGAGGGTTGTTGTTGGTTGGCATGACGTGAGGCGTGACTTGAAGTTTTATGATTCCCTTAACAGCTTTGTCGGTATAGCTTTTGAATTCCTCCACCTTCTTAATCAAGGCCCCTGCGTGTGCAACCGCTTGGCTATCTTTGCCGTTTTTCTTGGCCACGTGAATCTGGTCCAAAATGGCGTCCACGTAGAGTTGTCCGTACATGCAGAACAGAGGCAAAGTCTGCTCATAAGAGCTTGGCTTGCTGTCTTCTGGCACGAAGAAGTGGTACTGCTGTATCAACATGGACCGCAGGTTCTCTAAGCAATTCGCCATGTCATCTGGGTCAGACTTGTAAGTGTCTTTACAGTGTTGAGCATAGCTTAGCATTCCACCTCGCTCTGTTCCAAACATCCTTTTGATTTGATCAAATTTCAGTTCCTCGATTTCTTGGTCCATGTACTTTCTGACTCGATCGATCTCTTGTGACAAGGAGCTGTAAACGGCTTCTGCGCTCCACTCATCTTCACCAAAAGCATCCATAGATGACCGAACAGCGAGCTCAGCTGCGAGCCAACAAATGGTATGCCGTCTATAGCATTTGAAACCATATCAATTATAGCAAACCCTTTTGCTATGTCCGCAGCTTCACTTGTCGCTTCTGCCAGTTTGGTTGGTTTCATTTCGATTACTTCTTTTATCGGGCCAGAATAGTGCAGGTTCATGCATTTAATTTGATCTTCCGCATCGGTGAGTGCAATCATCCCGTATGCAATAAAGATGAAGACACACAGCCTGGTTTGAGAAGTCATTCTGTACATGCGGAAAGAAGTAATGGTATCTGTTAAATTAAGGGACACCATCATGCCTGAAATATCATATTTTATAAGAATGGCCTAAAGCTTGCTTTAATTGTGCTTTCTTTTGTCTTGCAGTAGGAAGAAAAAAGTACTAAAAGTAGTAAAAGCAAAGAACTATCAGCTAAGAGAAAAAAGTGACTAATAAAAGGTTCAAAATTTCACCCGAGTGGCAGCTTTGATCTCTGGACATCCTTTCCAAAAATCAATCGTTATTCACTTCCATCCTTGCTATCTTGTACTTCTTCCTCAAAATAACTGTTCTATCGTGTTTTGTGGGTATTATCAAATTTATTCGTGTATTCGGTGGCATTTGGCAATATACTGAGGAAAGTATAAAAAAGCAAGTTCTATGATCAGCCGTGATAGTCTGCCAATAAATCTGGGATTAAAAACTTGACAAATATTTCCTGTTTATGGGATTTTTCTTCTATTTTACTTTCTTTCCTTTTTTTAGAACCAAGTCAACGGTGAAATCTACGTTCAATGCATGCAAATGCCTCAGATGGATAGAATAAAAACCAATGTTAATATAATAATTAGAGTCGAAAACTATATAAACACAAGGTTTTCAAATGTACTGATCAGAATAAATTGAAGTTAGACTGCAATTAGCTTCTTTTTGCATTGTTTGCAGATATCTGAAAATTCTACATTTTAAAACTGCTGATCCTACAACGCTGTTGTCTAAGCATGTTCTTGACATCAGTGTCACAAGTTACTGGGAAAATTTTTGTTTCAGCCGATTGCTTCGTTTTGGGGATGAAGTTTGTTTAGTCAAGTTCGAAGAGTCAAGCTTTGATGAAGAATGATTCACAGACATCTTGCATCGTTTCTCAGTATCAACAGTTATTGCTTTTCATGTGGCCAGGAGCACAGACAGAAGCACGATGTTCACGATATTAAATTGGGGTTTAATTTTAAGGACCTCGATCATTTTCCCGTTCAAAAAGTTCTTTCCGACAACAGAGGAAGTGTGGATGGAATAAGAGGGTTGATGAGTAGTTTCGGTGAAGGCAAACTTGGTGAAAATGTGTAACTCGCTTGCCGGTCCATAAAGCTTCAAAACGGGGTCTAGAACTGAAAACAGCGAACTTAACTTTATATGTCACGTTCATGTCCGTGGGTTCCGCAGGTTCACAAAATGATATTCTTCAATATTCTTCATAGGAACCAGTCGATCAAGATAAAGAAACGCCCGAGGAGTTCTTCAATCCAGTAAACAAACCAATACTGAGCAGAAACTGGGATGGGTGAGTCTAAATGGCAGCAAGTTTGAAAAAAAAAATATCGTATTTTAAAAGAAGTTTGTTAACTCTTATGCTGTGTGAAAACGTTTGAAAATATTTAGCCATTAAAATGTTTTTTGACTAGCCGTTCGAGATAGCATCAAATTAAAGCACACCCAGTTTAGCTTGCTATTGGTTTTATCACTGGATTAAAGAACTCCTCCGGCGATTCGACTTCTCGATTGGCTAGTTCCTTCGAATGATTGCGATGCATGACATTACTTTAAAGTTGTGCACCTTTTGCAAAACACGCAAATGAAATGATGTAGTTTCAAGATACCGAATTTCAGGTTTAAAAATTTCAAATACTTTGAGCATTTATCAGCTCTCAAATGTTCGCTGTTAAGTCGCTTGATCCAAACTCACGTCAAGGGAATACTAAAGAGCAACATTTATTTATAAACATATTTTAATTAAAAAACGTGCCTTCCCGATTCGCTTAGTTAAAACTCAAGGGGTGTGAATACTTGAAGTGATTCACGCACCCCGATTTTCTTTGGCTGTGTCGCTCGAAGAAAGATTTCTTTTGTTAGAAATTGGAACGCATTTCTTAAACTCTTTTCTTTTATTGGGCAAACAGTAACCCTCGGCCAAAAACTCGCAAGGCGAGAGTGATCAAATGCTCTTCACTGTCGCCTTCCCAAAAGATTTTCCACTTAGTTTCTCCCACCCTTTCTAGGCAAGTCTAACCAATAGCAAGTCTTATCTAGAAACATGTCACCAGCTGAACTCTGGGTACTTAAACGCAATTGTTTTTTTGGTATCAAGCCAATATATAAACATATAATTAAGAGGATTTAACAAGACTAGATCATGCATCAATATAGAACTTTTATCGCATTCAACTGAAAGCTAGATTAATGCTTTCTATCAGCCAAGTCTTCCGGTCAATTTTCAATGTCAAGCTCAAGTCATGCAGAACAAAGGTAGCAGTCGATCTATGGAGAACAATCGCTTCATACTGCTTACATTATTTCTCTATCAGCAGTTGATTACCATCCATGTGGAAAGACACGCAAACTGAAACACGGTTTTCACGATATCAATTGGGGTTTCATTTTAACGAGCTTGATCATTTTCTCATTTTAAATTTCTTTGCGACAACAGAGGAAGGTTGAAGGAAACAGGGGCTAGATGCGTAGTTTCGGTGAGGGCAACATCGGTGATTATGTGTACCTCGCTCTTCGATAAAGCTTCAAAACGGGGTCTAATGCTGAAAGCAGCGAAATAATATTTATATCACCCTCATATGTGGGTTTCACAGGTCCACAAAATGCACCATCTGAAAGCTGCATTAACTCTTTCTATCAGAAATGATTGTTTCCATCGTGGAAACACCATCAAATTCCATTAATTAAACAATTTTTGGAACATAACACACGATATTTAGTATCCGGGCATGCCTTTCAATAAAGCCACAAAATAATAAAATATTTTCCACGTGGTTTCTCCCTTCTCCCACCCTTTCTTTTACAAAGCCGTTTTCACTGTCTCGATTTATTAATTTTTTTTTTTATCCATAAAAATGTTTTGAATAGCTGTTAAGATAACATCAAACTTAAGCTCCCAGTTTAGCTTCCTATTCCTAAACACGATGTTTTTGTACCCGGGCAATGTCAATACCAAGCTTAATTTTCAATGTCAAACTTTTCAAGTCATACTGAACAAAGGGAGCAGTCGACGGATGAAGATTAATTCACATTTCTTTCATTATTTCTCTATCCGGCAGTTTATTACCTTCAATGTGGGAAGGCACTCAAAGTGAAACATGTTCACGATATTAAATTGGAGTTTAATTTTAAGGACCTCGACCATTTTCTCATTCTAAATTTCTTTGCGACAACAGAGGAAGGTTGGAGAATGCAGTGGGTAGATGCGTACTTTCGGTGAAGCGGGCAAACTCGGTGATTATGTCTGACTTCTCAGTGATAATGTGTAGCTACAAAATGAGGTCTGGAGCTAACATAAAGCAAACTAAAGTTTTATATGTCACGTTCGTATCTGTGGGTTACCCAGGTCCACAAAATACATGAACCTTCTAGTTTTCACACTTCGCTATTCTTCAAAGGAGCCAGTCGATTGAGAAAGATGAATCGCCCGAGGAGTTCTTCAGTCCAGTCAACAGACCAGTAGGAAGCTACACTGGGTGCTTAAGTTAATGAACACATTTTAAGGCCTAAATTTTTTCAGGTGTTTTCACACAGTGTGAGAGGTTTATTTGTCTTTCAAAATTTTATTTCAAACTTAACTGCTGTCATTTAAAAATGAAACAAAAAACTTTTATAGCTTGGAGTAAAATTTGAGGCGATATATTAGTGCCTAACCTATCCCAGCCGGTTTTTATTGCTCGTGTATTTTATTCGTTCGCTTACTGAAGAGCAATTCTTCCCTACACCCCTTTGCAAAACTGAATCACGTAAAGATAATTGGTCTTTTCACGCGTCACGAATAATAACCAAAATGTTTTCACGTTCACGCAAAAATCAAGGCGATATCCCCGTTTTAGACTGTTGCGCTCGGAATGCGTTAGACCGCAGAAATTAGATTTCATTGTTGCATGTCACGTCTAACTGAGCTCACAAAAGTTTCATCTGTTCAAAACCCAAACACAGAGTTGAAATCAACGACAGACACGTATAGTCGTGATCACTTGTGTACAGGTCACGTTAAAGTCAAAAATTGCGTTCACGTGCAACTAAAAAAGATTTTGAAATTGGTGATCACGAATCAAAAAAATAAAAGCTTAAATCACGTTTCGCAGAGAAAATAGCCCCAATCACGCTTGACGTAAACAGTATAGAGAACCCTCTTCATTCAGATAACTAATTCTTTATAGATACGATGGAGTTATTTTCCAATCCACGCGATTCTAAAGGGCGGGGTCGACAGCTCATTTTACGTCTCTAGAAACAAATGTAAAGCGCATTGAAGTAAACAAAAAAGTCGATATCCCCTTTAATATAGCTTGGCCTCTAACAATTCCAATTCCAAAGAAGTAGATGGCGAATTCTCGCCGGTAGACGTCCAAAAGTGGTACAATGCGTTGATTCATCACGCCCTCCACACCCTCGCAGCTAGCAATCACCACGACTTTAGAAAATATGAATTGTGAATAAAAACTTGTTAAATTCTTAATGCTAGCTGCTTACGCTGCCGGTAAGCGGTAAAGAAACTAAGTACGTTTTAGAATAACTTTAAAAACATTTTCATACCTTAGTTTTCCAGCCGAGTTTCCCAAAGTTGAAAGGGATGTTCGCTCTTCGGGTATCACAAGGCAAGAGTGATCAAATGCCCTTCACTATCGCTTTTTTAAACGATTTTCCTCCTGATTTCTTCCACCCTTTCTAGGCAAGTCTAACCAATAGCAAGTCAAGTTATTTTAACATGTTGATCTTATCTAGTAATACAATGGAGTTAACACATGTCATTAGCCGCACTCTGGGTACATAGACGCAATTGTTCTTTTGTTATGAAGCCAATATATAGACATTTGCATGAGAAGCGGTACAAAGAGAACTAAAACAACACTAGCATGAGCTTTATTTGCGTGTATGCCATTAAACAAGAGCACGTAACTTATACACTTGTTTTCACTATTTCTATCAGAAATTTTCCCTTCATCATTCAAACTGCTCGTGGAAACACCATAAAATTACATTAAATTAAATACAATTTTGAGAACATAAACACGATTTTTCAGCATGCGGGCATCCCTTTCAATAAAGCCACAAAACCATTAACGATTTTCCACATGGTTTCTTCCAGGGCTTCGACAAAACACTGACCCCCGGTCAGCTGACCCCTACTGACCCCCTTACTGACCCCCTTAAAAATCGTCGGGATAAAAAATACAAAGCATAGTACAAATCAAGCCCGCTCTTGGTTGAGTTAGACTGAAATGGTGTGAATACTTCAAGTGATTCACCCCCCCCACCCCCCCGCACAACTTATACACCTATTTTCACTATTTCTATAAGACATTTTCCCGTCATTATTCAAACTGCTCGTGGAAACACCATAAAATTAAACACAATATTGAGAACGTAAACACGATTTTTCAGTTCACGGGCGTTTCAATAAAGCAAGAAAACAATAAAGGAATTTCCACATGGATTCTCCCACTCTTCCGTTTTTTTAACAAAGGGGCTGTTTTTACTGTCTCAATTTATCATTATTTTTTATCCATAAAATCCTTTGATTAGCTGTTGCGATAACATCAAACTTAAGCATCCAGTTTAGTTTCCCATTGGTTTGTTCACTGGATTGAAGAACTCCTCGGGTGATTCGTATTGACCTGTGACACAGGTGACACAGGAATTTTCAACACGACTGCTGAAAATTATGCGAAACCAACGCAATGAATTCTAAAAGAAAGACAGCGACATTATTGAAAGTTTTGCATTTTCCAATAACAGCACAGTAAAATTAAATTTCCGAATATAAAGTAAATATCGCATGAAAGTTCGAACGCTGGAAATGGCAATTCTGAAATCTAAGATTTTCTAAATTTTTCCAGTGAGACCGAGACTTAGGCTGCCTATCCCGTCCCAGGGACTAAACATGCTAAAGGAAAGACGTGCCAAATTTTGGGTTTGTTTCAAGCGCTCAATAATTTGCTATCTCAAATTAACGAATCACGGCTACAAGCTATATATCAAATACGCGCTTTCTACAGATTTCCATAAAGTCTCATTGTTCGCTGCATCTAAGTTAAGTCAATTAATCCGATGCAAACTCCGCGCTTTAAGGGAACGTTGAAGCATACAATAAATTCACAAGTATATATTTATTAACATACTTGTCTTACTGTTGGTTGAGTTAGAACTTAATGGTGTGAATTAATACTTCAAGTAATTCACGCCCCCCGACTCTAACGAGAAGCGTATCATCTTTGGTTGTGTCACTCGAGAAAAGATCTCTTTTGTTAAAAGTTGGAATGCATTTCCTAAACTCTTTTTATATTATTATTATTATTATTATTATTATTATTATTATTGTTATTATATATATTTGAACATTGAACCTCGACCAAAAATTCACAAGGCAAGGGTTATCGAGCGCTTTTCACTGTCTCCTTTTCAAAAGATTTTGCTCCTGATTTCTCCAAACCGTTTCTAGGCAAGTCTAACCAATAGCAAGTCAAGTTATTTTTATCTAGTAATACAATGGAGTTAACACATATCATTAGCTGCACTCTGGGTACATAGTCGGAATTTTTCTTTTGCTATTAAGAGGCTTAAACAAGACTACATCACGCATCAACATACACTTTTAATCGCATCAAGAGAAATTGTTCCCTCATTTTCATTTGATCGCATTCAACTGAAAGCTGGATTGATTCATTCTATCAGAAATTTCCCCGTCATTATTTAAACTGCTCGTGCATGGGAACACAATACTGAATTTTTGAATATCCGAGAATATCCGAGCATGCGTTTCAATGTCAAACTTTTCAAGCCATACTGAGCAAAGGGAGCAGTCGATTGATTAAGAACAATCTCTTTACACTGCTTCCATTGTTTCGCTATCAACAATTGATTACCTTCCAAGCGAGAAGACACGCAAACTGAAACATGGTTTTCACGATATCAAAATGGGGTTTCAACAGAGAAAGGATGGAAGAAACAGGGGATTCTGTGAAGCTAAACTCACTTATTATGTGTAACTCGCTCTGCAATAATTAAAGCTTCAAAACGGGGTCTAGAGCTGAAAACAGCGGAATAAAGTTTATATGTCACTTTCATATCTTCACAGCTCCACAAAATGCACAAAAAACAGCTAATCTTGAAGCTATCGCTTTTTGCTATTCTTCCAAAGAACCAGTCCGATCGAGAAAGATGAATGGCCCAAGCGGTTTTATATTTCAGTAAACCAACCAATAAGAAGCTAAACTGGGTGCTTAATCCTAACATTTTAATGGCTCAATATTTCCAAGCGTTTAGCATAGCATGAGAGGTTTGCTTGTCTTTCAAAAGGAGACAATGTTTATTTCGAGCTTACTGCCATGGCATGGCATTCAGTTCGTGTGTCCAATCTATGTCAGTCGGTGTTTTTAGATGTTCGCTTTCTCAAAAGCAATTCTTTTCCGCTTATTCAGATAACTAATTGTTTATGGACACGACGAAACTAATTTCGAAAATTGTCCTTTATATGTTCGATAAGCTCTTTAAAATACCTACATGATAGTTTTCCCTACTCTTTTGTATACTCCAACTCGTACAATCCCTACCCTTTTATATACCAAGTGCCTGAAAAGGTACCCCTGTTGATGAGCCTCCTCGTCTAGTCCACTATGGGAATCGTAACCCCAGGCTTCACATGCAGTATAATTATAGACCATCTTAAGCCCTGGGTTCCCCCAAATCGTCCGCTTTTGATTTCCAAAACAACACGTTATACAGCTATTAGTCATAGTCGCATTCTTTTATTATTTTTTGTGTTTCACATCAAGTTATCATATGAGTGGACTTCTATAAACAGCCATACACTCGTGCAAGCGTGTCAAATACCGTCCCAATCTTACCTGGGCGACAGGCATTCAAAGGGGAGAGAGAGGGGAAAACGAGAAGCGTTAAGGGCGATCGGGGATGGGGGGGAGTTATTCTTGGTTTTCACCCACGTGACTTCCGCCTTGACGACGGTTGCCATCCGCCATGTTGGTGCCCAAACAAACGCGCCCAATAGAGATATCGACCACAGTGAGAATGTAAGCTTAAATCGGTTCTTTGCGTAGTTTTGTGCTGTGGAAGTAGAAGTGACTGAGATAAATTGATTACATTTTATCGAATACCTTCAGTGGTATCCGCAACAAGGAGAATTTGAGGAAGAAATGACTACAGAGCGGAGAGAAAAATAAAAAAAAAGTGATCAGTCGCGGAGACACGGAATCGAAAGACGTGTTTAACAGCGAACGGGTTTTTGGCAAGCATTTTTTTTTCTGGGAAGCCAGCTCCTTACTGGCATAAGCACGACGTAGATTGGGTTCTTCCCACATCCCAAATTGCTCTGAAAAATTATCGCGCTAAATTAGGCCATGATGTAAACGCAGAGAGAGCTGAAAGGACAAAGAAGCGATATGAACTTGCGCGCGGTCAAACAAGAGTGCGAAGTGAAGCGGAAGAGAACGTAGCCAATGCGCTAAATCATGGATTTCCTATACTACTGCACACCATGTCTTACCCGAAAATTTTAAACTGATGAAGTCATTAGTAGCAGTGATAGAATTATAGGGATACTGAATGCCTTTGAAATTAACGGGATACGTGATATTTGGGCAAAACGTCATGCATACCAAGAATCAGAAATTTGCTTACAGGTCGAACCTGTTCTTCTCATTCAGACTGTAGCTCCAAAGAAACTACTGAAACTTGTTGTAGGAAAATCTGTACCTCTCTCCCGCCGGGTGCTAAAGACTGCGTTGAAGATTTTGGAGATCAGTCTTGTTCTAATTATGGACTGGAAGAATCTCAGCTGTGGTTTTTTGTGATATTAACATATTTTGTACCCGTCGCCGTAGGTTTGTTTATCTTTTGCGGCGCTGCATACTTTTCGTATCGGTACATGTCGCGGACTGTTTCGGATTCGGAAAACATGCTCACGATCGTGAAGTAGAAGATCAGGGAGGGATAACATTGCAGAGTAACTTTCCTCGTCTATGTCAGACACCGCCATCTAACGAGCAAGACGATCCATTGAACCCACCTAAAGAACCAAGTGTACCACCTCCCCCTTACAGTGAGATAGAAGAGGACAGTTCAGGGGGAGTATCTACCTCTCAAAATACCCATCAGGATATCCAAATTATTCTCTGACCGGTTTTCGTTTAACATTTATTATAATAGTTCAGTAGTTAATTCAGTGGCAGTGGCAGGGTTAAAGCTGTCGTCACGCAATTTCGTAATTGCCGGCCATGAATAATTCTACTTGTGTTTATTTTTGTCTGCTGGCAGTGTAGCTTTCACTATATTGAAGTTCATAGTCAGTCT
>OMLO01003581.1_pt1 | contig 12813 bp, 10 predicted proteins | sample 1674811 | NCBI WGS metagenome assembly OMLO01 (sample SAMN06265003, study PRJEB25207) | coral metagenome | isolation source: Coral host | place: Mexico:La Bocana,Puerto Morelos, Mexico | collected 2008-11-13
CGGTCCATAAACACGCAAAAAAAAGAACTTGGCCAATATCCAGCCATCTTGACCTCACGCTTGGTCAATAACCCATACATATTAGTCTTGTAATAAGACTAGGACCCGACTTCACACGGCAGAAGTTAAGTTTGAGTCACCTCCGTTTCTTTTTTTTTCGGGTTCTGCTTGTCAGTGAATGTATAGAAAAGTTTGGTGATGAACTGGGTGAGGAGGTGTGGGAAGCCGTCAACGCCATTTTTGATGTTCTACCACTAGCGGCCATTGTGGACAACAAGGTAAAACTTTCATCGGCTTTGACGCTTAACTGAATATAATGATGATTCAAGCCTTGTATTTACTAATCATGACCGCTTGATGTACCTTAAAAAGTGTTCAGAAAGCTTGCGGCAACTTTGACTGTTTTATGATTTTTTTTATATCACAATTATCTGCATGGAATTGACGTGGACAGTATAGTTGCCGTTCAAGGCAATGCTCGTTCGTTGAAGATTGTAAAAAATTGTATTTGTTGGCTTCTACTTCGTCTACCAGACACAGATAACGTAAAATGAACTAAACAACATTGAACCAACATGGAATGACGTACGAGTAATTTCCAAGCAGTATGCTCTCATTTGTATCTTGTTGTCCCAAAATAAATTCACGTGCGTTAGCACTCTCAGGGGAGGGGACAGGGAGAGAGCTCCATATTTGACTTAAATATCGTTGGTAAGTCATTCTACTATGTTGTTTGTATTTGCAGATCTTTTGTGTTCATGGGGGTATTCCGCTACCCAGTCAAGGCGGTGGGCTCGTCTCTTCCATCGACAACATTCCCAGTGTTCTATTCAATCCGGAGAAGCAAAGTAACCTGGCCTGGGAGCTTATGTGGGGCGATCCTTTACGGTACCAAAATATCTTGCTATGTAGTTTAGCCGAAATTTGGTAACTTTGAAAAGTGGTTCACAAGTGTTATTCTCCTATGATCTGCATGAGCCTTTTAAAAATATTTAGTAGAAGGATCTCTCTCTAACGGACCATGACAGGGGCAGTATATAGTCTTAAATTTAAATGTGTGTCTTTTCTCTGCTTTCCCATGGCCTTTTGTGCTGTGGGAAATTTGCAGCAGCCATTAAAATTTTGTTCACGCCTTGTCGTCTTGTCGCTCGTGGAGAATTTCGTCAAAACTGAGGAGGTGGCCTCACCTCCAGCTTTTGCGCGGCCATTCTCTTACTCGACTGCTTGCATTTGTTGACTCGAAAACCATAGGGGGAATGAGAGGTGAACTGACCTCAGCATGGTAGGATCTCGTATTAGCTGCTAGCACCTTTCATTAAGTCTACGTGCACAGACCTGAAATCGATGGGTGCATTTTTAATATAAAAAGAGTAATGTTTTAAGTTCTTTTTTAAAAACGTCAAGTGATTTATTTTTCATTTTTAATCATTACTTGAATAAAAAATAAAAATACCTTACACTGGTAAAAGTACCTCCAAGAAAAAATATTTCGAATTTGATTTCTTTCCAGCTTAAAAAGCTCCATTTAATTTTCTCTTTACAAATCGTTCATTATTCACTCTGAACAAAACTAAAGCAACTAGTTCTATCCTTATTTAAAAAGGTTGCTAAGTAATATATAGATTTATATTGATGAGGCCCTCCAATACAAACAATATCATGTGACAAGCAATAATCTCCATGGTGACAGCGATTGTGTCGCGTGATGTAACTTTTTAGAGCAAGAAAAAGAAATATTTCATTCTTGTTCTCTTTCCTTGTTAATGAGCATCGTCTTCGCTCGTCAATAAGTTGGACTGGAATCCTTCGTCATCGTTCTCGCTCTCACTAGTCGGTGACAGAGGTCCTTCGTCGCTGCTTGGTGACCTGGCGCGCTTAGTGGGCTGAGTTAGTCGCTGTAGAAAGTCACTTGTAGGACCATCTCCACTTAAGCCTTGTTTACTATGATGGATGCCGTACATGAAGTATATAGCCATACCTTCAAGAACACAACATATTCATTACATTGTGCTGTTCATGCGCAAGAGTGCCAAAGTTAAAAAATATATAAAGATATTAAATTATCCCTAATTTCGCTTTTTAGTTGCAAGATGGTTATCATTTGAGTAGTCACACATTGGGGTTTTGGCGCTCAAACTTGAAAGTGGCAACCACCTTGTGCAGCACAGTAAACAGTACTACGTGAAAAGACTGCATGATATCTTCACACACTAGATTCTTATTTCAATTGTGGACTCACAGGAATGAACTGTGGTAACTGGCTTGAGCACCAGTCCCGACCCAACCAAGTGTGGTGTGTAACTACAAGCACACTCTCAGTACACAGCTAAACACGTTTTTAGCGAATCACCAGCCGCGCATTTTCTCCAGTGAACTGAGTTTGCGTTCTCGACGATTGGAGAGCAAGAGAAATAGTCATGCAAGTCAAGATTTAAGTTACCGGTGTTATCTTTAGTATCTGATCTCAAGATCTTATCGACTTGTAGAGCTTTCTGAAAGGTGGGTCACATTTTCTCACAAAGAAACATTTTCGTTGTTTTTTCCTGTAGTCCGCAGTAGAGCGTGGGAAAAGTAGCTCTGTTTTTGGGCTTGCTATTTACAAACAAATTCTCTACCTCTTTAAAGCCAGGCCGAGCTTTGCTCAACTTTTTTTTTAAAGTCACTTCATCATATAGCATGCAAGAGACAGCAAAACACTTACCGATAAATATCCAGGCAGCAAACCGGGCCCAAGTCCACCGAGACAAATTAGTCAGCAAGTAGATATTTGTAAAGATACTGGTCAGCGGAACAAACGGAGAGCATGGTACCGCGTGCAAAACTCTCATCTGCCTCGTAGGCAGCAGGAACAGTAACACCAACGAAAGGATGCTAGTGAGCGCCATTAGACAAGTGACAAATATGACGACAGGATTCTGTTGTGCGATGTGAAGCAAGCCACTGCCTGGAGATACGGTGATAGAAAAACCGTAAACGGAAAAGAGAAGACAAGCTGAAGCAAGTCCCGCCATGCGGTGAGTGTCTTCGCTTGGTGTCTCTCCTAGCCTGGCGCGCAAGTCGTTTTTAGTTCTTTGGCTTAATGATGATTTAGTGAATCGGTTCTTTATCCCGCTACTTAGCTTTACACAACAAGTGGCTGTTTCATCATCTGTCGTATCGTCCTCTTCGATATCGCTCTCAAATTTCGACGAGGGAGGCCTGTAGCGCTCAAGTAAAACAGCTAACGATACCGCAGTGTAGGCCATGAGTGTTCCTATAGACAGCATCTCAACCAGGTCATTGAGATCCAGGAATAAAACAATTCCTGCCGCGCTGATGCAGAAAATTAATGCAGCTCTTAAAGGGATCTGAGTTCTGTTACTAATCTTAGCTAAACTTTGAAATAAAAGTCCATCATTTGCCATGGCGTAGATTAAACGGGTGCCCGCATAGGTGAAGGTTATGATAGCGGTTGACATTCCAAAAAATCCCCCGATAGCAACAAAATATTTGCCAACTTTGAAGCCCGTATAGCTGAATGCGTCAGGTAGCGGACTGTAAAAACTGAGCTTGTTGTACGGTATAATCAGTGTTAATATTGCCGCAGTAATCAGGTAAATGAACACACCAATGTACGTGCTCACAGCATTGGCGAACGGGACGGCTCGTAGAGGATTCTTCGTTTCTTCACTGGCCGAGTTAATGATGTCGAAACCGAGAAACGCGAAATAAGAAAGAGATGCGCCTTTCATGATGCCATCGAATCCGTACGGCGCGAATTTTTCAAGTGTTTCCCAATTAGTTGTGTCCATAAAGTAGAATCCAGACAGTACAATAAATAACACCACTAGCAAATTGATAAGAGTCGCAAATCGCATGAACAAGGCTGGTCTTCGTGGCCCTGTGGCGGCCAGGAGACCGAAGAAAATAACGATTGTAAAACCGATGAAATCTGGAAACCTTCGAAATCCTTTCACGCTCCAATTAGCCAGATTTTCGGTCATGAACTCCGAGATTCGTTCGCCGCTAACAGAGTTCACAAACTTGCTAAATTCATTTCCTAGCAATGCGCTAGCGAGAACGTTTTCCAAAATAAGGTTCCATCCTATTATAAAAGCCCATATCTCGCCCAGAGCGAAGTATGTATACAAATACGACGATCCAGTCTTTGAGACTCGAGCGGAGAACTCGGCATAACACAGCGAAGACAAAATGGCTGGGACTGCCGCTATCATGAGGGAAATCACTATGGCTGGCCCTGCTGTATCTCGAGCGATTTGTCCTGTGGCCACGTACAAGCCAGGTCCTAGCATGGAACCCATTCCCAGCAAAATGACATCCAAGACAGTTAAACACCGGTTGAAATATGTGTCTTCGTCTGTTAGATCATTCCTTCGTGAGCGGAGAAGAAGTTTAAAGAAGTTTGTACAGCTCATATCGAATGCCTAGTTTTCCACCTACATTAAATTTGCTCTCTTGAATATAGTGCCACTTGTTCAAACACCTCTTTACCCGGCGATCGTTTGGTGTGTTGTTGTCAGTTTATTAGCCGATTCAAGCTTGTCTGCATTCTTTCCTCTCGAAACTTGTTACTCGGACAACGGATACTCTTGAGAGTCTTCTAACGGAGAAAACGACACTCAAGAACACGTGTGGTCTTACTTTCTGGTCCTGTTGACAAGTAGAAAAATCCTATTCCGTCTCTGCTCCGCTGAACTCATCTATTCCTCTTCTACAACTATGAAAAAATTAACTTTCAAATTAGCCGATATTACGTGTCAGCGCTGTTGTTCTTTAGTTTGCTTTGTTGACCTTGTGCAAGCTGAACCGGTATCTGTGTAAATGTTCACATAAACGTTCTTTCGTCCTGATTCACTGGCTTCAGTTAGTTGTTTGCACTGTCACGGAGAAGAAATGTTTTTTCTACTAAAACAACGCCGACCTGTTTGTTATTAAGTAACTGAAGGGAAGCGAAATGATCTCTTGATTAAATAGTTTCTATTGTTTAATGTATATAACACACTTTTATTTAAATTAGGGGGCCATAACGTAGCATGTGTGTCGTTCCATGTCATTATCTTTCACCAACTGTCACTTATTTCACAACCGATTGAGAGTGTTCATTGTGATGTCATTACATTTCAACTGTATTTCTTTCTCTCTTTATTTCCGCTTTAATCCTGGCGAGCTTCAAATGACAAATATCATAATCAGCAAACGACGTCTTGCGTTTGAATACACTCACACTGCTGAAAAATTTCTCAAAGTTAAAAAATGTTGAGAGGTTGTGTCGGTATAAACCTACTCCAAGGTCTTCAATACAGAATAAATTTTCCGAATTACTGAGACATTGTCATGTTCTCTTGAAGTTTTACTGCTTTACTTCCTTCTTCCCTGAAAAGAAAGTTTTAGCTTAGTCCTCGAAAGTGGGTTCGCAAGGGAATAATCATGCTGTTTTCTTTGTTGAGGAGCCATTGGTCATATTAAAATATTGCGTTCGTCTTCTGCTTATGTCGCTGGTATGTCTTGTGAGGACATGTTAGCATAAACATAAGCGAAAGACTTTCAGTCAATCAGCTTATGCCGACCATGACTTCACTGGACACAACAGCGACACAATTAGCATAATCATAATTAGCACAAGCAGAAGGCTTATAATTATGCTTATATCTCAGCTGTCCTTATTAGCTTAGGGGAGCAGGGATGGCGCAGTGGTGATCGCGCTCGCCTCCTACCAGCATGGCACGGGTTCAAATCCTAGACCCGGTGTAATAAGTGAGTTGGGTTTGTTGTTGGTTCTCGTCCTTGCTCCGAGGGTTTTTCTTCTTCCACAAAAATCAACATTTCTAAATTCCAATTCGATCGGGAATTCAAGGGGGGTTGTCACTCTTATGAGCGGTATGTGCTACCCTTGTTAAACAAAGTTAATTATTATATATTTTTTAATACCTTTCTAATGCTAATGCTTGTGTTGCAAGTGCAGAGCGGGCTTAGATTCACGAATATGTATGGGGATTTATCGTCAGTATGTACTCACAGAATTGGACGGAGAGAAACCCTTGTCTTATTCCGGCTGAGGAGTTGTAGAGCTGCAGATTTTATATGTTTCCTTACAGAATATAATCCACTGTTGTTCTCACAGGCGAGTTCGGAAATAGAGGAGATTTAAGTTGGTCTGAACTTCCTTTGTTGTAGGCCAGAGGACGTTAATCCTGAAGTTGTAGAGGACCTCAAAAGAAACGAGGGGTTTGTTTTCAACAAAAGGAGAGGTACCGCTCATTTGTTCAGGTGGGTGTGACGCGTCGTGACGTTCTTAGACGACATATATTTCGCGATTTTTGTAAATTAATGGTAGCTTACTACAGTTTTCATGGATTATAAGAGTCCAACTTCTAACTCTTTTGAAACATGTTCCAAGATGTTTTTTTTCTGTTTACTGTCTGCTTTAGTCTTTTACATTTCTAGGTGAAATTTAAATAATTTAAAAGTCAACAAATAGCCAAAATGAACGACCGAGTACCTAAGGAGAGACTGGGCACTAGTAGGTTAAATGATGTTTTTTCAAAATCTACCTGTATGACCTTACCTCAGAATTTCAGGAATAGGACTTTGGCTTTGATTTAACATTAATGCAAAGTGAAAGCAAGTCTTCCAAATTTTTTTTAGATTTTGGCTCTAAACGATATCTTCATCATGGGTTCTTGAACGGTAGGTTTTCGAGCAATCCTTGATGAAAGACTTGGCCGATAATTGAACTGCGCATGCCTTTAATTTGAGCGCGCGCTCCTGTGACGCCATGTATCACGTGCGAGAAAGCAAGAGTAAATAAGAGTTTTGCAATAACTGTCCGTTTTTATCATCGATAAGAGGACAGACGGATAAAGTTTGGACTTCCTCGGACTTCCACGCGCAGCTTTATGCAAATGACTTCTTGTACGCGTCAGACTTGATTTTCAAAAATCTTTTTATTCCCGGTGTTTGACCAGTTTCGGGTCTTGTTATTGTAAAAAACAAATTGATATCTGTTTTTTATGCGTGTCTCCTCTTTTTGAAGATAAATTTCGTCGTAACATTTTGAAAGTTTTCCATTTATCATCAAAACTCGTACTTGCACGCGCTGCTTTATGCAAACTCGGAGCTACTTGTACGCGTCAGACTTGCCTTTCAAGAACTATATTTATTCCCGGTATTTGACCAATTTCGGGGCTTGTTATTTTTGCGGCTCGTGGTTCCACAGCCACTTTGACAATGGTATGACGCAATTTATCGTCAATAAGAGGACAGACGCATAAAAAAACTGATGTCAATTTGTTAACTCTTTTACCGCTTGTTTATCGACCTTTTTATAAGTAAAGTAAAGAAAAAGCTATTAATGTGTCAAGAGAAATTAAAATTATTTACATAAAGGGATATTAATAAAAATCTATATACAATTAAACTATGTAGCATGTATAAATTGTACAATAAAACATTGGGTATATAAGAGACAGTCTCAAATAATTGCAAAGGTTACAGAAGCTATTGTTGTTGTTTAAGAGTGTCGTTAAGTCTTTTTTCCTAATATTCTTTTTAAAGCCCCGGCCAAACGATCGCAACATGTCAACGCAACATATCGCAAGATTGTTGGGCGCAACATGTTGCGCGCGTTTGTCCGCCCTGTTGCACCGTGTTGCGACATGTTGGGTGTTGTTGGCTCAAATTTGACCATTTTCAAACTTGAAGCCCCGGCCAAACGATCGCAACATGTCAACGCAACATCGCAACATTGTTGTTCGCAACATGTTGCGCCCGTTTGGCCGCCCTGTTGCGCCGTGTTGCGACATGTTGCGTGTTGTTGGTTCAAATTTGACTATATTCAAACTTGAAGCCCCGGCCAAACGATCGCAACATGAAAACGCAACATATCGCAACATTGTTGGGCGCAACATGTTGCGCGCGTTTAGCCACCCTGTTGCGTCGTGTTGCGACATGTTGGGTGTTGTTTTCTCAAGTTTGAATATGATCAAATTTGAGCCAACAATACTAAGACATGTTTGAAAGCAGTTTGAAACTACCGCCACGTATAGCGAACTTACGTTTTTCAAATGCTGAAGTTGTTTTCGTTTGTTGATAGGGCTCGTTGCGTCAATTCTGCACGCATGACTAGCCATCGTAGCTGGCGGAAGTGGGTGCGCGCGCGAAACTTTTGCGGCGAAGCAGCAAGCGAAATTCAACTAAACTCCTCCACATTCTTCTCGCGACCTGCGCTGCTTTTTGCACTCGCGTTCGGGACCGAAGTTCGCGCGGGCACCCACTCCCGCCGGCTACACTACTACAGGAAATCTTAGCGCTCGCTGCTGAGTCTCGGAAAACCTGTGGTAAGCCACCTTAAAGACCCTTTGTCACTTACCGTGATGTATCGCGGGCAAACAACTGAATCGTAGATCAAGAAACAGCCATTTTTATGCGAAACCTTGACTTGTTTTATAGCGCGGACGCCTTGGACGCCTTCTTGAAAAGGAATCAGCTTACCCACGTGATTAGGGCGCACGAAGTACAGCAAGCTGGTTTTCAGGTAAGTAACTAGAATTACACACGTGATTCCTCACCTAAACAGAGAAATTGGGAGTTCTTATCTGTACGACACACACTAATGACAAAGTAATGGGAAGAGAGCATAGGCTGGTTTGCCCTTTCAGCCAATGTCTAATAGTAGAGACTTCAATGGAAGAAACATTTTCTCCATTGTCAATCGTAACAGCCAGACAAAAACTGTGGTCGTATTCTCGAGTCCAACACAGTTTGGCGTTAAGGACGGTGCCTACTGAGCACAAAGGTTTTCGCCCCAGATTAGGACCATGCGAAAAACGTAAATCTTTGCAAGAGCTATTGGAATCCACAAAGAAAAATAGGGGTGGCCATGAATTTTTTCGAGATAAGTAGCCTTAAATCTCAACAAAAATGCTGACATCAGCATTTTTAAAATAGGGAAAGAACATTTCTTCACATATCTCCTTATAATTCGCCTTTAAATACAGAAACGCAAACACATAAAAATTTTAAACTAAATGGTGAATGGTAACAAAAACCATATGATATGTTTTTAATAACAAAATCTTTGTAACAGCCCTTTAGCGTCTCTGACAGCTTTCCTCTGGTAAAATACAGTCTAAATAGCTTTTTCTCAACACCAGAAATTGATCACGTGTTGATCGTGTATAACATAAAATGTAGCGATAACCACGCGATTTTTGAAGTTATTCATCTTTTTTGAAAACTTTTACGGTGCCCGTTCCATTTTTTCTTGTCACCTCTCCAGGGAGTGATACATTAGCATCTCTCGCACTCGTTTTGCGCGCGTTGTGGTGCATGTTTACAGCTGGATTTCAGTGTAATGTTAAACAGATATCAGCTGGAAGCCGTTAACATTTTGTGGTTAGCGATCTGCTGCTATTTTGGTTGTTTCCTCCAAGTGTAAGCTGTTTGGTTATCAGTTATTTTTACTTTAGAAAACATCCATCCTTCCGTTTTAAAGGGAAAATATTCTTTAAACTTTTGCGCTGGAACGTAAACGAATATTGTGATGTTGGTGTTGCGATCGATCGCGCCGGCAGCAAAATAACTACTCTTGAGGTTTTCTTCTCCCTTCACTTGCCTTCGGGTATTTATGGAACTCTTCTTCTCGAGCTTATGCTGCTAACCACAATAGCGAAAAAGAAAACACTTTTCGCGTGGAATTGCAGGCTTCACTGATCAGCGGGCCATTTTCACGCGTGTCAAGATTTAAATTTGCGGGTAGAACTCGCGCGAAAAATTACTTATCCACAGAGCTAATATCGCAAAAACTGATCCGGTGAACGCTTAGCACTTTTTAATGCAAAAATCATTCAACGGCAAAAGCGGAATGCATGTGCGAACTTGTAAAAAGGCATGGTCCAGCTTTTTTAGAAATTTCCTTCAACCTGCCTCAAATGCAGGTTTGGGAGGAAACAATTGTTTCAATTTTCACAATGCCGGGAGAAATTATGTAGAACTTGTGCAGTATTGATGCGGGGAGACTTAAGCCCCCCTTTTCCACGTTTCCTATAGCTAAGTTCCAACATTTTTTAGACCCTTGGGCACTTGCTATTCAGCCAATTATTCCGGTACTCTGGTACTGGTAACAGGAACAAATGGTACAGAATTTCCGTGAAACTTTTCCGGAAATTTCGAAAATTGTTGAATTTCTGGTAACCCTCTTGAGTTTTAAATTGTTTTTGGCTCCTCAGTTGTCCTTCATTTCCGGAAATTCCAGAAAATATTGCTCCATTCGCCCCTGGGAATTTTTGGCAAAAGCGCTCTATATTTGTACATTTAGGAAAAGAATTGGAGATGTTGTTTTAGAATGTTTCAACCTTGGTTTCGCCTTTATTCCTCACCAGGTTCAACAGAACGGCAAACTGCTGACCGTGTTTTCGTCGTCGCAGTACTGCGGTGGGTCAAATGAAGCTGCCTGTATCCTGGCACATCAAAACAAACTGCGAACAATCCGACTGGATACCACATGAACAACAGAAGTTTGTATAGGTACCCAAGTTTAAAGAATAATAGATACTACCCTGTCGTTGAGTTTTAAATGGTCTGTTGGTTTATTTAAATAATAAAGTGAATTATTTATCTTAAAGAATATTATAGAAAATGATGTTTAAATTAAGGTCGCATTTTGACCATAAGCGTACCTTTTAATTATGTTGTATTAATTATATTTAATTAAACGTTGTTGGCCTAAAAGGGACTCTAATAGCTTTCTAAAGCAATATAGCGCGTTAGTCGTTTTTTAAACGTCCGAAATTCTCTACAGGCTGAAGGAAACCTCAGAAAGTAGTTTAGGTATGAATATTTTACGATTAACATTGGGCTGTGTACAAATAAATTGCAAGCTTACTCTTGCATTGGAACTAAAAGCAATACAAGCAAAATTTTGAAAAAATTGCCCTATTTTTCCTTTCAGTAGTTTTGTTTATAGTTGACACCAAGACTTGAAACGCCTTTAGAGTGTGTAACCTTTTTATGACGATTGTACGGATTGTAAACTCTCATACCGAAGCCAATCGAATCTGCAAATACGTTTTTGTATCCCAGCTACAATATAAGTGGACTATTTTTGGAGATATAAGAGTCTTGTTAGCGTTTCGTTGTTTCTTCGGTTTTACAAGTTATAAACATAAAAACTAATACAGTGTCCCCTCTCACCTAAGGACAATGTTCATTCTCAGAGTCAGGGATGTTGTGGAGGAAATTACGTCATTTAGATAGAATCTAAACCGGTTGGATGCATAACGTGATCCATGTAAGAAAATGTCTGAACAAGTTGAAGTTGCTTTGAAATGTTCTTTGTAGGTCACTATTAATAATGATATAGCGCAATAGTTTATACTAAAAGTAACTCTATGCGGCTCAAAATAAACCAAGTTTTATTCAAAAAGTTTATTTTTGTTTTCTTCCTAAAGCGCTAAAGCTTAAACGTATTACCGAGGGGAGATCAACCACAGCAGACTGAGGTTGGGTATCAGGACTAAGCGTTCACGATTTCTTATTAAATAGAACTTAGCCATGAAAAGAATGTCCAGCTCTAACAGAGGACCTCTCTGGAAGAATGTCATCAGGGCCTGGTCACAAAGTATAAGGAGGAGGAGGTGTGGTTCGGAGCATTTGAAAAAGCATTGGATAGAAAACACGTGACCACCCCTTCCATTTGGCACAAAACTGAGTTACCCACCCTTAAATGAAGGTTGTAAATTACATGACCCACCATAATCCAACAAAAATCAAACTTTATGTATGAACTTGTGGCGTAATTTACGTGTTAGATATAATTTCTTAACAGTGATCCATACGCATCTAAGAAAATACTCTACTAAAAACACGACCGTTAACCTTGCCCACTCGGCCTCTGGCCTCGCTTCGCGTGAAATATTGATCCATCTAGAAAAAGGGTGAATTGAGTCCTATGACTGAATAACTTCGAGACCCAGGCCCAAGCATGTGAGTCCCAGACCCATGGACGTGAGTCCCGTACCCTTTTAGATAAGTAGCATGCAGATAAGTTAATACGATTGGCCAGTTGGTGTTCTTGAAGGCCATCATGTGGAAAGAACGTTGTCAGTTGGTGCACTGGGACTCCTTACTCATTCAGTTAAACTTCATGGCTTTCTTAAAGATTCACATATTACCTGTAGAAGTTATGTTTTATATAGAAACCAAAAAAAACAGAGGTCTGAGAAGTTTTTGGCCAACTGTTCCAGTATAGTTTCGAGACTTTGATAACAATTTTAACTGTGTGGCCGGCAAGCCTGGTATACAATAGGATGACCCAACCCCATGGGTGGCTGATAAAAAATGAATTACCCACTTCATGGATGCTTCAAAAAACCGACCGGTCAGAGATTGGTGAGAATACCCGAGGAAAATGGAACGACATTTCCGATAAAACTGGGCCAACCAATACCAATGGCCTTTACCATTATTTTTTTCTTTCTTTTCTGAGTTCTCTAATTCAGGCAAAGAACCGGTTTGCCAATAATGGAACGGCGAATTTCAGTTAGAATATTCTGGCCGAAATGAGTGGACCTCCTCCAGACGTCATCCCGAAAATTCCTGTCGGAAAAAACCGAACGAACCTTTTTATTTGAATTCCGACCGAAATTTCCGGAATTTTTGGCATAATGGCGAGCACCCCGTATCTAAAGCAGGCTCCTTGAGTCCCCTTTTCCCCTTTGTCTTTTTCCGCACCGAGTTACAATCTCGTACCTCGAGTCTTCGTTCCTTACTGCGCATGGCTTGACGAAACGAGCGACTCTCGAAAGATCCATTCGA
>OMLO01003582.1_pt1 | contig 12812 bp, 10 predicted proteins | sample 1674811 | NCBI WGS metagenome assembly OMLO01 (sample SAMN06265003, study PRJEB25207) | coral metagenome | isolation source: Coral host | place: Mexico:La Bocana,Puerto Morelos, Mexico | collected 2008-11-13
TAGCCGAGATGATGGAGGTGACCGAGAGGAGAAACAAGACGTTACCCTACCATCCGGGATTGGACACCTATGATCCCGCCTTTGGCATCTTGGTGGAGCCTTAGACGTGTCATTTTGATTCATGTTGTCCAATTGAAAGCCTCACCCCTCTGTGCCCCTTTGGCAACCCTCTGAGCATGTGACTTGCTCTAGCAACAACCTTCACTCAAAATTGGAAGTCGAAAGGTGCTGCTTCTCTTCTATGCGCTGACTTTGTGAAACTTTCATTGATTCATTTCTGGCTGCTTCCCTTTTTCGCGCCGGCCTCTTGGATGGCTTCCAACTCCAAATCCTCCTTTTGGAGCAGCGACCGCAGGACTTGCGGCACCCGTGTCACCACTTTGGCCATCTTCAGCAACTGCCATGCCATACCGAGCAGTTCGCACGCACCGTCCACCTCAGATGAAGTGAAGTGGTTTCAAGATGTTTCAAGTGGTTTCGCATCTTGGAAGAAATCCAACGACCATTTCATTCCCAAAAGATTTCGATAAATCACTGTAAATGACAATATATCAATAATGAAAAAAAGACCTTCTTAGACAGTGAGATCAAAGAAGCCTGAAAAATTGCGGACCTCAGGTCCTGGCAAGAAAATCAAACATGTCTCCAATCGTCAGTAAGACCTGAAGATGGTGTGGGCATTCACGAGGCCATCAGAAAATTTAATGCAAGAAAAAGCTGGCCCATACAAATATGTAGATCCTAACTGCCTGATTTCCTTGCTTTTTCTGTTCTGTATGGCTCTGCAGTTGTGCAGTTCACGTTCATTCAGCGCTGGCCTCTTCGTAGAACCTCAGCGGCTCCTGCTGTACTCGAATGGCACGATTTCTGTCGCCCTGCCGCCGCGAGAGTCTCAAGCTGCCACGTGCTGGCTTCCTGGGAGAACACTTCGAAGCTGAAATTGAAATTTGAGTGATGCGAAGTTCGAAGGTGGAGGTACCCGAGGTATATCTGTGTATATCCACCACAAGGATGTTTACATTTATGGTGTTCCTCTCTCGACAGGTTCTGCTCAATCCCAGGCTCCTTCCAAAATGCCAAATCACCAAGAGAAGGACTGCTGTCAGCGACATGAGAAGCTCTGGCCTTTTCGAGTCAGGAAACGTTGAGACACCATATGAGACACCATGCCATGAGACACCTCAAGCTGACTCACCAGCTGACTCACCATGCGACCATGCCTTCCCAAGCCCACTCCACTGATGGCTTCACCTTAGTGTTGTTGATGTCGATCGAATTTTCACAATTTTCCAAACCTCGGAATCCAAGCAGTAGAAACAAGGGCTTCCATCTACCGTCGTAGCGGAGTGCTTGACCTGGCAAACTCACACAAAATCCGATCTGCAGAACGGTGGCTTCTTTGCTTCTTTTCACAAGTTTTCATCAGTTTTTCTTAGAAACCATGGCAGCTGGGCATGGGTTCGCGAGTTGCCACACTCACATGCCTCCGGTGTGCACTGGTCGTGGGCCTGGTCAGCTGTAGTCGAATCTCTGATCTGCAAATGTCCGTATGACAAAGTAGATCAAATGAGATATTTCATTTATTTCATTTCTGATTTCACCTCAAAAAAATGTGTATCACCACTTCAAATCACTCATAGATCGCCACCTCGGTGCAAGCGGGTGGTCGACGTGGCTCGCATGCATAGCAACCAAATCCATCCACCGTGACATTCACCTCAGCTGCGCTCAATGACGAGTTCAGGTGGCAAGAGGTTGACGTGTCCACGCCCCTCAGGTTCTAACAAGTTCCCGGAGATGGGAAGAATTTGCACAACTGCAGTCCTCATCCACAGCCTGTCATCAAAAAGAAACCTTCTTCATTTCCAAACACCATCTCCGCATGGACAAACAAACAGGCAGGTGCTGCGCAAAGGATTTGGGACACACCGTCGTTCACCGGACAGTGTGTATGATTCCTGCAGTCAAATGAACTTTTCTAACATGGAATATTACCCGAAGTTTGGAAGTCTCGAAGAGTCTCAGGCTACGACATCCAATGCACTGGAAGAGGAGCTTCCTCGTCCAAGTCTGGTAACTCCCATCCACAAAGTCCAATGAACACCAGGATTGGGGGGATGTCAACTACTTTCATGTTCAACATTCAAACAACAAACACCGTTTTTAAGAAAGAAACAGAAAACTTAACAAATGCTGGAGGAAAAAAGAAACCACCCAAAATCGAAGTGCCCTTGAAAACAAGAAAACTTCGAAAACTTCAGAAAAACATCGAGAAATTCTATCAAATCCTCAGATTTTCTGAGGTCTCCCACTGGGGCCGAGCTTAGAGCATCTCAAGAAATCCCGGGCGACTTGAGCCGAGATCCATCCATAAGCACGGACGCACGGCAGCTGGGAGCGGATCAACAAAAAAAAGGAGGGCAAAAAGAAGAGCAGAATGTGAAGATGAGAAGGTTTTATTTCAAGGAATTAAAAAAAAAAGTTAGAAAAATGATTTTCAAATGTGAAGAAAAACAGAGAAAAACGAGTTGATAATCAGATCATCGATGAAAAGCACAGTCCATCTTTTTCCAGCCTAAATGTGCGTCTCCTATGCAAGCATAAGCACGCTTGGCAGCGTGAGCAAAGTCATTTCGTCATTTCGTCATTCCCGGACCCGGAGAGCTCTTCAAGCGAAGTCCGAAGTCCAGGCTAGGCTTCCAGACTCGGATGCCACGGGCGCTACCAGTGCTACCAGTGTCACTGTACATGCCGATTTGGAAGAATTTCGGGCTGCTAACGCAGGGACTCTGAGAGATGGCCTTCAAGGGACCTTTCCAACTTTCAGGCCACATCTCAGATCAAATATATATCTTTCATTGCTTCTTCGGCCGCAAGACGCGGCTTTTTCGCACCTGGCAAGTTGGCAAGTTGCCATCCTGTCCATCCTGTCCATTGAATTCCATCCGGTTCATCTGGTTCAAAACAATCCCAGAGCTAAGGCCTTTGAGGGGCTTTCGTCTCTGTCCACAACCGTTTCGGCAGCAGTTTCCAGATTTGGCGCAGGCTCTTCTCCCTGAGAAAATTGATCCATGAAACTTTGCACATCTCTATGAGAAGAAAATGCTATTTGGTGTACATCTGCAACTTGCAAGCTAAACCATGAGACCCAGGATCAAAAACGTAAACAACATGGAAGAATGATATGCAAAAACAGTATCAAGAAAGTGGGTCAAGCGTCTTTCTCTTCGTTCCTTTCTGCTTGGAATGTGGATGACGTCGTCCACGAAGGCATCGTGTCCAGGGAGTCTCTTTGACTGGGTGGTGCTGTCGAAGCACCAGAGGGCCGTGGCCTTCGCAACGTAGAGTGGCAAATTTGATGAAATTTCTTGAGAATTTGTTTAAGATTTTCAATAAAAATACTCAGAAATGCATACGACAAGTTTCTTTAAAAATCATCAACTAAGGATCCGACTCGGACAAGTCAGGTGGTGCTGGCAACTGACCCTTCATCGGAACTTTGGGAGCTTCCACCTGTGTAGCAAGATGTTCAGTTCTCAACTCCAGGTACGACTGGAAATTGTCTTCCCGGCCTTCTCTTGGGGTCGGGCTCGAGGGCTCATGTTCCTGCTGCATTTAATTCTTAAATACAAGAAACAAATGCTACAATCGAAAAAATGCTCAAACAATGGTTTGGATGTAAAGAATCGGCTTAATGAGCCCTTTGATCATCTGACTAAAGTACTTCAAGTACTTATCTTTCAATTCCCTGTCCTTGGTGTCGCACAGTTGCTGGAATCAGGTTCAAAAACTTTCATAAGACTCTCCACGTCAATGTCACCACCTGCATCTTTGGGGATCAGTGGGATGAGATTTGACCCGTGCCTTGCCCATGGCAATAACATAATGCAAAAAAAAGACGTGCCTGTCTGATAAATCAGATTCTCCCAAGGTCTGCAGGACGGCAATTCCTTCCAATGAAAATTCGAGTCCAACTTCCGTGAAGGAAATTCTCAAATCAAAATCTTCTAAAACTAAATGCATGAAACATAATGAAATCTGTCACTGCGACAAAAATGAACACGCAAGCTGGACGGATTCTCGAAACAACGAATCCATAAAGTCATCCAGCCGAGAGTCATTCACCAACTCTGAACTAAAGAGCTTCCGTTTTGTGGCCTCTGCAAAAATCTCCTGACAGCCCACAGCCCCGTCACTGCACCAACCCGTTACCGCCATTGGATTTTCGACTGAAACAAAAAGACGAAAATCTGCAGATCCAAGTGGCTCTGAGGAAGAGCATGAAGTCTTGTCCTCGAGTCGGTCATGTCACGTAGTGAAATCCCATGATTCTTCGTTCTGAAAAATCGAAAAATCTTTTTTCATCCTTATACATCAAGTGTCTTAAAAGCATCTGAGCTCCCGACCGTGATTCATGTAGCGAAGATGGGCGAGCTCATGCAAAAACACGGCCAGCATCGTACCTCGACCAATGAACTCCTGACGCAAGGATGGTCGAAAATATCAATGACAATCTTTTTGATTCATGGGAGTGTTCCACAGAAAAGATATGTTGAGAACAGAAAAAACAACTTGTACACTTTATACCTTCAAAATTCAAGAATTTATAATAATTCATATGAATGGATAACAGTCTTTTGTAAAAACCTGTTTTGACAAACAGGGACTCAGCCCGGTCGAGCCTTTTGGGGATCTCCCTTGGCCGGATGCTTCCGCACGCGCAAGCGCACGGTAGTGAGATAGCCTCACGGTGGCCGAATCCCACTGGTACTGGTTGCGCCGGTTCTGAAGATATGGCATGCTAGCTGCTAAAATGTGAAAACAACTCGCGTACAAGCTTGACTCTTCGTGAATACTTTGCATTGATTTATCCTACAGAAGAAACCTTGAAACAAACCTTATATATTACAATATATCTGAAATAAAATACAAATCTTCAATTCCAACTTTTCCTATCTTATCTTCTTCACATATCTTCTGTTTTTTTTCCGGTCACCTCTGTCAGTGTCCAAGCCACGTTCCTCGCCATTGACCAGCTTGGGTGCGCGCCGGGCCACTCCGGCTTTGCGCTCCTGGCAATGCTGCCTTGGGTGCAAAACATTGCAACGTGGCGAAATGAAAGCTTCATGCCACCATGCCGAGAAACTCCAGAAGAAAATCATACCTGACCAATCAACCAATCCCAGGTGCTTCAATATTGCAAATCCAAAGTAAATCTGACGCGAAGTTCGAACTTCTTCATCTTTATAATTTGGAAACCCCCATGGTTGACATTGACGAAATGCATCGAAATCGGTCCCGAGCCTGATCCGAAAGTGCTGACACAAAGGATTCGCAACTGAAGTGTGCAGCTCTTGCAGCAAATCCTCCACTTTTTCGCAGTTCCTTGAAGCACTTCTCAAGGAGAATTCCGAATGAAAGGTGCGCTGGAAAAATCAAAGGAAATGAAAACGACATGAAAAAACATCCACAAAAACGAGATACGAACAAGGTTTGTTTCAACCAAGGTTCTGGAGTGGGATCTCATCGCCTGATTTCGAAATTTCAGGTCAATCCAGAGATTGAACACACCATCCCACCGCAAAAATTTACCCGTGCCTTTTGTGTTCCACATGATCCGATGTGAGAGCGGTGGTTTCGGCTTCGGTGGAGCTACATCCTGAAACACTCCAACAAGAATTCATGGATCAAACCCAGTGAGGAAGTAACTCAACAGTCATAAAATATCATAGCTCACGACTCGTTCAATAAATTCACTCAAATATAAGAAGTTTGAATTCATGAATTCATCTTTCGAAATTGTGAGCCCTTGGTGAGCTTTGTTTAAAGAATGTAAAAGTATCTCCAGACTTTTTAGCCAAGAGACCTTCGGTGCCTCAGTTTTTTGACATTCCGCCTTTTCGATCGCCGCATCTTTCGCTTTCGCCTTTGCCTTGCCTTTGGCCTTGGCCTTTGGCGTACTCACACTCGACACCTTCGACACCTTCGACACCTGGCATCAAAAATGTGGACCGAAATCGTGTTTCAGAACTCAGAACTCTGACGCATTTCTGTCTCACATCCCGTATTAATCTAGTTAATCTAGTTATTAGTTGGTTTTCTCGTTTCTCAGCCTGAACATCTCGGGTCACATCTCGGGTTGGCGCAGCACTTTTCGGTCTGCAGGATCAAATTGGAAGCGAAACTCCATCTCCAATCCTTTTAGTCCAATTTGGGATATTAAACCTATCCTCACAACAATTCAATATTGGTTATATCTACACACGACACAGCCAAAGGGGGGCAGATAGGTTGGACATGGTTGGACAAGAGACGGCGCATTTTGGCAGGAGAGCCACACGTAAAGGTCCATGTGCATCTATGTACATATAAGTCAGAAAATGTTTTCAGATTAACATATCAGTTTCTTAATTTCTGAAAGCACAAATCCATGAATCTGGTCTCTCAGTTCTTCTACCACTCAGATTCCACAGCCTCACCGACTTCTTCGTCTTCTCTGTGGCTTCTAACTTGTCTACCTTTTCTGCCTTCACGGAACGAGAGCGTTCCTTTGGTGGAGCACTTCGTTCTCGTGCTCGACGAGGTGAAGCTGCTCTTGAGGACATGATCTCCTTCTCCTTGTCCTCTTTCCTCACAAAAGAATTCTGAGCAGAAAAACAAGACCATGAATCGGTCAAAAAAAACGTTTAAACATTGTGATGATTAGACATAGTTGATAACTTACTTTCTTGCAACGTTCATGGGAAGGTTTCACCACTGCTCACTGACTGAGAATCCAAGATAGTCTGTCGAGGCACTTTGCTTGATAGCCGCAGCCGCTGCTCGTGCTTTGTGGCGAGGCTGTACTAATCTGAGAGGATCCTTGCTGGAGGAGTTGCTCCTGAAACAACTCCAATGACCCTCAAATAGTGTTGTCAATAAATTGACAGATGAAAGGATAAGACTGCAGCTTCCAAATGGCTCCTCCTGCTCATCTCGCAGCTTGCGCAAAACCTGCTACAAAGCAAACTGTGATAGAAGCATTCTGGCAACACTGCAACAACTGACACCCTCACTGCTATAGATACACCATCACAGAATCCAACTTCAATGCTTTGGGCTTCGGTTTCGGCAGTCTCAGGTTCGGAGTGTGCAGGAACTCTCACCACAACACAAGATACACAAGCATCACAAGCCTGAGATTGTAGGATGCCAAGATCTCCAACCAAAGTGAAGAGACTGTTCCAATCGCATGGAATCAACTCTTTGACCTCTTCACGTGGTCTGCGTGGAGACAAAGACCGAGTACTACCACTGCGTTGCAACGATGCGGCAGAGGGCGACCTCCGTGAAGTGAGTCACAATATCAGAATATCATCACACGAATGGCATGGATAGTTACGGATAGTTACGGATACTTCCCAGTTTCTTCAATGTTTTTTGGATTTGTTGAAGCTCTTCGAGGAATGAAGTCATCTTCCATCTTCCATGAAATCCAACTTGTCACAGGGTGAGGCCAGGATCCGCAGGACCTGCCAAAGGTCGGCAGCACCTTCGGGGGTTCTGAAGGAGACCTGGCGTTCGGCGATATTTTGCATAGCTACCCAGCCACCGGAGAAACGGAACATGGCAACCTCTGTCGAAGTGCAACAAAGTGCGATCCAACCGAAACCCATCAAACCCATGACACTTATCAAACTTATCAAAACAGACTGAAGCTGATTTTGGCAAATCCCTGGAATGCAGCAAGTGGATGATCACCTTTTCCAAACAACGTGGATGAAAGCAAAAAAATAACAAAGAACGATTGCGGTGAGACGAAGAACGGAAAAGAAAACCCTTCACCCACCAAATCTCACAACGTCCCAAAACACCGGAGCGCTCGCACCTCCCAAAGTTGGGCAATGTGTTCTGAGCCGCATCGCCACAGGCTAAACAAGCACACGGCGTTCGGAAACTAATCATCTTGAAAGCTCCTTGACAACTTGGCAACAGAATGATACAATCCAAAAAACATCCAACACAAGCAATGTACCTTCTCATCTGGTCTTTGCAGAAATACTTCTCTCAGACTGAGACAAACTAAACAAAATATGAAAGAAACTGTTAAACTTCATTGCCAGGGGTCTTGGACATGTTGGAGGTGCACGCTTTTGATCCTCGGCTACTTGTGGATTTTGTGAATTTTGTCCAACAAATCTAGCACGTTTCGCAACACATCTAAGATGCTCACCGTGTCACCTTGAGCCTTGCGACTTGGACCTTGGGATTTGTCAATTTGTCGACATCCATAGATGAGAAATCCACAAAACATTATTGTCCAAGACACTTGATGCATCGTTTCGCCTCAACCCACTTCAAACAATAAAATCCTCTGAAATTTGATCAACAAATCAATGAGACATTTTCAATCGTCACAATTCAGAAATCAACAAACGTTTTATTTCCCAATGCCTTGGTGGCGTAAAAGCTCTTTGTCTGGACGCTGCGGTCTCCTTCAGAAAAGTCTCTGGAGTCTCTGAAGTTTGCGTAGCCTCAGGGATCTGGTCCACCGTCCACCGCAACGGCACTGTTTTTCATAAGTTGATCAGTTCCAAGAAACTCCATCAAGGTGAACTTCATCCACGTTTGGTTCTCAGTGCGTCAACACAAAAACGTGAACAAAATGGCACTCAAAGGTGTGAAGGAGATGAAGAATGAAAAACTTTGAAGATGAAAAAAACATGTTTTGTTTCATTGCATGGGTGGAAACCAACTTTTGTCGGTTTTTTTTGGGTGATGCAAGGCATCAGATTTTATGCATTGATTTCAGCTGACATCCGCCGCGCCAAGCATCTTTTCACGAAACGGCTGAAAGAGGAAGGCAACAAACGTTTGGCCCACATCGGCGCAATGTCTTTGACATCGCCAAGGATGCTTTGCTGCTTGTGTTTTCATGCAGTACAATGGCATGTTGCTGGAACCAATATCTCTTGATCAAGGGACCAATGAAAACGATATTAACTGCACAAATGGAAAATAATTCTAACAAATAATTTCAGCACGTCAAAGTAGTTCTGCCTGATAATTTGTTTGTTTTTGCTGTTGAATCGGCAGCACGTGACAGGCCAAAACGCTTCCCAACAAATGTTGGAATGAAAGTCCCACGCATGAATGGTGCAATTTGATGCACCGTACAGATCAAGTTAGTCTATTTTTTGTCTAATTAGTTATGTTTTTCTTGTAAATAAAAATTTCTTAATTAGTTTTAAAAATATGTGTTTTTTAATTCTTATCTTAATAAATAAAATTGGTTTTAAGTATACACCAAAAAAATAGTAGTAAAAAAACACGCACGGCAAAAAATAGTCGAAAAATTTCACTTATACTTCAGATTTGTGAAATTTTTGAGGATGTGAAACTAGAAGTTTCCTAAAAATTTCCTGGAAACTTCCGGTTTGCAACTTGCACTTTGCCATCCCTTTTGTAGAAGTTTTTTGCTCCAAATTTGGTTGGAAAGTAGAAGTTTCATAGTAGTTTGCAACCAAGGTAGCACCTTTAAATACTGCATTCTACATTGATGTTTCCTCTCAAGTACCCTTCAAATAAACCTCAAAAAGTGTCCCTCAGGAAGGGCTCCAAATATCCCTCAACAAGGCCCCCACCACATGTTAGCAAGAGTATCTTTAAGTTTCCAATCATCTATACATTGATGTTTTTCTCTCAAGTATCCCTCAAATAACCCTCAAACAGTAGTAGTGTCCCTCAGGAAAGGCTCCAATAATATCCCTCAAAATCCTCAAATGTTAGCAAGGTAGTATGTCTAAGCCTTGAGTCATCCACATTGATGTTGTCTGGCAAGTATCCTTCCAATAACAGTCGAACAGTGTCCGTCAGGAAAGACTCCAATCTTGTGCAAACTACACTCCCATTTTTTCGTGTTATTATTATGTTTTTCTGAAACTCGTGAGATTCACGCAGCGTCCTTTTTACTTCACACCTTAAGTGTATTTGAGCCACTGGTATATGCGGCCATGTATACTGTACATGTGTGGGTCATGAGTGTACCGACTCAACTTTCAGACCCCACCTCAGCAAACTGCGTGTCTAGCATTTTGCTGTTTCAACTGACTCCGCAAGTCTCAGGTTAGACTTTCTTGTCTTAGTTGTTGGAGTCTCTATACATTCTGTCCTCACCTTTTAGTGATGGACTCGTTGCCATAGCTCAGGGTCCGACACTTCATCCATTGAGCTCTGTCTGTACCGCTCAATCTGCTGTTGTTCTGTCTCGCCCTGCTCGCTTTCTTCAGCTTCCGGTTCTTCTTCCTCACCTTCTGCTAAAGTTCTCCTTGTAGTCGTCCTTGAAGCTCTCGACGTTCTGCTTCTTGACCTCTCTCTCATCTCTGCTTGTGTCAAAGATCTCTGCCATATGCCACATCCTTCAAGTCTTGCTCTGAATCTTCTCCTCCAGATTCTCAACCTCTGCCGTGGCGTTCTTTCTTCTTGGTGTGCTTCCATAGCTGTGTCTCTGATGATCCTCATCATCACTTCCAAATCATCACCATTCGTAGACAAAGCCAGGTTCGAAGCCTCCATTGCTGCCTCGATAACGATCCTTGAAAAGGGATCCACACCATCTCGTAGTTCATCCACCATGTTCGTGTAGAACTGAGGTTCTTCCAAGCTTGTAGGGGTAGTAGACGCCTCAAGTAGTTCCTGGTTCTCCATGTCGACGTCCTCTGATCCTCTTGCTTGTTCACGTTGTCGAATCATCTCATCGACTTCTCGTTGAGCTTCTCGTCCTTGCCTCACTATCTCAGCAGCTTCTCTGATAAGCCTTTCTCTCTCCTCTCTGTTGCCATACATCACTTCCATCTGCTCTTCTCTTGTTAGGTCTCCAGCCTCATAAGCTCCAGGGATATGACTGTCTCCATGAGGTCCTCGACAATCTGAATCTGCTGCATCACTTGGTGGTGGATATTCTTCCATATCTATTTCTTCTCCTTCTCCAGGTTGTATTTCACCAATCTGCTGTTGTTGTTGAACTTCTTGTCCATCTCTTGTTGCTCCAACTTCTTCTTCTGGCGTAGTAGGCGAGTAGTCACAATCCTGTGCGTCATTTCCACCTTGTTGACCTCCTGCAGGTTGTAGTTCCTCAGGCAACTCATCTTCCATGAACTCGTTGAACCTTTCTCTTCTTTCATTTCCTCCTGCCATAACAATCCCTGATTCTCTCGTCATCATCTCCATGAACTCATCAGGGTACTGTCTCTTCTCCACATATCCTCTTGGTAGGATATCCATTCTCCTTGTCCATGCTGAAGCTGCATCTTCCTCGTTGAGCTCCATGAAAAACTTCCACTTCTGCTCCAAGTGCTCTCTGTTTCTTTCTCCTTTCACCTTGATTGTCCATGAACCATTCTCCAGCTTGTAGTAGACAAAACCATAAGGAATGTCCTCCTCGCTGCTTCCTCCTGGACAAACTGCCTTGACGATGAACATCCTGTCATACTCAATGTTGTAGACCCTCATCTCGAATACTCCAGCAAACCTTTCAACGTAGGAATACTTCTGCTGGTCAAAAGATTCTGCATCTGACTGCTGAGTCTCCTGTTGCACTTGCTGTCCTTGGTCTCCACGAACTCGACGTTGTAGTAGCCTCCACATCCTCGATGTCAAAGCCACAATCATAGACCAAATCCAAGATGTAGTCCTTGGAAAGTAGGTTGTAGTAAACCTCCATGAGATAACCACTGCAAACACCATAGTCATAGTAACCATCATCAGGTAGTTCAAGTTGTTCCTCCTGATGTTCCTTTCTTCCTCATCCAAGTCAATTCTCACGGTATGACTTCCAAGTCCTTTGTATCCTTCATTGCTGTCTCCTCCACAGCCTTGTAGGTGTACTGCAAGTAGTGCTGCAACTGCTCTCACCAATTGTTTCTGTTGACCTCCAAGTTGCATATCATCGTCATCACCTTCTGGAATTCCATCACCTCTGCATCCACATCGACGTAGTAAGGTCTGTCTCCTCTTCAGTGATAACGTCTTGGTGTTCAAGTCAGCCACGTTCTTCTCTGTGCTGATTCTTCCAACCTTGAACCATAGTTTCCTCAGTGCTTGCTGAGACCAAAGCAAACGTGTAGAAATATGCTTGCTTCTTCCAGGCCCCAAACGACTGATCATTGCCTGTGCTGAAGTCGAATCCAAGTAGAGTTTCATCTCCACCTCATCATCATTCTCAAACTTCGACTCCTCAATCCTCAAGCAAAACCGTACCAACTGCTTCAACTGAAGTCCTTCTGCAAGTAGTCCTGTTGCTGCAAGTAGTTCTGCTTCACACGACGATAAAGCTATCGATGTCTGCGACCTGCTGTGTGAATGAATCATCAGTCCATTCAAAAACATGATTCCTGCCGACGTAGACTTCCGACTGCTTTTCGAAGTTGCCCAGTCGCTGTCCGAAAACAGTTCCAAGTTGTACCTCGCTCTCCGTTGTGGGTCTCCTTCATGTTGTCCCCACCTGTCGAAAATCGACTGGTACTCATAGCTTCCCGAAAACTCAATCTCGAAGTCCGCCGTGCTCTTCAAGTAACATGCCAACTTCCGTAGTCCACAGTAGGCATTCTTTGTAGGTCTCGACATGTAGGAAGATAGGATCTTCACTGCAAATTGGATATCGATCCGATCATGTGACAGGTATAGGCAAATACCCAATCCAGATCTGAACTTCTTGGCATCCTCCTCGTTCAGCAACTCCTTCTCGTCAACCGACTTGGGATCATAGGTGTCCAATCCCGGATGGTAGGGTAACGTCTTGTTTCTCCTCTCGGTCACCTCCATCATCTCGGCTA
>OMLO01003583.1_pt1 | contig 12810 bp, 6 predicted proteins | sample 1674811 | NCBI WGS metagenome assembly OMLO01 (sample SAMN06265003, study PRJEB25207) | coral metagenome | isolation source: Coral host | place: Mexico:La Bocana,Puerto Morelos, Mexico | collected 2008-11-13
CTCTGTAGTCCTACACATAATCCAATCTATTATCAGCAGGAAGAGAAACCCTGACATTACACAACCTTGTTTCACTCCTGATTTCACGGTAAACCAATCCGATTTGCCTGCTCCATCGATCACTGCACTCTGGGTGTTACTGTAAAACAATTTGACAATTCTTATGAATTTTGATGGTATTCCATAAGACTGCATTATCCTCCACAGTGTTTCACGGTGGACACTATCAAATGCTTTCTCGTAATCTACAAAACAGGTATACAAACTCGCATTCCATTCCAGCGATTGTTCGATGACATTTCGCAGCACAAAGATGTGCTCAGTCGTGCTTCGCCCAGTTCTGAAACCTGCCTGTTCTTCCCTTAACATCCCATCCACTGCATCATGCAACCACCGTGAAACGACTACTGTCGAACAAAGCAGGTAGCTGGTAGCACAAACTCTTCCCTGAACCAGTTGGTTGAACATTGACAACTGTATCCCTTTTGACTCCACAGCATTAACAGCGTCTAACTGAAACGATTTCAAACTTGAGAGACCAAAGCGTGTCAGATGACCCATCTAAATTATTTCCGTTGCTTTGGGAGGTCGTGTCATCATTCCATGTGATTCAAGGATTTCATGCCTGATCAGTCTAAACCAAAAACACAATACAACTGTATTTTCTTAATTTTCACTTGCAACCATAAGTATATATAATACTTTGTCTAGCAAAAACAAGGCTCTTTACCCGGAATACCCTGTAGCTAGTATAAAGCAAACCAAGACACTTGCCTCAGCTATTCTTTTTTGTCTCCGTCTAGCCTTTCTTTTATGAAGGGGGAAGGTGAACACTGCTATATATGTAGGAAGAGAATTTTACTGTGCCTCAGTTAAAATGGCCCTGGCCCTGTAAGTAATGCTAAATTGTTATTGTATGAGTTTTTCATTAGCGTTGTTCATCAGGGTGCTGATAAATCAACTTAATGCTGGAACAAAGGAAACTGATTTAATTGGAACAACAAAACCTCTCTCGGTTACAAATTATTCTGACCGAAGATCGGTTCGCTTTTACCTTTTGTCTTGATTGATTACTTTTCTCGTGTAACATAAACCTATTTCCATCTTAATGCTTAATGAATAACACATGAAGGCGACACGTCAATCTTAACAACACGTATTTCCTAACAAAATTGGACAAAAATCACGACACACCAATCACAGGTCCCATTGTGATATAGATGGTACTGCCTGATGAAGACTAGAAGTAGGTAGTTCATGTGCTGCGATCTACATCGTGAAGCTCTCGGAAAATCGTCGGATTTTCGTGTGTTGAGCACCACAGTGCGCACAAAACTAATTTCAAATAGTTGATTCTTTTTTATTTTGGTACAACTGACTTTTTTATAAAGGTTTTTCGACAAAAGAAAAATTGTCCAAATTATTACAATTAACGGAATTATATGGAACAAATTTAGCCGTTAATTTGCAGCTAAACATGTGTCTCAGCATATATCACAAATTTACCTGTCAATTTACGGCTAAACACTGGTCTCGGCATATTATATGGAACAAATTTAGCTGTTAATTTACGGCTAAGTTCCGCATTGTATAATAAAAAGATAAATTTTAATTTGTATATTTACTGAAAAAGGCTCTTGTTGTTCCTTGCGTGTTCCCTCTTTTTTTAATGTAGGCACCCAGTCCACATTATATTTGTCCCAGCTTTTAGCTGCTTGTCCTAAAACAAAATGTCTACCGCATACAGCTGTCTGCCCTACTAATCGCAGAAATCCAGCGCAATTGCCTCTCTCTTGACAGCTTCTCGGATTCTTCACCTTGATTAGAAACTACAGAAGGTATTCGAGCGAAATACGCACCTCTATCGCGGTCGTTTTTGTTTACACATCCAACAACCATGCCCAACACCATGATTATTATACTGGGACGTCACTCGTTTGTTTACATTTTGGTACACCAATATGGCGGCGTAGCAACGGTTGTCAAGATTTTTGTCACGTGAGTGAAAACGATCTATAGTCCGGGTGGCTATTGTCGATTTTTTTAAAGACAGGAATATCGATCATTAGTATATGCCACACAAGTGAATAGTGCTTTTTGCATGCGCACGCTGATTGGCTAGCTCGGAGGTGATCAGTCAAGTACTAGCTACAGTCACCTCCGAGCAACCAAAGTAAAACAAAAATGGCTTCCCCTTTTAAAAGGCTTAAACAAGTTAAGTTACTCTTTGGTCCGCTAGTTATTCAGCTTGTGTGGTATATACTAAACACTTCAGTGTCGGTGAAAGTGGTGGATATTTACCTCCACTTCGTTGAACAATTTTTAATTATTGATTTATGCCAGGCTTTAATTCCAAAACTGCTTAAGTTGTGTGTATAACTACGATGATCAATCATGACTTCATATCTTTCTCCGCATTTTAAATATACGATCTTTCGTATATTCAGTTGCAGGTTAATTAATTGAAATTTATTAATCAAACAAACATAAAAGTTTACCATCTCAATAGTGCATTCTTCGCAGTATTTTGTTTAATCACTAACAGTTTAATGATCGGTCTTTTAATAGGAGTACTCACTCAAGAAACAGATCGAAATGTGACGATATTTGGAAACCAATTAGTCGCGGCAACTTATGTGAAGTTCATCGAGTCTGCCGGAGGAAGAATGGTTCCTATTTTGTATCCTTTACCTGGCGTTTTATTGCTTTATGTCACAATCGAGCAAGTGGTAGAAATTATTCTTTGCATAAGTTAAACATTGCATAGGCGTTGCGTAGATTTGCCAGTACAATGTTGTACCTCCAACTAAAAAACCGTACCATTAAATCACAATGGTCACTGTCGATTGTTGATTCATGGTTCATGCTTGTTCACTTCGACAGTTACAACAATTGACAATTTTCAATTTAAACAACATCCGTAAGTAAGTAAGCAAGCAATATATCCGTTTACGCATATCAGTTTAAAAAACTTGCTCAGGCTAAATATGTAATGACAGCGTTCAATTCAAAAGGAAGAAACGAAAAATTGGCCATTGTGGTACACGTTCTCCAAAATACGCAGAATTTTGTTATTTTCACATTGTTGTTTTGCAGAGGACGGCAAAGAAATGTGCAAAGATTCAAAACGCACGAACCACTGAAAGAAATTCAATGGAAACTACTAACCTGAAGAATACTTACCCTGACCAAGAACAAAACGCGAGGGAGGGGAGGGCGCAAGTATCCGCAGTGATTCGCGAGCAAAGCAGTGCAATTATGCAATGAACCATAAACCCCTGCAAAATCCCTGAAGGACGCCCCACAGGTCACGTACATGTACTCTTAAAAGGGGAAACCGCTGGCTGCATAAGCCCATATTTAACTTGCCTAAATGATATTAGCTGGATGGGCACGCTTGCTGGCTGCATTAGCTCGAGTTTAACCTTGCCTAAATGATATTTAACCACATTAAAACTCCCTGCAGGCTAGCAAACTACGACGGCTAATTTTTTGTATTTTCATTTGGAATTAAACACTGGCGTTACATATTACGCTTGAGCAAGTTCTGAGACCAATAGGCGCACTGAACAGATCTGGACAATGGCGAAAGTGGTTCAGTAAGCGTTGTCCTCGGCGTCACCGTAGTCATTGCTTACGTTCTCTGTACGTCACGGGACTAACATTTCGACTCAACGGTCCAGTGTTTTGTAATGAATATATGAAAGATCATATATGTGAACTGCGGAGAAAGATATGAATGCATGGTTAATCATCGCAGTTATACACACAACTTAAGCAGTTGTGAAATTAAAGCCTGAAAAGAAATTCAATGTGATCAGCTCCTAGATGGAATTGATAGCTCCGTCGGTAGAACACTGGGCCGGTATCGCAGAGGTCATGGGTTCGAATCCCGTTCAGGCCTGAATTTTTTTCAGGCTTTATTTTCACAACTGCTTAAGTTGTGTGTATAACTGCGATGATCAACCATACATCTTTCTCTTCAGTTCAAAGATATGACCTTTGTATAACTGCGATGATCAACCATGCATCTTTCTTTTCAGCTCAAAGATGTGATCTTTCATATATTCATTTATGGTCCAATGTTTTGCTAGAAAAAGTCAAATAATGTTGTGCCCCTCCGGGCAGCAGACTCAATAGTTGAATATTTTGCCTCACTCTTGTTTCGCCGAAACAGTCGAGAGACATTTTTACTCAACAGTCGAATATTTTGTCTCAACGGGCGACAGACAGTTTGACTCAATGGTCGAGGATTTCTCCTGAAATGGCTAAAGGCTGGTTTTCACTACTGGTATAAGAACAAGCATAAGCATAAGCACAAGCATAGGCTAGTGAGGACAGCACCTACACAAGCATAAGGATATACGCATACGTACTAACTTATGATTGTGCTTATGCTTATGTCGGTGCTGTCCTCACTAGCTTATACCTGAGGTTATGGTTATGCTTGTGCTTATGCTTATGCCTAGTGAAAACCAGCCTAAACTAGTCGCCTCTAGTAACCTTGACGCGTTCTGGCGGACTCACTTTGACGACAACTCTAGAAAAGCGTGAAATGCGCACGGCAAAGAATTGATTGTGACGTCACATGATGTAAAAGCCACATTGCACATGTTTCAAATCTGACATCCAAAAATTGAGAATTTCATGTCACCGAATATAATTTTTATTATGCATAACACCGTTGACCTTCTCAAAAAATGTTTTATCTATCTTAAATTGCGCCTAACCTCCAAAAAAACGAACTAGTGGATATTCGAAGCAAATAACGAAAAACGTTTTGCATTTGGTTTAATCTTCGCTTTACTGTTCCCTTCGAAGTATTAATAAATCAGCCGAGCTACATCCTCCGGTATCTTCTCAGTGCAGTCCCTCGCTCTTTCCAACCATTGCAGTAGGACGACAAGTGATGTACAGAAAGCTGCGCAGTGCATTTTTCTGCTGCGAAGGTGATGATTTAGAGCGGGAGAGGGGGAGTGGCGGCGGCGGCGTTCTGAGGGGCATGGGCATCCAAGTTTTCTGGAGGTTAAAGGCGTCAAAGGAATTCTATCGGTGCTATAGCTGGTGAAATACCTCCTAGAATAGCTGTAGAAACTAATCCAGCTTAGAGGCTAGACTCACAAGGTGAATACTGAAAGACCAACCTCGTTCCCAGGAACTTTTCCCTGGCTTGGGAACGAGGTTGCTCAGAAAGACCACACACAACTAGACAGCAGGCAGTTTATCATCAAGTCGTACTCGTTGTTATTCTTAACTTCAAACTAACTACAGCATTAACTCAACTGCTCAACAGGTCGAAAAACTATTTAATTCTATCAATGGGTGAGTGAAAAAAAACCGGCATTGACAATCGAACGTTCGGAAGTCGAACTCAATCCGTGGATAAAGTTCGATTGTGTCCAGTCGATTAACGAAATCGAACACAAGCCAATGGATTGCGTTCGATTGTGTTTGCTTGAAAAACGATCATGTGATGGGGTCTCAAAAACACGAGTTATACTTGTACCGAAGTAACTCGAGCCCCGAAAAACTTCCTATTGATTCTCAACACCAGTTTTAAAGCTCGTTTGCACAGGGAATATTTTGTCGCGCCAAAATTACAAATTTTAAATCGCACATGTAAACCAGCTACGATTTCAGTGCGAGTTTTGGGCGATTTATCGCCGTGACCCGCCGCTATTAGAATGCAAACTGCGGCACTCGTTAATTTTGAGCAGCAGTTTGTACTGATACAGAGCAGACGCACTCGCTGTGGTTCCAAAATGGCGTCACGATAAGTGGGCACCTATTGTTACTCTTTTTTGCTTTTGTGAACTACTTAGTAAATGTACCGCATGGATGTAAAGACGTTGCTGCTACTTGTTTGTTCATTACCATTACTAACAAACAAGCAAGGGCATTTTGGCGTCACCGCATTAAAAAGTTCTTCGTGTATGTCCACGCTCGGTGTCTAATTCAATTACTGCCTTATTCAACTCTCACGTCGCAAAAGAACTTTCCCTAGGGGTCCCTCCTGGTTCATAGGTGTAACTTTTTTAATCTGAAACCGCCATGATTTCGAGCACGTTCTAAACTCCTGCAATATTGGGGCGACAAACACATTAAAATCGGACTGAAATCATAGCCGGTTTGCATTTGCAATTTTGGGGCGACAGAAATCGCCTTTGCAAATTAATATATGAAAGATCATATATTTATAATAGCCTGTGTTAAAGGGCATCCACAAAGATCAAGAGTTCGGAAACCAAACGTTCGATTGAGTTCCATTCCTTAACTCATTCGAACTCACAAGGATTGAGTTCGCTTTAAATTTAGTTCCACTGGGTTCGAATGATTATTGCGGGTGAATTCAAGTATATATGTTATAGACGGAAGTAAAAGGATAATATATGAATGTTTATATTCCGATTTACACTACACATTTTGTTCATGAAATTGATTTATAAGGATTTATATCGAAGCGGAAATTTTCGAAATTATGAGAATATTTTAAGAGTAAATACAATACAATTAATTTACAGCCTAAAGTTGGCAGAAAAATAAGAATATTAAGCTTCGACTGGAAAAACAGTATTCTTATACGAAAAAGAGTGCATATATGTTGCAGAAACCATCGCCCATTAGCTACTGTCCTTTGATTACTGTACATATTGTTCAGGATCTTTTTAAAACTTCGTATAACGTCATTTGCTTACAACACCATAAGAAAGACCACGTGCGTAATTTTGGTCGTGTCTGTATAAAGATCAAGCTGTGAGAGTCGATCGATCAACTTGCGTAATGGCGTAAAGGAATAAGAAACCAAAAAAGCGCAAAATTGCTTCAAATCAGCAGAAAAAGTGAACAAGTAACAATCAATACACTGTTGAAGTAAGAAAACGCATTTTTAATATGAGCTTTCTACCTGCTACAACCGATCGTTAATATTCCCATCGCAAGTCTTTTTTAGAAAGTAATTTTGCCGTAACCGCGATCACGAAGGATGATCAACGCATACAGCTTGAACTTGATTCACCTGTGGTCTGCCCCACCCATGTTGCCTTTATAGCCAGTTGCACTTAGTCTTGTCTTATACAATTCAATGTTATGGGTGCAAACAGATACTTTCTATTCCTACCTAGTTCGGCTCTGTGCAACTCTTTTCGGTTAAAAAAGACGTTGATGCAAACTAACGGATTGTATCTTTTAAATATTTCTTGTTAATTAAACAATAGAGCGATTTTCCCTGGAGGACATCGGCTACTGCACCACACTAACTACACAAGAGTTGGAAAACAAATATTAGAGCTAGCCCGTAGGGTGAGATGGAAATTATATCAGTATGTTTAGTGATTAAGCATTTATTATTTCCTGGAACAGTAGACGCGCTACTTTGGCCATTTGTAGGTGAAAGTGAATATTTGTAGTAGACGTGAGGTTTTTCATTTTCCTGAAGAATTTACTTTTTTTCTGGAAAAGTTAACAGCCAGTTGCAAGCCAAAGTTTGCTATCAAGCGAAAATCAATGTAAAACGGTTGTCGGAAGGGCTAATGAGGACATGCGCGGAGAATGCGCGTAGAAAGAAACAACGAGTAACCAATGAATGGGCACTAGATCATAGTCCCTTTTTAAATAGATTTTCGCATTGAGAAAAATTAATCATTGTCGATAGTTTTGTAGGTGTACTAACAACTTTTAAAAAAATAATTTGGTCAGAAAGGAAAACTTAACATTTGATCAGTTCGGTATCGCAAGGAGAATCAAGATTCAGGGCTTTCTACGTGACAATAGTTTTTTCAGTTTAGTCTCAATGGCTACACGGGCGGTAATTCTCCCGCTTTTCACAGGTTCAGTCCAGTTTGGTTGGTCTTCTTATCTAATGATTTTCACACCTGTGGTGTCAGGCATTTTGCAGAATTACCGAGACTTCACTTCAACTTATGCATTTATTCAAACTCTTTACAGGCTTACGATAATAACGACGTGTTTCCAATCTGGGGAGAATGTCTCGGCTTAGAGCTGGTCTCAATGTTGATTGCTGGAAGAGATCTGCGAGTTGGACAACTTGACCCTGGATTTTTTGCTAACGTTGATGCGAAAAACATCAGCTTGGCGTTGAATCTGCCAGAAGGTTAAGGGATTTTTTTGCTTCTGAAACAATAAATGTTTAAAGCAGCACGGGCAATTAAGGTGATCCACAGCGGTTTCCAGTATTTTTCATCTTCATGAAACACACGTTTTTTTCACTTTAAGTCCTAACAGTGAAATGATACAAATGGCCAATTATTGGTGTCATTTCTTGACATGGCAACGATTTGTTAAAACACACTACTTCATTTTAGCTTTAAGTATTCAAGTTTTTAACTTGTGCAAGTTACAAGCTGTTGGTATGGTGCGGATTTTACAAACGATATGCAGGGAGGGGTAGCACATTCATATAATAAGTTTTTGTGCTATCCCTGCTGACCAGTAAATAAAACGTTAGAAATCAGTGCTTGAGTAAAGAGTGCGGGCGCTGTTATTGTTTTAGATATGACGTAAGTAAGCCTGGAAACTTTTGCTGTTTGCTTTGCGGTCAGTTGTTAGTTAATTAGAAATAACAAACAGAACATGGGGCTTAACAGAAGCTTAACACTGCGCTAAATAGTGAGACACAAGTGAAATTGATGGAAGCTGATGTTGAATAGTTGCGGGGCGAAGTTAAAAATCTACAGAATGCAATCTGTATTTGTCTGCTAATATTGCCGCTAGTATCGTCAATATTGACGTTAGTTAAGAAATTTTGCAAACCAAGACGACTTTCCCTTTGGGCGAGCGACAAGATTTTCATGAACGCAAATCGTACGCGAACTTTAAAATTGCCCAAAGGCCAAAATTTTAAAGGCTCTCTGTCAACCGGAATGCTCTGCGGGCGTTTGGTTTTGTTTTGATTCAGGCGCTGAAGAAAGCGGCAGAAAAATCGAAAAGATTTTGGGCATTTGGCGGCCTCAAATTTAATTTACTGGTAAAAACAGATATAATATGTTTGCTTTTTTATTTACAGCACAAGTTGCAGCAACCTCAACGTACTCTAGTTTAATTCGTTGTTGTACACGTCAATGGGACTAGCATACTCGCGTACACCGCAGCAGAGCTCGCGTTCAAACGACAGAAAGAGAAATGTTCTCCACTGATTCTTTTCACAGATTACAAAACGACATCTCTGTGGAAATTTGCTCCAAGTCATGTGGTGAACTTCTTGCAGAATAACAGAGTGACATACAACAACCACTTAAAAGCCATCACCCCGCAGGTTAGTCACGACTTGTACTGGGTTCCGTCATGCCAACAACTAGACAAAAGACCTCAAAGGTACAGTACATTTTATTGCGTTAAGTGGCTCAGGCCATCTCCTTCCATTCGTTTGCCGTCATCTGACCGACCCAAATATATAACTGAAAAAAAAAGAAAAATGAGGAGGGTAATGACGTAGTCAAACAAAAATAAACATTGTATTTCAAATAAATATTTATTAACGGCATTCTTGACGCTAAATAACAGTTTCAACCTTACCTAAAGTGACGAAGAAGGTTTTCAAGCCAACTCGCCGTATAAATGGAAAACATGGAAAGTAAATCAAGTCATTTGCTGAGCAAATTGAGTGATTTCCAACAGTACTACAATTTGAGTCCGTAGCCCGCTGTACAAATCAAATAATCGAGTGAACGATAAAAGTCTTTCCGTCTCGATTTTTTGAAGAGTTTCTAAGCAACTCTGTGACGCACTTTCTTCCTTTCTACTGTATAAATTGGCAAACGACAATATTAAGCCGCCTAAGCAAACATTCAATGTACAAACCTTACTAATATATATATAAACAGCTGCTCTGATAACTTTGCTCGGTTGCGATCGATATTCTCGCTCGGTTTTCAAATGAGCTGCCAAAGTTTGGTTGATTTGAGTCGATCAATGGTGATTGTATCCAATATTTTTACGGCTTTGGGTTTGAAAAAAGTGCAAGAATTTTTGTGTAGATTAACTAATAAAATCAATTACCCGTCGCTTACGTGCGCTCTTACTCCTTGAAACGTCATCATTACAAGATGAACTAAGAATAAAGCCAGGATCCGAGCCAGGATTCGAGCCAGGATTCGAGCTAGGAACCGAGCCAGGATTCCAGCCAGGATTTGAGTTACGATGAGCTTTCTCCGCTATTTTAGCTTATTTTGAACATGACCTGTCACATAACTAATGGTTTCCAAGTTTGTGTTTCGGTTTTTGTAAGGTAAAGTAGGGTAAACTTTGTCGCTGTGACTACAGGGTAGCCGGTCAAGGTTTTAAAATCACTAAATGAGCGGCAGTCTGATATTTTTCTCAAATTTTAAGGAATCGAAGGGTTCTATCCAATCCAAACTATCATGTGTCGATTAATACTGTATTAATAATCGCCAAGCGATGCAGGTCGCAGGTCTAACGCGTGGTTGACGCTCGGCTATGGATAGTAGAGGTAATGTACGGCTAAGAACGAGACACTTGAAAATTTTTTGGGTCGATTGCCGGTCCCGGGGGGGGTACTCAAAAAAAATTTAAACGGGGAGGCTCCGCCCCGAGGTTCAACCCCTTACCCTTTTACATACCATTTTTTCAGAAAAGGCACCCCTTTCGTATACCTTTTATTGGAAAAAGGCACCCCTTTCATATACCTTCTTAAGATGACTTATGAATAAATCGTTAAAACAGGAAGTCTTCTTGTCATTTTTTTTTCACGTAGCGCGTAATAAATTAAAATGAAACAGTTGTAAGGTGCGTCTGCTTGATCTATTTTAATTCAAAGCCCTTTTTAATACCCGAATGAAGATTTTCCTACCCTTTCATATACCTAAAACTTGTGAAATCCCTACCCTTTTATATACCTGAAGCCTGAAAAAGGTACCCCTTTCGGGCGGAACCTCCCCGTATAGGCAATTATAGGGAGTATCCCCCCCGGGTTGCCGGTCACGGTTTTCAAATCACTAAATGACCGGCAGTACTCTCGCTTCGTGCATAACTGTACGCTGTAGCTTCCATCCTTCCTTGCTTACTGTTACATATCTATACGTTCAGTGAAATGAATTTTCTTTCGAATGGTTCGATTTCCTAAATTTGTAAAAACTGTCGTACTGCTTTAAAAGCGTGACCCGCAGTCGACCGAAAAATTTCAAAGTGTCACAAACCACGGTCCATTTAGTCACAGCGATAAAGTCCACCTTACTTTACCTTACAAAAGCGGGAAAAAAACGAAGAAACCAGGTTATGTGACATGTCATGTTCAAAATAGCGGAGAAAGCTCAACGTAGCTCGTATCCTGGCTGGAATCCTGGCTCGGTTCCTGGCTCGGATCCTGGCTCGAAGTTTAGGTATCCTCCATCATTACCCGTCACTAGGTGCGCGCTTATTTTTGCTAACGCGAGATTTTTTTTGGTAATACACGCTGTATTCATAATGTAAGTACTATTTATAATGGTAATTGAACTGAGTGGAGTTCAATTTGGTCTGAAATCACACGCGTGATTGGAAGAAAAACACTTTTGGAAGTGAAACCCTCGCACATTATATTTGGGAAAGCTTCAGTCAAAATCCGTCAAAGCTATCAATGGATCGAATTGTACACCCAGCATTGTTGAATACCAAATAATTTAGCACTTGTTTGAATCCAAACGCGAAAGACCAGTCCCTCACTTTGGCAGCCGTTTCAAAAAGTTTAGAGCCTCTCCTATAGCGGCCTCTTTCAGGCGTTCAGTCAGGCTCTTTGCACCAAACCTCTCTCTCTCTCCTTTATTTAACTACGCAGTTTTCTTCGCGCTGCGCCCTAACTAACTGAACGCCTGAAAGAGAAAACGATCCGCAGACTATAATACGCCAATTAAAATATGTCAACCACTGGGTAGGGTTGAGTAGATATATGTACCCGCCCGCTGCCTCGGGCGGTATGCAAGACCTCGGGCACAGTTTTTCCCAATACGGATCGACCTAGGCTGATGTTTTCTTTCTCATTGTAATTTTCTGTTTCGTCGGGGTAATAAAACTCGCTTTCGCTGCGATAGTCTTCGTCGGAAGCCATGTCCAAATTTGTACTTCACATAGAAAAAACTAAAAGGTTACATGGTAATAAAAAAAAACTGCAACGTAGAGAGCGATCTGATCGACTACTCATGATGCAACGACGGATTCCGCCCGCTGTAGCGGTCCGGATGAGAAAATTCCGCCCGCTTCAGGAACAAATCAGATTGAAGGATTTGCTGAATTCCGCCCGCTCACGAGCTGAGAAAAAGATAAATTTATTATATGACTAGCTTCGCGAGCGGGCAAGATGAACCGAATCTCGCGCTGTGATTGGCTATCCGAGCGGGCAAGATGGAGTTATCTTGCCCGCTCGGGATACGGGCTTTGTCCCGCAAGGAAAATTTATCATGTTTTGGTGTTTTATCCTTTATTGACCAAGCTTGTTCGGTCAAGATGGCTGGATATTGGCCTCGTTCTTTTTTTGCGTGTTTATGGAACGAGACGCAGCCATCTTGGCCCCACGCTTGGTCAATAACCCATATATATGTTATTTACCGGCCGCGAGGTCCGTATTGGGAAAAACTGTGCCCGAGGTCTTGAGTACGGCCCGAAGCCGCAGGCCGAGGGCCGTGCTCAAGACCAAGGGCACAGTTTTTCCCAATACAGACCGACCTAGGCCGCCAAATAACGTGTTTATTTTTTTCTCTCTGGAAAATTACTTTATAAGAAAAAATTTTGTTGATTTTTTACTGCAGCAGTTTCACACCGTGCGCGTGCGTTTGACGTTTCGGTCAAGTAAACCCGTGTTGT
>OMLO01003584.1_pt1 | contig 12810 bp, 7 predicted proteins | sample 1674811 | NCBI WGS metagenome assembly OMLO01 (sample SAMN06265003, study PRJEB25207) | coral metagenome | isolation source: Coral host | place: Mexico:La Bocana,Puerto Morelos, Mexico | collected 2008-11-13
ATAATGATAATGATAATGATAATGATAATGATAATGATAATGATAATGATAATGATAATGATAATGATAATGATGATGATGATGATGATAATGATGATGATGATGATGGTGGTGGTGATGATGATGATGATGATGATGATGATGATGATGATGATAATAATAATAACTATTTCGTGATCGGTAACACCATACCACGCCCATGGTCTTCTGACTAATTTCGAAAAATTATAAGGGATTTGGCATTTCAAGAAACCGGAAATGTGTCTCCTGTATCTAATGGAAGTTATCCTATCAGAGGGTGCTGGATAACATATAATGCATATCCTTATCGGTGCTACGCACCTCCTTTGGCTCTAAGAATTAAGGTTAACATTATTAGGAAAGACCATAATGGTGTATTTTTAACCTTTAACACTTGTTAACTCATTTGAGCGGTTTTAAGCAAAAGATGCCACCGAGAAATATTATTTGGGGTGATGTTTTTCTTTAAGTGGGTTAAGATTGAGAAAACCCAGCGGCACATTTCACTTTGAAATTCGAAAGAGTATCCCTAACTCAATCATCCCCCAAAATACTACCGGAAGGGAAAATACATATGAAAGGCACATTCTTTACGGAGACATGAAAAAAATCAGTAAGTTTCCTTGTGAATTAAGATAGATTCTTACCAAGATAGCAAAGCGATTCCTTTACTTTCATAACAAGGAGATCTGCGATCGTGTTGAAGTAAGTAGAAAAATCGCCCACTATGGCGTCATCTGGGTCAGTGACGATGCCTTTTAGCTCTTGTATCCGAGGTGCTTTCTCAGTGTTGGGAATAAGGACACCAGCTATTTTGATGTTGTTATCGACTCTTAATAACTTGGCTGTTATCTCAAGCATGAATGTATCCATTATTTCCCCATTCTCATCCACTGTGTTCCCGTCTGAGAATATGACTAAAATCTTTAAAATTGGAAACCATTTATTGAATAAAGAGGATAGAAAACAGCATTTACAATGTGTATACAGTCGAAACTCCATTAACTCTCTACAACGGCCATTGTTTTTGTCCAGGCGGACAGTCCATGCGCTCACTCTTATTAAATCTCTCAGCCATGACTACCTCAACATCAGCCGAACGGTTTACACAGAACCACATTTACTTATTGTAAAGGTCATACAACTTGACCCGTAAATCATGCCGCGGCTTCTGTTTGTTTGTTATATTTATTATTGAAAGTGTAACGTACTTATATGCTAAAATAAGCACTTTTTTTAAATATTCCTACAGCGAAAAAAAAAACCAGTCGTCATTTTACACCGATCCAACCCCAAAACGTCCAAAACGGCACCTCTGTACAATGGCCACTACGCTCTGTTCCTAAGGTGGTCGTTGTAGAAAGTTTTAACTGTAAAAGACTTTTCACTTTAAGAACTACGTTCTTGCAGTACGTTTCTGTTTTTGAAGCAATATAACTGAGGTCCGAGCCTTATACCAATTTTGTTATAGAAAACAGATAAAATACAGATAGCTTGAATTTCTTGATCACACATTTTGGTCAAAAACAGAAATTAGACAAAAGTAAATCTCACCTTTGCAGTGTCAGTTTTTCTGTCACCACGACGTTTATCGAACTGTTTCAAGACCAATTTACTCAAGGCAAGTTTTAGCCGGTTACGACCGCTTCCTTCGTGTTGGTATTCGTTGTCCAGGTAGCTGATTGTTTCATCTGCGCTTCCAAAACAACTCATTCGTCGTGAAGTAGCGTACTTTGCTACAGCAAAGTTGAAGTCAGTTGATTCACTGCTTAGTCGCCTCAGCATTCTTTTTACCACGGTTTTTATTTTTTCAACGGTCGATGAGGAAGTACCTTGACTGTCTTGAATGAGTATAATCACATCCGCCTTGGTGTTGCAAACAGGACTGTCTGTATTTAGATATTATTAGCAGATCTAGTGAGGACTCAAAAGGTACTATTTAAATGTTCTTCAGTTTCAGTTTCTGATTGTTGATCCGCTTTGCGTCAATAAATTAAAGCGTTCACACTTTCAGTTGTCATATGATGGCATGTAATATCAGAGGACCCATAGTTAAATTATAATTTAGTTCGTGAACATAGCTCTCGTTTTGAATGCATTCGATCCTAATTGAGTTTACCAACTGAAAAAGATTCCAAATTGATGTGTTTTCACCTTCCATTGAAAGAGAAAGAGAAGCCACCAACGTTAGTTTTTGAAGTGGGTTGAAAATTTGTCCTTTTTACTCGAAAAATTGTCATTCTCCGAATGTAATAAGACACTGGATTTCACTCCCCCTTCGCTACGCTACCTGTTAGCTTTTTATAGATCGCTGACTAGTAAAAGAGCTATCGTAGATTTGCCAAGTAATTTGTTTTAGTGGCAATGTTTCTTATTAGGTGATCGTATCAACGGTTTACTGTCTTTTTAACTTTGCTCAACGATTTATTGAAGAATGAATCATGAATTATGATGCAAATAATTTCGTCTTGGAACTAAGTCTTACCTGTGATATTACATTGCTGATGTAAGATCTTCGTGGTGTCAATCTCATCTTTGTTGTGACCCATACAACGAACCATTTCCAACTCGCATAGACATAGAGCGTGCCTACATCGCCTTTCCTCATCACTTCCTTCACGAAATTCACTCAGTGGAGCTACAGTAATAAGGAGAAGGTACATCTTATCAACAGTGTTAACTATTAACAAGCAAGAGTTAAAATTATCACTGACATTAGCCTGGAGTATTTTACTATACAGAGTGCTCTCATCTAGTTTCTCCTAACATCTTATAATCAAAGGACAACCAGACTAATAACAGCAAAGAAGCAACAACTTCAAATGCTAGGGAAACTATCAAGACGCTGTTAAACTAGATAATACGGAAAATGCTTTTTGCAAACAAAGACTGAGCTGAACTGCAAGTATCAAAAATTTCTCTTGAATAAGATCCAGGTAAGAACAAACCACTAGTATTGTTATTTTATTATATTTTATACAAAAACTTCTGAGGCTGCGCGGGCTCTGATTGGTCAAAAAGCTATCATTTATTGTACCGGTAAACACGTGGGAGAACTAGAGACATTTAAACACAAGCGAGAAGATAAGCTCTGTATATGATTATATTCGGATAAGTTCTCTGGCCGAGATTTCAATAACATGAATATCTTTAACTAAACATACATATAGAAATTTGAAAGGAAAAAAAAATTGGCTGCAAAATAATGCTTGATCTTACGTAATTTCCATGGCTAAAATGTTACGCCGATTTCGTTTACGCTACTTAATAATGTACAGATTAGTCCTTGAATTGCACTCCACTCAGTCTAATTGCTATGATTTATTATAAGCATCATCACCCTTATCGTATTGTTACAACATTACGTGATTAAGCGCTAAACATACTTACAACACTTATTGGTAGCTTTGTTGTATTTGAAATCTTTCGTCATAAACAACGGTCCTCCATTAACTTTACACTTGTCTGCATCTTTAAGTAGGGCCTCCTCACAAAAATCATGAACTTTGCAGCAGCTGAAGAAAACAGTTACATAAACAAAGAAATGAAACGGAGAATAGGTAAAAGAGGGTCACAGAGTAGTTCAAGTCCAAGTCATGATTATATTTATATATATTTGATTTTAATTATTAGGTGTTCCTAATCAGTGGGCTCCTTGTAGGGCCAGTCGATCAGCAGCAACGACAAATATGAAGGTGTTAATGGATTGATGGATTGATTGATTGGAATTCATTATATTAAAACCTAAAACAAAGAGGAAGGAAGTCAAAAAGGAAAGGAACTTGTAAAAACTTTCAGTGAATGTTCGTGTTTTCTTCGAAAATTACCCTTAAATCTGTCTGAATACCTATAACAATTTGGATTTATTTAGATGCATACCGCAAAACCTTCGAAATATTCCGGCTGATTAATCCAACATGCTATTAGCATAAAATCATAAGTTCCATGAAAGAATGTAATTTTCACTCCTCTTTGACTTTCATGGTATAAAACAACGGGTCATACTCACTAATCAAAGTCGTCCACGTATTTTCCGTGTCCACGTTTACCACACCAACAGCCGTAATTGTAAAGATTACAAACGTTAGTTCTTCCAGTCGCATCTTTTATCAATTGCTCCATCAGAGTTGTTCTTGGTACTACGGGTATACCTTGACACGCCCTTTTTTCTCCTTTCACTTCTGAAAAAGACGTTCAAATACTGCTATAAGACTTTTGGAATATTATTACAGAGTGTGTCCAGCAGAATGGTAGACGTTGAAAACTCGATTCCTTTCAGTTTTTTTTAGATACTAGAGTACCAATGTAGTTGTTTTCAACGGAAATTATTGGATTTGAAATCTGATGAATTTGGAATTCAGAAAAATAAATATTTCTCTCACGACTCGAAATATCATCTGCTAGAAGCAAACAAAGTCACGTTTCTCATTTATGTGATTAGATAATTAGATTTTTGGGTTTTTACAGTGGAATCAAGATTATGTTCGGGTTTTCCTGGCAGTAGCTCTTAAGAGTTTCCAAAAGACAAGTCATGATGGAATTAACTCAGTCACCCGGCAACTTTAGGGCAGACAGCCCGCCCGCAAGGCTTTTCGCATCAGTCGTGATTTGGTGGAAACATTTTGAGAGGGCATCAATTGAAATATATGTTCCTGATTAGAGGAGCACCATAAAATAAGAATGTGGCTCACGAAAATAAAATATCTGATTCAACTGGCGTTCACAAAAAATCATATTCGCAAAGGAAAATAACACTGCATTCTTAACAATTTTCACACCATTGTAGACTGAAAACTAATTAAAAGGCCACAAAATTTCCATGATGCACTATTTTCATTATTCCTGAACCATCTTGTTCCAAAAAAATATAGAAAAAATGCTAATAAATGAATACTAATTTAAAATTAGTTAGAAAACAATTTGGATTTTTTCTTGTAATCTACGTTTTTCTCTGTTTTTTTTTATGCTATTCTTTTTTATGAGATGCATAAATAAAATAAATAGACTAAAGTGCAAACCCATTAGAAGCATTGTCCATCCCACAAAAACGGCAAAGACAATCTTCATCTCTATCCTGTGTAAAGAAAATACGACAGGTGGTTAATGACGTCACAGTACAACTTGTAAAATTCAAATATTATTTTCTTCACAAGATACAGTTGTCTGCAAGAAACACATCTTGAACAGCTGTAAAATATCGCTTTACTGGCACGAATTATTCTAACTTGACATTTTCATTGTATACGCTATGTTTTTACAGAGTAATGATATTTCGATAACAAAGCATCACTTCATCACTTCAGTATTAAGTAAAATAGGAAAACGGAACAAGAAACCCATTATATCCATTTTCACACTGCACTTAATGATTTTATACGTCTGTTCTCTAATTGATGATATGTTGGAAAAAGACGAAATTTGTCACATTTGTCAAACAGGGCGAGTGATGGCGTCATTATTCATGATAAGGGTAAGCCAATGATAGTGCGAATAATTTGACACTCATTGTAAGTTGACCAACAAAACCCATAAGAGTTTAAAGCTCGCACGAAAATCTAGTTAACAGGTCCGTATTAGGAATGATGCCGCGCAACATATTCGTCAAATATGATTGTCACCCTGAAAACGATCAGGAAATATAATTTTAAATATGCAATGAGAAATAAGTGATTGACTTGTTGTAAAATTATAGCTATGGAAAAAACAGTTCGATTTATATTTTAATACAGATACATATGAGGTTTTAGCAAATAGGAACAACAAAGGTAGTTATTTGTCAAACATTGTTTTAAAAAATAGCAATTGTAATGATGATCACAAATGTCCACGATGCGGACTTATATTATACTTATATTCAGTGGGAAATGTACTGAATAAAAAGATTCGATTTCTTCAAATGAATTACTAATCTACCAAAAGGGAAAAAGAAATTTTGAACGAAATAACAAATCAGTGGAAAAATTGAATTTAAATGATTAGAACAATTGGCCAGAAGTCTGAAAACTACTACAATTATCTTTTCTATATAACTGCAGAGATGTAACCTAGTGCCAATCAGTGCGCTGAATTAGTTTTTTCTGACTTTTAAGATTAAAAAAACTTATCACAAGTTTGGAGATCGCACAAGATTGAAGTCGCGATCGTGGTCAAGATCGCTGATACTAGATCTCATCCAGGGATTTTGTTCTTTTGTTAGATTCTTTTCAAAAAATGCCACTGAAACGCTTTACTAGACGAACACAAGAATAAGTAGTTCAAGTATTTTCAAGATAAATTTTTCCAGTTAAGCTTAGGTCTGTCTGTTATGTCAAATTGTATATTGTTCATTTTTTATGGTTTCTTAAAATTCAACGTGCTTTCAAATATTCGTACTTTTATCGTGTGAATTCTCTCTGGTAATCAATAATCATAGCATTGAAAATCACTGTCTATTGGTATATAGCTGTCCTGATATTGATTTTGTGTCTACTTTCGTGCTCTAGTAGATAAAATATCGCCTTTTTTGACTATATGGTAAGTTTTATAAACACACTGAAAAGGAAAAGAACTTAACGAGACGAAATTGTGAAAAAATCAAATTTGAACGTACCTTACGCTGAAAAACAGATAACTAAAGATTTGCTTTGTGTGTTCCTGTCAGGCTGTTGGTGAAGTGTCTGTCTGCTAAGCAGATACACGCTAATGCCAGTTCACAGAAAATACCACTTATGAGGCGACTACAACCATTAAACCACCCTAACACTTAATTTTTAATGATATGTCAAAAGAAATAGTCAAGGGTCAAACTTCTACGAAGCAGGCAGAAATATTTTAGGTACCCGCATTCCGGTTGTTTATTTTCCTTTTTAACGATATAACCTCCAACGGTAGCAAGTTTTATTTCTTGGAAGATTTGGCTAGCAAGCTTATAGAAATTGAAATATGATTCACATTTTTTCCAATAAAATTGCTTCAGAACGAAAAAATGTTCCCAAGAGGGCAAGTACCCGCTTATGTCACGGTTACTCAGAATTTATGAGAGCTACGATCACGAAACACTCAAACTGCACACCAAATTGTGTTCGTACAAATTTTAAACTAAACCGTTTGAAACAGGAACAAAATTTTTTATACATTTTCAATATCATTTAATTGAGAGCAGTTTGAATTGAAGTGTTTCCACTTGAAGATATTTAATAAATTAACGACCTTTCCCTACCATACTGCTCGCTTTATTCTGCTCTCTCCACTGAGCAGTTTGTCTTGCTGCTGGCAGCGTGAAAAGACACGAACCTAGCCAAGCTTTAAATGAGCAAAACCTCTAAACAATTGTGTCACCTATGAAAAATTCCTTGTGCACCTTCCGTAACGTTAGATTCGCTTGGTCCCTTTTTGAGAGACAAACTACTCAGCGAAGAGACAAACTTTGATATAGGTACAGTTATATCACTTTAATTTTTTTTGAAAAATATATCCTTTATTGGTACACATAAAGCTATATACAATACAATGCAATGAACTACAGAACTACAATTTAACAGTTGCGAAATTAATACAAGGTAAAAATTGACAAGACCAGTGCACAATTACAGAACGGTCGGAAAAGGAAAGGAAAGGAAAGTCAATAAAAGAGTAAGTAACAGCACTATAACCAGGCATTTTTGCAACCAGCAAAAGTCGAGTGGTCTTTCAGGCGAGCTACATGTGACACTGTGGCTGTTGACATAATGTTTTGTTCATTTTGCCTTTTGGTTTAGTTCGCTAGGGTTATGTTGACATCCAGTTGGCTTGAACAACACAAGTGTGACCTTATATACAAAACAATTGAAACCGTAACTTATAAAACGAGTGTGGTCATGGTGTTCTAGATTTCTATGTGTAAGGACAATAATTTTTCTGAGTAACAGATATGCGAAAAAAAACCGTATCTCGGCTAATCCAAGATCACTCGGATTGTAATGATATCAAAATGGCTGGAATAAAGGTTGTTTAATAGTTGCTTTGGGTAAAGAGACCAATAATTGGATTTTCATAGGTTGCAGTAGCAACGATATATCGAATGAAATTAAAAGGGAGGCATTTTATAGACTACAAAAATGCTGTGAGAAGGTAATTAAAGTAGTGAGGAAATTTTCATGGGCCATTAAAAATTCCTGTTAATGAGGTTTTTATGGGCCATGAATTTTGCATACCATTAAATCCCATAGAAATTAACACCATGAATGCGAAAATATGCGAACGCCACGTTAAAACAACATCAAGGATGTCCGAATTTATGTCAAACAAGCAATTAAAAGAAATCGTCAATTCTTTATCCCATCAGCCTATTGCAGCTTACAGATGATATTGTTATCGTTTGCTCTTCGCTTAGCAACTTGAATGAACTCTTATCCCCTGTGAAGGGGGACATTTACCCTACCTCTTTGCCAGTACAGCTAACGTGGAACCGTTCATCCTTAAGAGGGTATAGAAGATTTTGTTGCTTACTTAAGTCTGTGAAACTTGGTTAGTTTTGTAACTTAACATTTACTCACACTCCACGGATGCAGCCAGACAATTTAAAATGCAAAACAGCGAATTCCACTCCGTGCTAAAAATCCCGAAAGTCGCATAGGACCGTTTTTGGCCACTCACTGCCCCCAGGAAATTTCAAGCACATAAAAAGATGGCCCAAACTCCGTATTCTCAATCCACAAATGCAGCCGGACCATATGAAATGAAAAGTCTCATAGGAGCGTTTTTGGCCAGCCGCGGTCCCCAGGGATTTTCAAGCACTTAACGACAGGGCCCCAAACTCCGTAGTCACACTCCACGGATGCAGCCGGACAATTTAAAATAAAAAAGAAAGCAAATTCCGCTCCGTACTAAAGATCCCTAAAGTCACATAGGAGCGTTTTTGGCCAGTGGCAGCCTCCAAAAAATCTCAAGCACTTAAAGAGATGGTCCGAAACTCCGTACACTCCACGGATGCAGCCGGACAAATTAAAATGAGAAACAGCCAATTCCGTTCCGTGCTGAAAATCCGCAAAGTCTCGTAGGAGCATTTTGGCCACTCGCTCCCCACGGGAAATTTCAATCGCTTAAAACGCTTATTTACAATCCACGGATGCGGCCGGACAGTTTAAAATGGAAAACAGAAAATTACGTTCCGTGCTAAGAATCCCAAAAATCTCATAGGAGCATTTTAGCCTCTCGCAGCCCCCGGGGAATTTCAAGCGCTTAATGAGATGGTCCGAAACTCCGTAATTACAATCCACGGGATGCAGCCGGACTATTTAAGATGAGAAACAGCAAAATCCGTTAAACTTTCAATCCATTAGGGTATTGTACGACTTTTAATTCCTAGTTTTTAGCCTTCCGAAGTTTGCTTAAAATATCGGCCATTTTCCATGTTTCCTATTTTTTACCCTTCTGAAGCTCTTAAAACCGTGAAGTGGCAAAACATGAAAGGTTCTTTTAAAATTCGCGGGCATTTATCTCAACAAGAGAAAATCAGATTTTCTCTTGATCTCACATAACAGTCAAACAAGTAACTGTTGCATTTTCTGTCATTTATTTAAAATTCTTAAGACTTTAAGGTAGAGTAGCAGCAGCACTACCTGCTGTACAATCAGTAAAAATACTGGTAAGTAGTCAGTCACTCAGTCAGTCAGTCGGTCAGTGAGTCAGTCAGTGAGTCAGTGAGTCAGTCAGTTAGTCAGTCAGCCACTCAGCCAGTTCATTAGTCACTTGCTTACTAATTCATTGTTGTTTAATTCATTGCCAACATGCAAATTCATTGTAAAGAGAACAGCAGACCCACACCCAGACCCAACAACCACTGCAACCAGCTTCTGCAATAGCAGTGCCGACAGCAGCAGCAGTACAGGTAGCAGAGTAGCAGAAGAGGTAACAGCAGCAGCCATACCCAAAACAGTGGCTGTGACAGGAGCCTCTGTTGCACCTATGGATGCAAAAGAAGCAGCGGTACTTTGAAAACAAAAAAAATAAATCGTAAGGTAGGTTCTACTGTACATCGGAATAAAACAACTAAACGTTAATGTTCTATCATATGTACAACAAGTTATTTTGAAATCAACTTGAACTTAATTTAGTTATAACTATTATCTGTACAAGGGAGTTTTTAATATACACTTTAATCTTTGTCCTTCACATGGTCTCATCAGCTCTGTTAGCAATCACTCTCCTGTACATTTCTGTTATGTACACCAGCAATAGCAATGTAATAAGAACATCGTCTAACAAACCCAGAAATCCAAACACAGACTCTGGGATAATGTCCAATGGAGAAATGAAGTACACCGCTGCCACAAAGAAACACAAGATGATCCTGAGTCTTAGAACCCACACCAGTCCTCCTACAGAAAACAGCTCACCAAAGAGTTGTTGCAGAAGAGTTGGCAGGTCATAAATATAATCCATGAACTGCAAGAAAAATAAATTACACATGAATTTAGCCAAGACTAAAAGTGGAGCTCCTGATTACAGTAAGTTAACCTGGTTTGAGCCTACAATTCAATTTAAAATCAGTGCCTGGACACCAGTCAATTTAAAAGAGAAAAGTGACCTTGTTGAGCTTTAAACTTGTGCTCGTGATATGGTCACATGATACTAATCAGTGGACACTTGACATGTGAATCCAGGCTGCATGTCTTGATCCTCCTATTCACTTGAATATTGCTGCCATTTTGCATGATGGCTCCACTATCACAGTGGTCATGGAAATCAGTATAAACATGTCCTGTAGTCTTCTAGCCATCTACATCTACATAAATTAATTCAATATCTTTTACAGTAACTTCAAACTTTGTACAGTATTTAATGTTTAAACACAGGTTACTTACCGGTCTTGGAACTCCTGAATATCTTTTATTGTATTCATTTATTTCACGTCTATATTGAATAGCATCTGGTAATGCCCTATCCTCCTCAGTAAAATTGGAAAATAAAATAGTAACCTACAACAAGACAAAAAGGGTTTAACAAGTCTATAATTTACTTCATTCTACCATTTTAATGACAATGATAAGAAAACTGACCTGATTGCTTTTTGTATTTTTTTTAGAGTTAACTGGGGTGAAATTTCCTATATGAACAGTCAACAAAATTTGTCCCAATACCAAGGCAACCCGGTTGTTGGGCTCATACAGAGACTCTAAAATGTAAACAGGCTCAGAGGATGGTGGCTGTTTTTTTATTTTAGTGTTACGTCCTTTCCGGTAGAAGTAACTGTACAATTCTGGAGTAGATCTAGGGGTCAGATCCCTTAAATTAAAAAAAAATGAGACATGCTGACTTATCCTTAGTATGCTGGAAATCCCATTTCCAGGAACCTCAATTTTAATAATTTTCTGGGGCAGGATGCACCCCAACCCCCAATAGGGGACGATCATTCGCAGTCAATATCTCAAACTCCCTTCTTTAAAATCCTGTATCTGCCTCCTGAATTCGGGATAGGGAGAAGGAGGAGGTTAATGACAACAGTCGCAATGGATTAAGTTCCTCTGGATTCTAAACAAATCACATTAACAAATTGTTCCCTTACCTGTTGTCTACATGCAGGACAGTTAACGGCACCAAACCCTCTTCCATACCTCCAATATGTTATTACACATGGAGCTGACAAACAGGAAATAAAAACATTGAAATTTTCACAACAACTTTCAAATTTAACTACGCTCAGTGACTAATTTTCATCATCAATGAGAGAGCAGATGACCAAGATGAAGCCATGGTATGCAAAATTTGAAAGTTAAGTTTTGTTAGAGTTTAGCCTCCTGGATCAAAAGCTGCATGTACCTCGACAATGAAACAAAGAAATTCAGGCTGATAACAGGACTAAAGCATGGAAATCTGACTTGTTTTCCTCAGTACCCTTAGTGCCGAGTGAGGAGGAAGAGAGTAGAACTTAAACTTATGTTTAAACTAAACTCATATCTGCTTGGCACAATACAAAAAAAACACACACACACTGGAAATATACCCCAAGCAAAACCGAAACGTTCGAGCTTCGTTCTAAATTGTTATTGATGGCCAAACCATAAGAAGAAAATAAGGTTAAAATGATCGTGATCACAGATTAATAGTTATGACGACATGATCAGGCAAGCTAAGGACATACCACAAAATACATGTCCACAATTAGTTGTTGTGCAGAATTTAATGTCCGCAAGACAAACAGGGCATCGTCTATCAGTAGAATATGTAACAGGAGGTGGATCAGGCAGTGTAGGGCCTTCATTTGCGGCTGTATCACTTCCTTCTTGTACAACTCCAAGTCTGTCACGCACAAGACGAACATGTTCTTCTTGCAAAGGGTGAATGTTTCTTCGGCCTCCCTGAGTGTTGTATAGAATACTGACTAATGCTATGAGTCCTAATGTGGACGCCAGACCGATTAGCACCTCATCACCAACACCTTCGACTAATGTCGATTGCCAATGAAAGCGAAAATTTATATAATCGAACAATAACAACAACGCCATTTTTTCTCACACGCACTCCTTTTTTTGTTATAGGACAATACATGAGAAGTCACATGAAGTACTGTCCTTTCCAGGGGAAGACTGCCAACCAATAATTCTCCGCGGGCTCTTTCATTCTCAGCGATATGCAGCGGTTCTACATTTCTTCCGGTAGTACTTCATATAGACTGGACACTTTTTTCTGATGAAACGTGAAATGCTTCCAGTTTCGCTTTAAATACTACTTTCACTTTAATTTAACATCATGGGGACTCAGTCTCTAGATACACTTGTATTGGAAGCTGTAGAGGAGAGAGGAAGTATAGAGACATTTGAATTTGCCAAA
>OMLO01003585.1_pt1 | contig 12808 bp, 8 predicted proteins | sample 1674811 | NCBI WGS metagenome assembly OMLO01 (sample SAMN06265003, study PRJEB25207) | coral metagenome | isolation source: Coral host | place: Mexico:La Bocana,Puerto Morelos, Mexico | collected 2008-11-13
ATGTATACGATGTGGTACGAACGTGTATCTAGGTGGTACGAAAATGGGTGGTACGAAAATGGGTGGTACGAAAAGACCGGTATTCGTGCCATGTGCGCTATGAAATGAACCTTGCCCTCCATCATGGTCATGACACCGTTAACAAAGCCACTACACCCTTTTTTCGGCTTTCCCTTAACAAGAAATGAGCTCATCTCCCTCGTATTGCAACTCTTACAGCTTATCGGCCTTGACCCATTCCAATACAGTGGTCACGGTCTTCGGATCGGAGGAGCCACCTCTGCTTCTCTTACGGCCTATCCGACTGTGAAATCAAGCTCTTTGGCTGATGGAACAGTGACTGCTATCAGCTTTACATTCATTCGCCTCTTAACTTGTTCCTTGGTATTCCCCTTAAGACCGTTCATTTAAAGACCATCAAATTTCAATATGCCATTCCCTACATTCATAACAAAGACTCCTCTGAGCAATCACTTTTCCATTTGGGCTGGAATTTGGGCAGCTGTAATTTCCCAAATGGAAGTACATTAAACTGCAAAGATATGGCCAAAACATTTGATTTCACGTGGTTGTTATTGTACTTGAGTTATTAAGTAATATTTAACTTGTTAAATGTAGTGATGTCAACTTGATTATCATCTTGAGTTACGGACATGTTTTACTGTGAACTTTGATCATGACGATCGATACGCCTTATGTTTTACTGACGTTGTATTTGTGCGTTTTCTCCCCGCCTCACCCTCCCATGGCAGCTGTAATTTCCCCAAATGGAAGTACATTAAACTGCCTGGATATTGCCCAGACTTTGCAGACCAGATTTCGCATGGTTGTTATTCTACTTGAGTTTGATTAACCGTGATAAACTAAGTATTTGGCTTTATGCGCATATTCAATTTGTAGTACAATGAAGGACACACAACGCTTTGTTTGGAAGAAGTTAACACGCTAAACCTTTTGTTTCAATTAGCATGCTAACTGTAACACGCTGAGTGTGCGAGTTAGCACGCAAGAATACTCAAGAACACGCTAGAGCAAAAAGAAACATGGCATAAATTGTGCGATCTTCCTCGCCGAAGAAAGTTGCAATTTTATTACACTCTAAGATACCATGAAAATAGCGAAATTAGTCTAAAAGCGACAAAGAACTGGAAAAACACTTGCCAGAAAATTTGCGACCATGTTGAACCACGAATAAGAGACAACATCTACATAACATCAAACACAGGCATAACATTTTAAAAGTTGATCACCTTTCTTGTTAGAATCTAAGTGTTCTTGAAATGTAAGCATTTCTTTTGACCTTTGATTTCCCTTTGCTCCGGTGTAAAGTACTGCTGATGATAAATCCACAGTTGACTGTGGTTGTCACATTATTTGCACACGCGAATTAAACAAAAACTAACTTATTATGGGATGTGAAGATCTTTTGTAACTATGACTATGAATAAACACGATAAATGCGTCTGAGGGTCTGACAGTTTATCATAAGTTATTATACAACTAAACATCGATTGCTCTAGAATGGAAGTTTCGTACATTTGTATTTGCGTGTTGTGACGGAAGATGTTGATAGTTTTGATAAAGTTGCTGAGTTGTACTTTGAAGCTGGAGATAATGCCGATGACAAAGAGGCTTATGACTCACCTTGGGATGAAGATGACAGTTCAGAGAGCGGCGAAGAATCTAACGAGGAAGATGATTTGTTGTGTATTACAAGCCTGGAATCAGACTTATTGGAGAAAGCGAAAGAAACTTCATTAGGCACAAATACATGCAGATGCAGATTTGGCGAGGGTGAAAAACCGTGCAGTGCAAGCCTTTCACTGGATGAATTTGTTCAGAGCAGAAACAACTGTCATGAGCTGACTTCTACTGAACTTGACCTGGTCATCCTGGGTGCAATCCAAAGTTCGCTGAACTGCAACAAAGTTAGCATTTCTGGCCGGTCACAAAAACATCGCCAGCTTTTTGTTATCACAGCAAAAGAATTTGCGAGAAGACATTTTTACTTTTGCACTGCCTAAACAAAATCGATTCTGCACTGTACTGCTAATCTAGCGGAAACTGAAAAAGTCGAAGCTGTTAGAAATCAGGAGCAACATCTTCGACTTGCTGCTGGTGAAAGAGAGTTTTAAAGAACTGTTGTTGGGAGACAAAGGAAAGTGTGCAATGCATCTTGAAGGAGTTGATTTTAGCCTAAGAAGCGAACCATGTTCCTATGATGGCATTGTTCATTACTCCTATGACTATGCGCAGCAGCTGCATTATCCGTCAGATCCACATTAGCCAGGACTGATTTATTTTAAAACTCCCCGAAATGTGCAAAGTGAATCTCTACAATAAACCACACTACAGGCACTTGTTTAAAATATCATGAAGATTCTAAACGAATTATATAAATATTTATTGCTCAATGTTTTTGTTTAAAACAAAGCAGCGGAGGAAATGGCACTTCTTTACACTGAAGCATGTTGTTAACATTACAATTGAAATTTCGCCTTCTCTCGAAACTGCAACCCAACAACAAAGAACAATCATTTATTTTAAAAATTGTTTGTTTTGAAGTGGAAGCGTGTTGTGAGCGTGCTGTTACCTTTATCCCTGTTTTCCTGTGGAGGGTCACATGTTGCCAGGAAAATAACTGCAATGTACTTAAATATGAAAGTCAGTGGAATAACAACTACTCTGAATATTAATTTACAAAAACAACTCGAAATGTGATATTTTTCTGCCCATAACAATTGCTTAAAGGGGCACATGATTTGTTTTCTTATGAAATGTGTTCACAGGATTTGCATTTCAACATGCACATGGTTTGTCTTAACTCAATTTATATTTTACCCTGATTTCATTTGTGCTCTGGACTTGACATGCTTCAATTACAGTCTAAAGATGCCTTTAGGGTCTCTTACAATTCAAAAGTTTGTATTCGCTATTTTAATATGCAAGTTGCACCCAAGTTATTTGGTATCAAAAATCTGTCAAGCAAATCAAGAATGTTAAGGTGCTCTGCCTCCAAGACGTCAAATACCTTTGATCCACTTGTGAAACATTCTCGTAGATGAAGGCAAATAAACCTCACTGTTGCTGCATAAACATATACAATTTTATAATCAACCAATTTGAAGTAACAATTTGGAAATAATGAGGGGCAGTTAACTCTTTCATAAAAGTAGCCATGGAGTAATTTTGCACCACAGGATAATGTGCATTTCAGGCATCTTTTACGGGTTTCTGCAAGATTTCAGGATCGTCTGAAAGGACTTTGAGTAAGCAATAATCTTCTGACATATCTCCCGGAGCGATTCCAACAGTGGTATCTTTAGTAATTAGATCTACAATCCCTTCCCTGATTTCAGAATTGTAAGCATGAGTGGTTCTTTTTTTCTGGACCTTATAAATCTAAAACCTTACATTCCCATTCCTTCACATCCACAGTGTTAATGCAGTGGCTGTAGTCATCATTCAAGCAGTGCTTGCAATAACCTAAGAGATCTCTTTTTTCAAGTTGTCAACCCTGACCCTTAGCACTGTGGATAGACGGATTGCATTTAATTTCTTTCAACTGTCTGGTGGCCTATTTCTGTCACGGTTTTCGACATAAAAGAAGATTCAATGCTTTCAATTTACTCTAAGAAAGGGAAGGTGAAGATTTTCTCGTGCGGAATTGTACAACTTAAGGATGACTGCCATCTCAGCTTTGTAAATGGTTGAGTAAAGTGTTTAAACGGCTTGTCCAAAACATTAAATGGGTCTTGTATTTTTTAAACAGATGAGGGAGATGTTTAAACAGTTTGCTCAAACCATTAAACGGACACAAGATTTTTGTAAACGGATGAGAAAAGCATTGAAATACTTTTATATGTTTAGTTAAACGGTACTAAATGGATACTAATTAATGGTTTGTTCTGTTAAAAGGTAAATCCTTAGTGGTGGTTTTTGCTGTCCAGGTCACAAATTCCTAATTTGTTCCTATTTGCAGTTTACTGTTAATTTAAGATTAGAATTGAAAAAGAAATGTCAAATGCACTACATGTATAACCAGAAAGTACACGAAAGAAGTTTTCATTTTTAGTGTCACAATCACAGTTACATAAATTATACCTTGACCTAGAAATGTAAAATGAGACATGGGTCTGCAAATATTGACTAATACAAAGAGTTCAGGAGCTTTATCTACTGCCCAGCAGAATTGCTTCAGAAAGTCTACAGATGATGGAAGGACATCATTTTAATATACATGTAATGTGTATAATCTGCACAACAACAAAATCCCCATAGATTGCTTACACAATCTCTGGGTCACAAAACACATTGTATATTGTTTACAAACAAGAATTCAATCAAGTACCACAAGATTAACAGTGATATACCAATCAATCACACAACTTTCTATCTCTGCCTTTTACTATTTTTAATTTCAGTATTAGAACATAATCACACCATTTTTTAGCAAATGTGCATATCTTTCACAGGTTTCAAATCCTTTACTTGACAATTTATCCTGACTACATGATGACGAGAGTTCAAAACCTAGAAGCAACACTTTGAACATAAAAACATAACCAAAAACATTACAAAATGCCATCATCATCAAAGGTAAGAGAAGATTTCCATCTGCTTTGAAAGTCTCTAAAGATTCTATATTAAATAGATCTCACCTTTACCCAAATCTGTGCTTGAAAAAACTGCTGACATCCACTCTTGTGGTTGCTGTTGCATCATTTTAGCCCATTCAGCCACCTTTAAAGTAAGCAGTGCAACATTTCCATTCATACCATGTCATTCATCATTTTTTTCCTTAATAAATTTAGGGCATAAGCAGCTCTAAAGTCGTGCATCAATTCAGATAAAGTTTCACAGTAAAAAAGGATAGAGGAAAAATCTTATCAATAATAAACAGTGGAATGGAATGTTCATTTTTCTTTAAAGGTCTGCATGTCAAGTAAACATGGGGACAAAGCTCTGCAGTGAAACCAACTATAATTACTCAAAGTCTAGATTCAAATCATTCAGTCAGCAAAGAAGTAACCTGCAAAGACTAATGCTAACTATACCCTAAGACTTTAGATCAAGTCTTCCTATATCTACCAAGGCCATTGCAAGGCAAGAAGATGAGGACCATTGGCAATACCTACGATGTATAGACATCAGTCACATTGATGCTGATATTAGTCTGCTAATTGGAGGTGACATACCAGTAGCATTACAGCAAATGGTGTTTTGAGATTGCAAACACAGTGGCGCCTTTGCATTTATACTGTGCTAACCTGGGTGCCAAATGGTCTGCTTGGTAGAGCCTCCCAAAGAACCCTTTCTTTGAAATTTGTCCAGGCAAACAGCAGTTTTAAAGTGCACCTAACCCCTAAAAAAAAATAATCTTCATATTGTCCAAAATACATATCCGAAAAAAATCCTTTAATTTGGTTAAATTCTCGATTTTCTGTGATTTTTTGAATTCTGGAAAATCTCGCCTAAAAAGACGCCATTTTGGTTCAAGTCCAAGTGAAGCAACAATCGGTGGGAGAGGCATTAGTGACATCAATACCAGAACCTATATCTCAGTGAAATCAACATGATTTCACTAATCTCTCAATTTTGCGCGAAGGAAATGCCTACGATTTGTGTTGCTGCTGGTTGCAGCAACCAAAAAGACAACGTTCAAGGTACATTGCTGCACGAGATTCCATTTTTCAAGGACGATTGTCCGGAAGCAAAGAGGCGAAGGAAGAAAAGGGTAGGTATGGCAAACAGAGAGAGCGAAGTGGCAGCCATCGAAGCGCTCGGTGATATGCTCCATGCACTTCAAACCCGAGGATTTTGAACAGAGATTTGTCCTCCACAAGCCAGGAGGAAAATCAATGCCACACTGGCTTCGTAAAAAGGAGTTTGGTTGTTGTGTGTTTTCAACAATCCACACAGTTGGAAAAGACGCGACAGAAAAACTTTCAAAACGGGAGAAGCGCATGGTGAGTCATTGATTATTACACCTTTCAACTTTTTGTCTTCTGATTTTCAAGTCTTCCTTATCAACAACACTTGTGTCTTCCTAGGCTATTAAAGAAGCAATAGCAACTCGGAAGGCTACTTGCTCAGATCAGTCACCAGCGCTTCCCAGGGACTGTCTGCAGGGTTCTAATTCCTCACAACAAGAACATTCACTGATGTCCTGAACCAAGACGACACTGCAGTTTCCACACGTATAAAACCATAAACATGTCTAGAGAATTGTATCGCTGCTATTATAAGCCACATTTTTGCAATCCTTTTGCCACTAATTGAATATCAATAAACGTTAATTGTTAGAAATAAAAACCTAGAATAGCGGAGCATAACTCGAGTGTGAAATTCAGTTTGCTTGTTGTACTGTTGCGTATGTAAACACAGGTAAACACAACTTCGTAAGAGCATTTTTCCACTCGCTCAGAGCTCAGCTGCTACAGAGCCCTCCAATCAATCCCTCAAAGTTCTCTTCATTTCTTCATCGGCTTTTCTTTTCCTTTACTCTGCCATTCTGCGTCAGCTTGCAGTTCTTCGGCAAATGCAGCCGCATCTTCATTGCTCGTGGACATATCTGCGAATGGGCCGTTGCAAATTTACCAAAAAAGATAAAAATAACATTTCATAAAAATAATAAACAGAAAAGATTATCACTTTTAAATTTCCCACGCACTGCCACCTTGGATTTTATGATGTCACTGTGTTGTCACTATTGTTAAAAGCAGCGCTTCTTTTGTTTGGAACAATAGGACAATGCAGTGACCTCATGAAATCCAAAATGGCAACACACGAGAAATTTGAAAGCGATAACTAGTCTAAATTATTTCCATTTATTATAATTGTTATATCTTCCTTGTCCAGTATAATTTGTAATCTAGGCGTTATTTCAATCAATTCAAGGCTAACTTGCCTTCACAACTGAGGTTCCCTTTAATATAATTATTCATGTTATGAATTTGGTAAATTCCCCAAGTCTGCGAACGGTTGCAGTAGTGTTTTAATAAAGTCACAATGGTTGTCGATTCTCTGAGGCTGTGAACAGTTACAGTAGTGATTCAATGAAGTCACAATGCTTGTCAATTTAGTTCATTCTCTGAGGCTGTGAACAGTCACAGTAGTGTTCCAATTAAGTACCAATACTTGTCGATTTAGTAAATTCTCTGAGGCTGTGAACAGTTACAGTAGTGTTTCAATGAAGTCACAGTGCTTGTCAATTTAGTTAATTCTCTAAGGCTGTGAACAGTTACAGTAGTGTTTTAATGAAGTCATGTTTGTCAATTTAGTAAATTTTCTGAAGCTGTGAACATTGCAATATTGTTTTTCATCAAGTCACTTTGTGCTGGTGGGTAAAAGCTCCTTAAATTATTACTATCTGTTTGCAAAATGAGGATGTACAATGATAAATTTCCACCTCAGAATGCTGGAAAAATGCATTTACAAGAGTCTAATTTTAAAAATTTTCTGGGGGAGCATTTGTCTGTGGGGGTGCCTGCTTACTTTATCACGAGAACCCTCCCACTTCAAAAGCTAATGAAAACCGTTGCTCTCATAGTGCCTCTCTCCACCCAGGTGTACAAATGAGTACTGGCAAATTTAATGCTGGGAGTAGCCCTTCGATGGACTAGCATCCCATGCAGGGGGGGGGGGAAGTGGAAATATTCTTAGTCACTTCTTGCTAAAGAAACTGGGATGAGCTCCAGCACTAATGTGCTACTTGGTTCGTATGCAGACTTACTTTACGTAATTAGTATGGTGAAAAAGTAAAACAAAATTTATTTGTCTATTTTAAAACTAGTTGTTTGATGTGTAATTATAGCTTTTATTAAATTTAAAGTGATTATTAAAATCAATTTATTGCATTTTTTACATGATAGCAATGTACCTACTACATGTAAACCATGTGCAATTCTCTGATCATTAAGGCTGTGTCATGAGAAACTTGAGTATAATTTTCTGTAGTTTGTTTTTAAATACTCTCAGAAAGCCTCCAATCACTGCCATTTCTTTAATTCTTCTTTTGACCTGATTGGTTGCAGTGAACTCAAAGCTCAACTCGCTAAAGCACGTCCCATGGCGTCAAGTAGCAAGCAATCGTGTGTGCGTTTTACAGCTGAAGAACTTTCTGCTCGAAGCGATTGTGATGCTGAAAGTGGCTTAGATAGTGACAAAGGAGGTTTGTCAAGTGGAGAAGAATTTGAGCTGGACTAGCCGCTTGATGATAACAGCGAATCTGATGTTGAAACGAGGTGAGTGTTCAAATCTTAGATATAGCATTTTTGCTCTTTTTGTTAACTCATGTAGGTTTTCCTTTAGTTTTCATATAGGTTTTGAACAAATTTTCAACTTGTGAGCAAACAGCTGATTTGTCGCAGCAACTCAACCTTGTGTTATCTATTGAAATATTGACATTGCACAACATGTATCACAGATTTGAAGCTACAATAGCTATTGCTTTCTTTGAGCTGTTTTTCGAATAGCTATCAATGGAAATAGAATTACAAAAAATTAATGTCAAGGCCAGCCAGTTCCCATGCAAGTTCTTCTTGGAATTGTTTCGTGTGATTGTAGTCCTAAAAGCACCATGTAGGAGTGTTGTTTTTTTTTTTAAAAAAAAAAACGTTTTTTAAAGACTGCTTTAAATGGGTAATTAATGCCTACTCAACATATAACTCCAGCTGTCAATAATTATCGATAAAGAGGATCGTGTGATCCATTTTGGAATCACTTTTAACCAAGCAGGAGAGAAGTTCGGGTCATTATCAGGACTCAAACACTGCAGCTGTGATAGTTGAGGGAGCTGTTGAAATCTAGGAACTATACACCCAAGAAAACAAGACAGAAGTTGAAACTGTATCGCCGTGATTGGAATCACCAAAATCGTTTGGTTTGCGAGTAGATCCTCAATACTAAAGGATTGATAGAGTTTGTTACAAGCAAAAGACTGGAAAGGTGTTTGGAAAATCAGGAAAGTTAATGAAAACAGCTTAAATCAATGATGGCAACAGTTGTTCAAGGAAATTAAAGGCAAAGAATCCACAATCTAATTTGAAGGCGCCAATGAATTTGTGTGATGAAACACACAGTCATGGCCATGACGCTGTTTAACAAGACTTAAGCTGGCAGGCACAGGAAAACCAAAGAGGTGAGCTGACTTTTCGTGTTAAACAATGAAATAACACTGCCAGCAATTTAAAATCACATCTTAAAAGTAATGTTTTCATTGGCTTGTTTTATTTGCACTTGATATTAGCATTATGATTTTTCCCGCACAAAACACAATTTGGCGGCAGCAAGAATTGTGCTGATTGTCTTTAGGAAGGTTTTTTTTCCGACAAACGATAACATATTCGAAAATTTCTTAACACGTCAAGACTTGATGTAGCCAGCTGTTAACAAGCTTTATAACGCACAGAAAGGGAGTGAAGTAGCCACAAAACAAACACTCTTGAATGTAGTTTATTTAAGCCTTAAACTTCCTTTTACAATTTTTATAAGCCGTCGAAAATCAAACTTCAAGTTCAATCGCGCAAAGCACAAAATCGCTAATTCCAAGATCACATCCTTTTTTTGAGCAGAAATTTTATTTGGCTTTTCTTCTGGAAGTGGATTACTCCGACAATGTAGGCTGATATCTTTTCTCTAAAATTAATAATCTTAATTGTGCCTACAAATCTGCCAAATGAAAACACAACTAATTCAATTTACGCTTACGTATGTACAGTACAGTTGATGGACCCTCAAAATATGGAAAGCAATATAGCGATTTTTTGAAATAAAAGTACTTTCTGATATAGTTCTTGAATTAAAAATAACGTTACCTTTTACATAATTCAAGTGCTGTTCACAAAGTTTTTTTTTATATTCGAATAAATTGCCCTATCTCAAAACCAATCCTAATCAAGCTGATTAGCGAATTTAAGTTCCAAATTCATTTAAAGGAATTTCAGTTTTGGAAAACATTGGCTGTGTTTTTGTTCCTTTGTTGTTACGTCTCAAGATATTAAAGGGAACCTCCACTATTTTAACAAGTATGGCCTAAAATGTTAAAATATACTTACATGTATTAGAAGATCTGAAATAAAAACAATGTCTCTCCTAGCGAAATAATTTTTTATCGGCTTCCAAAGAACGGCCCTAAGCCCGTTTAAAATTCCTGCGGCCGCCATCTTGAATGCCGCGCAATGCATGTCGTGGTTGCTTCGTACAGTCAAAATACCGCAATGTGTAGCCTTTGGTTGCAGCAATCGTTTGAAACTTATACTCGTATCTTTTCTGGTTTTTGCTTGGTTGCTGAATTGCATTTATTTCAGAGCAAGCTCTGTAAGATGAGTGAAGTTTTTTTTCGTAATGGCGGCCGATCGAGTGAAATTTTGGTATTGACAGAAGATCGGCATCTACGATTAATAAGTAGATTTGCTGTAACATACGATTATTAATCGTGGATTTTATGATTAGTAATCGTAAGATCCATGATTATTAATCATAGGAGACGCATTTTACGATTAATAACCGCAAAGTATCACCTTTTACGATTAATAAGTCAAATGTGTGCATCTTACGATTATTAACTGTGAAAAATTCCACTCCAGAAATAAAAAAACACTCCAGAAGTGTCTGGAAGGAGTTACACCCTGATATTAGTAGTTTCACATGGAGACAGGTTTATTCAAGAATACAATGTAGACTTGATTTCTTTTTAGTAAGCCAAAGCACAGCTAACATTATGACACAAAAGGAAGATGAAGGTTCTGGCGCAGCATGTTAACCGAAAAGAGCCTCACAAGTTCGCCTTGTTTCGGTTAACGTGGGAGCTGAGTTTCAGTTAAAAAAATGCAAAAACTGCAGTGTCCAGAACCTTCATCTTCCTTGTGTGTGTAAATAACAGACATATAACAATTAAATATTTATTGCATAACTTCGCGGTCCAGAGAAGCTGTTATGTCTGTTACCAATATAAGCAGATGTGGCACACAAACATTTTTGTGAAGAAATGTCTGCACTGATTATATACAAAAGCGTGCCAGAATTATTTCCTATTGAAGAAATATATGCACAAGTATACACGCCAAGATGGCAGCCGAGCAATATTCGTTGGATGTTCTGCAAACAAGCAACTGTCAACTTTCTGAGGCAATTCAAAACCTACCTCCCAAGCTTCTTGAGAAAATTTACAAGGAGTATGTCGCAATAAAAATGAGAGAAAGAAAGGAAATGGGCTGGAATGAGGTACACGACGAAATTAAAGAGATGCCCTTCTGTCAAAAACGATTAAGAATTACAAAGGTCATGTTTTGCTGTAATTGCACCTTATGTAGCATAAACGGACTTTGTTACGAGTGTTATAAAAATAGAGAAAACCGCTATCTCGGCTACCCCTACCCCGCATATGGCACCTACAAAGAAAACTTTCAGAAATTTTACTGAGCAGCGGCGATATTAACCTTCGCTCTAAGTCTCTCTAAAAACAGATGATTGTGTTCCACTGCATTACCTTCACGTGTGACGTTGTGTGACTGGGTTAGCGTGGTATCTATTTAAATAATTGTTTAGAATAAAATGCTTGCGGGTGTTATGTAATGTGTGGTAAAGCTGCACGTGACATAACACATTTCACTCTAACTAATGAAACCGTCTGAGATATGTCTAGAAGGTTCGGCTTGCTATTTTCAGAGATGACATACAATCTATCTTTTTTTATGATGCAATTGTTAGATTACGTTTTTCACTGAAATATATTTGAACACAATAACCACAATAGCCATTTTTACTCATGGTTAATGTTGAAGAGATGCTTGTTCAAGTTCATCAAAATTTTTCAATACTTAGTAATATCCAAGAATTGAAAAATATTTAGAGAAATGTTACAAAAGCATTGAAGCAGGATATTCAAGAGAGATTTTAGATCAAGATGATGCAAATGAAAAGAAAAAAGAAAAAATCAAGAAACTTTTGATGGAATCAATGGATATGACACATGTAGATACAACATATGATTTGTTTCTAAAACCGCTAACAACGAAAAAGATCTTTTAAAACTTTTGAAAACTCTCTCAGAAGCCATTCAAACTTACACAAAGAAGACTACATTATTGAGGGCAAGGCAGGGGAAATTAAAAGATGTTAAAAGATGCAAAAATGTTCCTGATGAAAGAGATGTACAAATCTGTTCAAGAGGACACCGAATTCACCGCACATTATTGTAATTTTTTTATTTCATAACATGACTTATTGGAAGGATATCCAAGACTCTGTTATTGTGCTGTGCCAATCAACACTTTCATGGGGAAGATAAAAATCATCAAGGAAATCTGTGAAGAAGATTGCATCTATTGGAAACACGTTTCTTCTGAAGTGTGACGGTAAACTTGACGGAACCTGTTTGCATATTGTGAAATGTATTTCCCCGCAGTGGATGACGTCAAACCTAACTGAAGTTTTTGTAAGTAAGTAATTCAAATTCCAGTGGCATTCCTCTGAAGTCAAAGAGGTTACATATTCCCCTGTTGTGAAGTCACGCAAACTATGTTGTGTAGAAGCGTGATAACTAGTCTTTTCAAAGAAATGACCAGCTGAGCTGTCATCTGTGTAAAGACAAAGCTTGTTTTAATCAGCGTCAAACATAGCAACAACGACCTCACGTGTAATAACACACACTTTTTTTGCCACTCTGGAGTGAAATATTCATTCACAAGAAACACAATGAAAGTGCATATGAAGCGAAATCAGTGTTCTAATATTTTGAAAGTTCAGCGTTTCAAAGACCCTATTCCAAAGTTTGAACCGCGTTTGAAGAAAAGTGGCGATTTTA
>OMLO01003586.1_pt1 | contig 12805 bp, 5 predicted proteins | sample 1674811 | NCBI WGS metagenome assembly OMLO01 (sample SAMN06265003, study PRJEB25207) | coral metagenome | isolation source: Coral host | place: Mexico:La Bocana,Puerto Morelos, Mexico | collected 2008-11-13
CGTCTAGATAGCCAAAGTAGGTTAAAGATGATTACACTATTTTGCGGCCGCCATGTTGGTGTACCACAATGGTACACCAATATGGCTGCTCCATACTGGGCTCTATAAATTTGTGCAAAATATTTTGACGAATATCTGAAGTTACGGAAAACGCACAGACTTCAAACTTGGAGAAGTGACATCTTTTTTTAATCTCCCATAACAACACAATTTCTTGACTTTATCTACCGAATGGTTTTCGAATTATTTTTTTTATTCTGTTTTATTGCGTGACAGTGCAAGCCAAGAATTCACCTGGTTGGAGTAGAGGCAGCTCCTTGGTACAACAGCGGCCATATTTCTGCCTTTCTTTGAAATTATATTCATTTGAATCCTTTACCTTTCTACGGGTATATTACGAACTCACAAAGTGACCAGCTCCCAGATGGCTTGATAGCTCAGTCGGTAGAGCACTGCACCGGTATCGCAGAGGTCATGGGTTCGAATCCCGTACAGGCCTGAATTTTTTTCAGGCTTTAATTTGACAACTGCTTAAGTTGTGTGTGTAACTGCGATGATCAATGATAAATTCATCTTTTTCCGCAGTTCAAAGATATGATCTTTCATATATTCATTTGAAAACATCTGGTTTGTGCAGTGTTTTTCCCTCTGTTTCTTTTAATTTACACGCTTGTTCTTTGTTTGTTATATCTAAGCGTTCTTTGTCTCACAAATTTAGTTCATTTTAGCACTTTTATCAATCTTCTGAACATTCTTTATAGTTTTATATGTAATTCATGCCAACTACTCTCGCAGCCGAATTCGCCGGTTGCGTGTGGACGGAAGCCGTATCCGGTAAGATTAAAAAATATCCGGATACGTGTATCCCTACACAGATTTCGCCTAACTTACGGTTACAATAGTTATCAACTCAAGTGGTCCTGGTCTTGTTTAATGGACTAAAACCACCATATATTTAATGTAAAAACGTGCTGTACGTTTCATAACAAAAAGTTAGCTATCGTATTTTTACTGCCTAACTGATTAATGAGTAACCTTTATTTAATCACGATAATAATAAAAACAATAAAAACTCTTTTCATGTGAGTGGTAAAAAATGCTTTGCAATGGATGGTCAAAAGCTATGAACTGTTCCTCTAACAAAAATATGTAGATCATAAATCCTCTTGCCCTAACAAGAACAGATAAATTATTGAATACTTGCTGCCCAAACTTTTCCTGGAAACAAAGTATCAATCATCTCATCTGCAATTATCGAGTTAATTATAACTTTTAACATAATCCTTTGTTATACCTCCCAACTCAAATGTCATGACATGTCATTGAGTCAAAACTCACTAACTCCCTAAGGCGGACAAAACTCACCAACTCCCTAGGAAAACAACAAGCTGACTCGCACGTGATCAGATCGCGCACCTTAAAACCGCGGCAAATTTGTATGGCAGCCGACAACATACTAACAATTTTCGCAGCTTATCCTATTTTTGAGTTGGGAGGTATACATGCAAGACACTTAATGACTATCCTCGCCTGAAACAGTGAGTTTTGTTTTCCCTCGACCCTCAATGTTGGCTCAACATCGAGGGTGTCGGGAAACAAAGATCACTGTTTCCATTGGGACCAGCCACAGATTGTCTTCATCAATGCAAAACAATGTGAAGTTTCCTCTCTTATTTTCCAAAGACCAATCTTCTCCGCTATGATTCAAAGAATAAAGTTGTGGTGTAATTTTTTTTAAATCAAAACTACTTTTTTAAAACTTCCAAGATTCAGCAGTTTCCTTGTTGCAATAAATCGGGATAAAATATATCAATGTAAAATATAACCTAATTAAGAGCCAATCAAAAGGAAGCAATTATCCGTCAGATAATAAATAAATTAATTGATACTGTCATAAACCTCTCAAATTCACTAGTAAGTGATCGAGTTAAAATAAAGAAAATCAAAACTGTGAAGGAGATTGGGAGGTTTAGATACCCGGTTGTAATTAGCATAGATTTGGATGTTTTTACTCGTCCATTTTTTCCTTAGTTTTGTTTCAATTGAAAATATATATCAAACACTCGAGACAATGTATCATCGGCTATCCAAACTCCTCGCTAGTCTCCTTTCTGCGTTTGGATATCTCAATGAAACACTGTCTCTCGTGTTTGATATATCACATAACTAATCAATCACTATTCTTTATAAAATTAAAAAGAAAAATCATCTAAACTTTGCGACATTTTGGTACATCCTATATCTCTAAGAGCATTTCGGAAGCAACATTGTCCATAACGTCCAACAAAATATTTACGTGGCGAGAGGAGAATGTCAGCGATGGCCTGAACCGTATGCTGGTTTCTCCACAACCTCCACCCATCTCCACACCTAAGGAAAGACGACAAAAGCGATAAAATCCAAGTTTATTTTCTTGATACATTACAGTGCCATTTTTCAGAATTCACACAAAGAGATCGTTAGAGGTATCGACTATCAGAAGTTGTTAGAGGGATAAGTTATTGTACAATTCAACTGCTTGAAAAACACAAAAAATGTCCAAAAAACAACTGTGGAACTTAGGCAAGTTAGGTCCAAAAAATAGCTCGAAACCGACTTACCGTTGTTTTTCATTCTTGAAAGGAATTCAGCTCGAATAACTCCATCTGGACAGTCAATTGCACAGAAAGTTCCTACACCTCGTGCACGAGAAAATAATCCAGGATACTTCTCCTAAATGAGTAAATTAGAGTCCAAAATAGATTACCAGTCAACACATAATAAAATGACTGCGGTCAAGTGAACAAACGAGTGCGTATTTCCAAACGTCTGATTTCTTTAATTCCATTCAAGAGTATATACCAATAGAGAAATATTGCATTTCAGCGAAATTCAGTCACTCAGGCAGCCATTCAGTTGGCAAGCAAGTGTGGGAAGTAACCCCTCTTCATACTGATTTATAATGTATGCAATAAACCTTTTCGGAACTCATAATAAACAAAATGCCCCGAAGAATCTTCAACTGATTTCTGAAGAGCACATTCTTTTTAAGCACACGAACTTACCTCCTGGATTATCTGAAGATATGGGATTGTAAGAATATTACGTTATCCGTTGGTTTCCCCGGACTTCCTGTGCATTATTCTTTACAATCTAGTCAGCAGTAGCAAGACACAATCAACGGTTCTTGTTCTCCACCGACAGAAAAAAAGTACTTATTTTAATCAAAACGAAATGCTCCAGAAAACGCAAATCGCTATGTACATGCACGTTTACTTGAATGCAGGGCAGTAATTAGACACTGCAGTTTTCGCCAGGCATCGAAGAAAAGAAAGGAAGAAACAATTTGTGGACAAAAGGAAGTCTGTTCCTTTGTAATGTTCCGTTTCAGTGTACACTTTGCCTTTTGGTTGAATTTGACTTGTGATTACCTGAATGTTCTCCAGACCACACAACAACACTTGACCGGTTTCCCTTACTCTCTGAAGCAATCCCTCCTCTCTGATTGTCTTAACAACCTCTTTTAAAAGCACAAGTTTGCTTTGATCTCCCATCCATGTGTTAAAAATACGTGCTGGCTACAATACAAAGAACATACAGAAATTAGAATGAATGTTGTAATTGCTATAGTCCTGATTGAGATATTAGGACAATAATCAAAACACAACGTTTCGTCACTGCTCCGAATGGGGTCACCACCTTATTGTGATGGGGCAGTTTGTGTGTCTTAATGACCTGTTGAGCTATGTCTGCTGAAGTCTTGTACTTCTGGTAGATTCAACCATGCCGAACAGCTCAAAGGCTAGTAGAGACCAGACAAAGAGTGACCCCCTGTCCCCGAGGTTGGGGCTGGGCGTAGGTTTAGCAACCCCTCCCCACAAAAAAAACAAGTTGTTACAGAAACCAGAAGCATTGAAAACGATACAACCCTAGCTCGGGGTGTCACCTGGGGTTGTAATGACGCTCTTGGGTCAAAGAAGGAGGGAAGGCCAAGATCGCTGGAATGTGAGGACCAGGGCAAAAGTAACACGGCCAGGACAAGTAGTCAAGAGGATGGTAGACTATGGAATTGAAGTGTTAGGTATAAGTCAGGCCAGATGGAAAGGGATGGGATCAGTAACACTGCAGAGTGGTGAGACAGTGGTATACTCAGGAGATGATAAGGTGCACCAGGGAGAAGTTGCCATCATGATGAGTGTGAGGGCAAAGAGAGCCTTGATGGACTGGACGCCGATTAGCAAAAGAATCAACACAGCATGATGCGGTGGACCAGGAAAAGTGAGTTTTACAACCAGCTGCAGGACACCGTATCAAGCTGCTGCAGACACGATATGATTGTGGTGATGGGCGATCTGAATGTCAAAGTAGGAAACAACAACACTAACAGGGAAGAGGTTATGGGAAAGTTTGGCATTGGAGTCATGAATGACAATGGCGACAGGTTATGTGACTTTGGGTAGTACAAACGGATCAGTCTTCACTAGAACAATATTCCCACACAAAGAGATCCATAAGCTGATCTGGAGGTCACCAGATGGGAGGGAGGTAAACCAGATTGACAATGTCTGAGTAAATGGACGCATAAGCACATCGATCCTCAACACCAGAGTTATGAGAGGAGCAGACGTATAACATTACCTTGTGAGAACCAGAATAAGATTAACGTTGGCAAAAATCGAAGGGAAGAAGATAGCAAGGGAATCGTTTGACGTATGCAAGCTGTAAAGTGAAGACATCAGGAGGAGATACAACACTGAGGTGAGTAACAGGTTTGAAGCTCCAGGAGACATAGAGGATATGGAGAAAGAACATAATTTGATTTGGCAACGTGCAGATATGAAAGTGAAGAATGATCATCGCAGTTAATTTTCAATTTAAGCAATTGGAAAGAAGAAGCCTGAAAAAATCAGGTCTTCAACGGGATTCGAACCCGTGACCTCCGCGATACCGATGCGATGCTCTACCAACTGAGCTATGAAGCCACACATTCTTCACGTAGTTCATATATGAATTATTTCATATAAACTTCACATCAACGTACAGATATGTTGCACAGAAAGTTATCCGAAGGTCTAAAAAGCAGAGCAAAGCATGGATAGGAAACAAAACGTGGGAAAAGATCAAGGAAAGAGGCAAAACTGAAAATGGAGGGTGCTATAATGTGACGACTAAAACAGAGAGGGAGAGAGGAATATAATGCGAAGGACAAGGAATTGAAAAGGAGTGCTAGGGAGGTTAACAGGGGCTGGATACAGAAGAGGGCTGCAGCAGAAAAGGCCGCTGAGAATGGTAGAAACAAGGAACTATACAGCATAACCAAGACAATAGCCGGGGAATGGAGGAGACAAGAAATAGGCGTGAAAGACAAACAGAAAATGCTTAAGGACGTTCGCGTTAATTGTTTCTGCGCATCCTTAATGTGCACGAAATTCACACGCCACGTCATGGAGCGCGCGCGCTAAGTAGTAAAAACAGTAATAGAGCAAATGGCTATTGCTATGACTTTGCGTGGATTTAACGATCTTGGACGTTCGGTGACACCTATTTTTCTTTCGATGGGCCATTTTGTCTACAGATTTCTACGTTTTTCGAAAAAATCTATCGAGTGGAAGGTTGATCTTCTTTTGCAAAACGCTCCATCGAATTCCGTTCATTTAACCTCTTCCTTTAGCTGTGAGGCAGTTTCAAATGCCTCTTTAAGGGTAAAGGTTTGTGATAATGATGGCAATACTTGAAATTATTAACGCCACAGATTCACTTGTATAAAATATTATTAGGATAGTTCACCTCTGTTGCCTTATCTTTGATATTTTAATCTAAAAACCCTGGAGACCATGCTAAATTATGCGCACCAATTTATCAAAATCAGACCAGCTTTCCACACGCCTTATCTCTGAAACGAAGCCGGTAACCCCTAATTTTTATTTCATTTCTTAAACAACTAAATCATTATCTGTCCGCAGTAGACGTTTAAAAGAAAATCTACCGAGTAGAAAATTTTCGCGCGAACGTCCTTCAGACAGAAATGCAAGAGCGCGTGTGCAGAGATGGGTAGAGCACTTTTGGTGAAATATAAAACAGAGATGACCCAGTGATTCATGTGGAAGAGGATGAGATAACAGAAACGGAAGAGATCAGGGAAATAGAATTAGGAATATGGCGATTACAGGAGGTTTAAAACGCACTGAAGGGAACAAAGCCGGGGAAAGCGGCTGGAGTAGAAGCGTCAAAAGGAGTAGGGTGGGTTTGGAAACTGAGTGGAGGACGGGTCTGTATGTGCAATTTATGGATTTTGAAAAAGACTTTGATTCGGTACACAGGGAAAGCCTATGGAATATCATGAGAAGCTATGCGATACGACACAAGACTGTGAGAGTGATACCAGGACTTCAGTGTCTTTGAAGAGAATATGTATGTAATTTTTTAACGACTAGTAGATTTATATTAAAACAATGGATTACTCGATTTCTAAGCGTGACAATTGATTCGGACTACGCCCTCTCCTTATCACACGATAGAAATCAAGAGCGAGTAATCTAGTTGTCAAATACATAATAACATTATTTTAATTGTATTAACTTGTATCAAATTTCAAAGAGGGTACCAACTAAGAATAACGTAATTCTCATAGTAAGCTGACCTCCAAAACTACAAATAAACTAAAAATATGGATATAAACAGCAAACGTGCATGACTGCACCAGAACTGGATTTAAAAACAGAAAAATGTTCAGTTGGAAGCAGACGGGTAAAGTCGTCCCTTTCTGGTGAGAAAGTTCCGCACCAATGTAGTCCCTCTAGTTGTGGTACAGGCTAAAGCAGGTGAGACATGAGGCTTAGTCAGGGCCGAAAACGTAGCTGCCTAAAGATCTAATGTCCCATATTGTTCATATTGTCTTATGAGTAACTGTGGCATTGTAAGTAGTGTAAGCGTATTGTAAAAAACCAAATTACGAAAACAAGATATAAACTACATAAAAATAAATAATTAAATAGCTCCAATATTAGATCTTCTCTTCTGATATTTGGTGAAAAGTATTCTCGTATGCCTGGTACGAAACAGCGCTCCCAAACATGCTCCACCACTTAACAAATATCTTTTTCTAGTTTGAGTATTAATCCTATAGATCCGATATTTAACTTATATCATCACTGCATTATTGACTTTCAAAATTACCATTTTGGGCCAGTAAGATTGAATTTTTTATAGCTAAGATATTTCCAATTATGTGAACGTGCCAGTACATTCACATAGATAGCGCTCCCAAATGATAAAATAAAATAATTGCATCTTGTTTTCGTGCCACTACGATATCTCAGTTGTTAGAACGCAGTATTGGTTAATAGTTCCGGGGTGGCTGGTTCAAATCCGGAACAAAGAGTCTTTTTTTCGTTTTCTTTTTTGGATGAACATAGAACAATCTCTTAATACAACTAACTTTTTGTGTGTTATTTACTCCGTTTCCTCCAGTGCTAAACTGAAACATGAAATCGATAAAAACATTAAAAAACAGACCTACTTTTTTATTAAAGTACTTTATTATTTTTTTATTTACCCAAGTATAAATTTTTCTTCTTTCGAATGTTTTGCACTGCTTTTGTTTCTTGTAGTTTGAAATTATTCAAATGGAACAACCTACCCCTGATAACATCAAATTAACTTGACATGAGCTTGCGATTCCATCGAAAACCAATCAGCGGTCCACTTAAAATACAGGACCTTGATTAGCTTAAACTTGAGCCTGCCATATGATCACATGTTACTGGTAAGCGAATACCTTGTTGTCAATTGACTGCAACATAGATGCCCAATATCAAAGAAGGATGCTAAACACCAAGGCTGCATTGTCTCAGTCAACCCATTAACTGGAGTATGGTCGCCATCTTGCGCGACTCCGTCATCGCTCTCGTCGTGCCTACGTACCCACGAGCAATACTGGTAGTTATTTTACCATCCGAAAAGTGATTCACGGGTGTCTATGACTATGATGCTCCGCATGACGTCCCGAACAGCTGCCATCTCCTGAAATAATGCCCTGAAATAATGTCCTGACAAGAAACCTATTCTATGCAGTAGGTAGAAGTGGAGTCACTCACACTGCCCAGTTGAATGAATTCTTAACCCTACAGCCCACTCTATACACGGACTTATGATCGTCTCATACGTGGTCGTTCTATCATAGTTTGTACTTCAAAGAGATATCTGAATAGGTTACTTCTGCTAGCTAAGGAAGGATATCTGTGAAACGCATGACGTTTGCAAAGATCCATTACGCTCTCTCGGTAAAGTTTGTGATCACATTTAAGATGACTGATTACGCGTACACCGCTGTCTAATTAGAATCTCGGCGCAAAGTTTGCTGAATGAATAATCAACTACCAAATAAAGAAGCTAAAAGAACTGCATTTCAGTTCAGTTTTACTTTAAAACTGACTTATGACATTTCTTTACCTTATGGACTTCCTCATTACCAGTTAGTTGAATAAAGTCTACATAAGTAAATATGAAGAAACTTAGAACAAAGTCCTAATGTTATCAATTTATTTATTGCCTTTTTCTCTCGTGCTAGACTGAAACAACAAATCGATAAAAACAGAAATCAATGAGCGTATCTTGTTTGTGAGATTGACGGCTTCGATAAATATATCAATAAATAAAATAAATATATAAATAGATAAAAAAAATAAATATATAAATAAAGAAATGAAGAACTAGATCAATCTGGTCCCAAGAGATATTAAGGTCATTGGTAGCCCTGCGGTGGATTGTTTCCTGTAGGTAAGCAATAAGCAAGGCCAGACCTTCGAATTTGCTAGTGGTTTGTTGATACTTGAGCAACTGAAGTGATAGTTGGGTAAGCTTCAACAATTACTTGTATGTAGGCCGTATAGGTGTGCAACTACTTGTGGGTACGTCGATTACCAGCTTGCGTTTGTACACAAGAGGGGAAGAGCAGCCTTGGACCGAGTCATATTACTGAAGATGGATCTCAGGGACTTGGGCAGAGTTAGCAAGTGCGGGAGCAACTAGATTAAGTCTATGTACCCATCTTGTAAAATTGTATTCTAAAAATTTCAGTCTAAATCGTGCTGCAGGGTGGACTGCAGCTGGGCGATGGGCTTAAGGGCTTGGAGCAGTTGGCGTAGTTTGATATAACTGAACGGAGTGTTAAGCACACTGGCTGTTCTAATGACAAGGACACGGTGTGCTGAATACATATAATCGCTGATTGCGTACAATTAATGGCCCTCGCATTTGTATGAGCGGTGATTTCCAGAGTTGGAAGACCCAGAAAATCCAAAGGATCGACAAAGTCATCAAGATCGTCTTCTGAGGCAACTGACCAGGAAATGTAGCAGGCTTGATTTTTGTTAGTAACAGTTGCCATGAGAGCTTGAGCTCTCAGTGAAGAAGGGGTTATCACTAAAATATTAGTTTTAGCACCATATATGGCACTTGAGCTTTCTTACATATTTCTCAACATTTTCTAACCTACTAAAGGGCCTGTTCACTGACTAGAGCAATTCTCAAACTGACCTCTTATAAAATATGCGAGTCTAGTTACTTTTATCTGAAGCTGTGTTGCTTGGCGGTCATCAATAGACGGATTCGGGTAACGTGTTTTACATCCTAGTTGCTAGGTTACAGTTGTGCAATTTGTCGCACGCAATTGATTGAATGAGACTATGAACACAATTGTAACTTCCCTACTCAGGAATCACATGATCTTTTAGAACAGAAGTTTGACTTTCGTTATGTTGTTTTTGTTTGCCAAAAAGGCACATTTGCTGGGTCATGATACAATATCTTCTTTGGCTTTCCTGTCCGTTTGATCACATAAATCATATTGTCATTTTAGCAGTCTCTCGGAGGTAACAGCTTCATCTGTCAATTTAGCATGCGTGTGTATAAGAAATTGCTTTCTGGTCTCTTGGCAGTTGATTGCCAAAATGACAGCTGTAGTACTGTGCTAATTTTATTCAAGAGGATGAAGTTGAGACTAACAAAGAGTGAAAAATAATGTTCCTAATTTTCAGTGTTTGTTTACAAAATAAAATATGCATCATTATGTGTATGACAGTCATTAAGCTGTTATAAAGTTGGTAACTAGCAGTGATGACATTAAGATTGTTTTTATTCACTTAAATCAATTAATAAATGGAGGATGTAGTAACTAACCTGCTGAACTCGGATTTCTGGCTTGTGGTAGAAGCCACCAACCAGCATCTTCTTTGAGAAAGTCACAATATCGGGGGGTTCATCAAGACCCCAGTGTTCGTGAGCCCTAGGAATAAGTTTTGCAGTATTATTTATGTGCACATGTGAGAATAATTCCCTTCTGTTAAATCTCCTATAAGCCTTGGTGCTATGAGTAATAAACAAGAAAGCATATCGTCGAAAGTGTTGAGATCCTGTCTTGAGGCTTTATGAGCGAACGAATATCAAAATTGGTTTCGAAAGAACCCGTAGAAACACTACCTTAATGTCATTGAACGATGCAAATATGGCCGCCGCCCGGTGAACTGTTCTGTTGATGGCTATGCAACCAAATAGACGAGGTTAAGAGAATAAGATTTTCGTATTTTCGAGGAATCACCTATAGTGTCCCAGATCGGTCAGGAATCACCAGAATCAACTTACGTACCTCATGGTAAAGTACTGACCCAAAAAGAATACCCTAAGTCACCAGACAATAGGAAATAAGAACTTTAAGAACCTAAGGCTGCCGTAGAAGCACATAAGACTGATGTTAAGGTTAGATCTAGCTCAACCCCCAGGGCAATAAAAGGAGAGGAAACAGATAGAGCAGTGGAAGGAGACAAGGAAGAGGCGAAAATAGACCCTGCGCCACCCAAGTTCTCAGAGTGTCTTGCTAAGGGAGAACAGAGGTGTAATCATTGCTTCAAATGTGAAAGGGACAGTCACTATGCCATCGGCTGCCGCTATGGTGAGTCGTCTGGAAAGCAGCCGGTGTAAGCAAACGAAAGCTCTCTATTTCGCGTCCCTTGTTTGCTAGCGACCAATGCAGGGAAATTTCAGTCGCAGGAATCGATGAATTACTACAACCTTGGACAACACAGCGGCTCATAATGCCGCATGAACACGCCGAAAACAACAACGACTTAGTAGTTTTTCGCAGATCAAAATACACCCATTTTTCTCAACGAAAACTTCCACTCTGCATACTGAATGTGACTATGACGTCAGTTCCGTTCTCGACCCAATCCTTCTTTCAAACTCGGACTTTTCTAATTCGAGTAATGGTGGACGGTTTGAGCGCGAAGTTAAAGTCATATTTAACGGACTTCCCTTTGGAATTTTGACTTAAGATTTGGCACAACTACTATTTGGGTGGTGTAGTTTTGATATCTGGAGAGATTAGAAAAAGTATGTTTTCGTCGCAGTAGCACTCAAAGGGAATTTGTCTGATTGCCCTAAAAAAAAACAACAAAAAACGTATGTGAATTATTTCATTTGAATCATTTTTTCTCCAAGAAGGATTCTGTACAATCAACTTGAAATCTTTTATCCTATAATGAGAATGTCCTGTTACTTTTACTGCAATTAAATATGGCAAAACACGGACACTTTGGGTCCTGAACCCAAGGAAAAAATAAATTGGCAAAAAACCAAATTCGCTTTGACATGCAGTTTTCTAAAGGTGATTTGGGCGCTTGCATTTAGTGGTCGTGAAAAATTCGGCAAAATTCTTGGCATAGTTTTATAGTCAGCTTTAATTTGATGTAGGGGTTCTGGTATCTACAGCTTCAACTGGACGCACTACATCACCAGGACGCAGGACACCTCTTTAAACAGAACCTCTTAAATCAGATTATACTTGTCGCCAATGAAGGGTCGCGGTGAATAAAATAACTTGTACTTTTAATATACTTGAATCGACTGTTAAATCAAGGTTTTCACACCACTGGGCATACAATACGCCTGCTTACAGAAATAGCAAAAGCAATTCTTATTACGTGATTGGTTACTGATACATTCAATGCGGGGGGATTTAGTCACGATACTATTTTGCACACTCACACAATAGCTCAAAAATACTCAAAAAAGCTCAAAAAATACCATTGCTCTGAAATGGGCAATTATGGACCAGTTTGCGACTACCTTTACTATGCGCCTGACTTCACAGCGTATACTGACAACAACCCTTTGACAAAATAGTTGCCTCGGCAAAGCTGAGTGCGAAAAGTTTAAGCTGGATTGGAGAAACAGCAGACGTCAGGTTTCAAATCAAATACTGTCTTGGGAGTCCAATAATGATGCTGACACATTGTCATGACTGCCGGTAAACATTGAGGATTACATAGAAACATGATGTCAAGGAAGTAGCTCAGAGGTTGTGCAAGCTGCTATCTGTTCTTCACAACTTTAAATGTCTTGATAATGACTACAACAGTCCAAGCATACAGCAGCACATTATTAACCTGGGAGTTGCTTATCTTGTAATGACAGGAAAATATCCCTCAGTAAAGGAGAATACAGGTGAATCAAGATAAGTCCAGTGGAGTTTACTTTAATAAGTGAAATAAACTATCTTTAGGAAGTGTGACCAGATGTCTGCCTTAAAACTTAACAATAAAAACAGAAGCTTCTTGTATTGGGGCATAAAAGGAAAGTGATGTGACATTATGCCCTGAAAAAAAAACCTAAAATGGATTAAAGGAAAATTTACGACATCTTACAGAGAGACTTGGAGTTGGACACCACCCCAATAAAGTTTCATGCAGTTTATCGCGTTGGGAAAATAATGGAGGGACGAACAAGACCGATCATAGTGCGCTTCGTCAGCCGGGAGGACAGAAACTTA
>OMLO01003587.1_pt1 | contig 12805 bp, 16 predicted proteins | sample 1674811 | NCBI WGS metagenome assembly OMLO01 (sample SAMN06265003, study PRJEB25207) | coral metagenome | isolation source: Coral host | place: Mexico:La Bocana,Puerto Morelos, Mexico | collected 2008-11-13
CGCAAGTCTTTTCGCACATTCAACCAAAAAAAAAAAACGAAAAAGGGAACTCATGGACAATTCAGCCTCAGTTCCGCTGGTGGCTGGTGGTAATTTCCCTCCCCCATCCAGCCTCCCGCGACTCGTCGATCTGACCCGCTTCACAAAGGCCTTTCAACAAGGTGGTATAGGCCACAACCTTAGCAGCTTAAGTTTCATCATTCGGGATTTTTTATCGAAGCCAAAAAAAAAAGCATGGAACCTACAGGGAACTAACATAGCTGGCTGGAAAATGGACCACCATTTTGGATGGCAGAAAACCAGGATTTCGATCATGGGTGTGGATTTGTTAGTTTCAGGGTATATTGTGCCAAATATTTGTATAGATTTCTAAGGATCGTTTTGTATGACATGTTTAAAATGGTGATGTATATGTGACATATCTATATATATGTACTTTTTCAACATGATATGCGTATATATATATACACTGTGTTGTATTAATATTCAATCATAATATATACATGTATACATTGTAAATATACACGGCCTCTTCTGTTCATGACACTGTTGGTAGATTTGTAAAGATGCAGGAATCCACAAATATATACTGTGGACGGCGCAAGATTTGGGGAACTGCTCAAATTGGAATCATCATCATTAGCTGATTTCCGCAAAACCGAAAGTGTTGCTCTTTTTACTTGAATGCCATGGGAAATAGGAATTCATGCGAAAATGAAATATATACATAATATGTATGCATGTGATGCTATAAATACAGACTCTCCCGAAAAACTAAACATATCCCCTGAAACTCAATATGTTGGAAGATAAAACTTATGAATTTTCTCATTTGAAATGGTGTGAGTTTCATGAAAACAAGCTGTAATCAGTGGGTTAGTGGTGTCATATCTCGGTCACCCTGACACCGGGATTGACTCCACGACGTTGGGATTCTTGAAGCCACCGACGTGCCTGTCTTGATGAGTCGTTCGAGCCCACAGTTGAATCACCAAAAAAAGACAATTGAGCAATGAAAACAAACCTGGTTGTTTAGGGTGGGGGATGATGGGAAAGGAAAAAGGGATTATAGTAAGCCATTAGGTTTTTTTTCGTGGCTCAATTGACAAGTTTTGGTTATTCTTGCTTACATGGCTAACCGGCGAACCGTCCCAACATTGAATCGTGAAAATTTTTGGATACATCCACCTATCTTTTGGTATCTGTGACATCTATTTTGACCTTGTATTCTTTTCATAAGTGATGTTTTTTTTTGATTTCGTGACTTGAATGGTAAATTAGGCCCCGGTAAATGAGGACCCGGGTGAAATTACCCTCGGGACGGAACGATCACATATCCCATCCCTGAATTTGGAAGTTGGGGATCATCGTTGTCAACTTGCTGCCAGGAAAAGGGGGATATTTTCACCTTTCCGTGGGAGGGTAATATGTAAGTCATGAAAAAAAAACATGTCTAAACAAAAACTCCATGCATTTTTGCCGACCAATTCATACCAATCCAAAGATCTTTCAATTTATGAAAAAAACATTCAAGCCTCTGATTTCCTATCTTCATTTGTGAATCAAACGTACACGTTGGCGATAGATTCACTTTGACATCGGTTCGGGCGGACCTCTGAAAGATCACCCACACGAACTGCAGCATTCACCAAGGAACCAAAGGTTTGGGCCTGGCAAATTCTCTAAAACAAGTTGGCGATACGGCGATCTGGTCCCAATGATAGAGGCCTTACTTTCCATGAAAATTTCCATGAAATATTGGTTTTGTGAAAAATAGGGATCCCCACGTAACTGGGTAGGATTTCATCGCCTATACACCAAAAAAACAACCTGGGGCCCTTTTTCATTGCTCAGATGTTGCAAATAATGTTTTGATGCGTTTTATGAAAATGAGTTATGCACAAAATCTCGTCATGGCGAAGGGACATGCTCAAGTAGGGTAGGACCCTATAGGTTTTGCAGCGGCAACCCCACGACCCTTTCAATACAACTTTGGTCGTACCTAACTTTGTCCGACACTAATGTAGAAATATGATAGACATGCTGACATACTGTTGTTTTGTTGTGAGGCTAACTTGCAGTATATAAGTATGTAAAATGTTTATCGGTAAAAAAAACATGTGTTTGGTGTAGCTGCAGATTCCATGAAATACTGGTTGTTTCATAGTGATCCTTATAATGGTTTATTAAGGTTTTATATTATCTCACATAACTGGGTCGTATAATCCCCAACAAATCCCCTCAACAACCAGGGGCCCTTACTTTTAATTGCTCAATTTGAGGTCCACAAGATTGAACTGACAAACATTCAACTCTCGCAGGAGACACGCTCGGTTGCAACTTCTCTTCCAAAATCTGTTCGAAGGCTTTTCGCGCCTGGACTCACCAAAGACTGGACCCTTTCCCGGCCATAGCTACTTGCTCTAATCACAGGACCATTTGATGAACTTTGATCATAAAAGTCCATCTTCGAAAAACTTCCCCCAAGAACACCAAAGGGAAATCATTTGAGAAACCCCTACCTTGCTATTTGTTGCAAAAAAAATAGTGATGAGCACAAAGACTCTAGGCAGGTCATGCTACTAGAACAATGAAAGGTTGAGAGGTTCCTGGTTTTTTCAATTCGCATCTCTCCTTTCGATTCTTTTAGCACTGGCACCACAAAAAAAACTCATCTCTTCAACCGTTCAGTGTTGGAAAGTCTCCGAATCTTTCGGCTTTTCAACGTCCGGTTTTTCGCTTTTTCGCACTGCAGTTGGAAGTGTTGGCTGACGGCAGTACCTACAGAGAGGGTTGACTTTTGGGACCAACCTAACGTCGAGGCAACTGCTGCATGAAAAATTTGCACCAAGTCGCATCGCCCCTTGCTGTGATCTTGTTGGAAGTTCCTGTCCACTTGCGACTTTAAAAGGCTTCAAGGTCTTCAACAAAAAAACCTTGATGGTTTCCCAGAACACCAAAAAAAGCGTTGCAGTAACACAAAATGAATTGGATTAATATGGTTCCTTACATTTGAGACATGTCCGCGCCTGCCAGCCAATAGCCTCCAGCATGGCCAATGCTTCATCTGGATCTGGGGGCCCCACCTGTGGTTTTCTTTGATACTCTAGTTGGTGGTTTCAACCCATTTATATGAGTCAAATTGAATCAATTCCCCAGGGGAATTGAATAAAAAATCTTTGACAAAACCACCACCTAGTTCGCCATCTTCAATTCAAGGTTTTCCAAGCAAACAAAACTTTGAAAAAACATGAATGCAACAAGCCTCCGCTATGGCAACACCTTCAGCAACAGCAACACGTAGGTCACCTATTTCCAGGTTCAAGGGCATCGACTGGGAGACCGGCTTTTTGAGAAAAGAAAAGTGGCCAATTGCCAAAAACCCGGAGAAAATTTTTTGCCAAGACACCTCCGGTTTGTAAAGTCCATTGTTCAACTTCATTGAAACCTGACGGTCGTGAGATTGATTCGACTGGTACGACTCAAAGGAGACAAGCCTTAACTTGGAGCCTGAAAAGGCAGACTCATCTCCTGTTGGAGCACAAGGGTAATTTTGGTTTCGCCATGTTTTCTTGGAACACAAATCACTCATCTTCACTACTCTCGTCCCGTGCCTTCCGCAATCTTTACCAAACATATCATCCGCTTGGCATTTGGATCATCCCATGGACGTCCCCGGTGCACACAGCTCCGGTTATCACAAAGGAGCACATCACCAGGAGACCAACTATGGCGATAGACAAACCTTAGATGTAAGTCATGGGAAAACTGGTTATTAACCACCATTTTCCGTTAATAAAAACCTTAATAAGGCCTTATTTCTTGATGGGGTAGCTTTTGGAGGGGGGGGGTACCTTAAATTCCCATGAGTAAGGGTGTGGTGATTCTACGAAAATTCTTGACGGACGACTTGGGGACATTTTCAGAGAAACCAAATTTGATCAACAGAGAAACCATCGTGGAATTCTGATGGACCGCTTCGGAGATTTATTTAAAAAAAGGCCGCTTGTTTTTTGCTTTGGAAAAACCACCAAGCAGCTCCAAGTCTTTTGAAAAATACAACTGACCTGAGCCTTCAGGAAGCCGTAAATTTACTGGACCATGGTTGTCAGCCGCCCATCAAGTTTTTGTTTGCAAATAGTGTATCTTGCCTATACTGTATGCTGGATAGTGATGTATAGTGATAGTGTGTATTGTTTACAGTAGAATATACCTATACTTCTTTCATCTTTGTGGATGCTTCCAAATTCCTGAACGCAACAAGACAAGCAACTCCTGCTTAGTGATGTGCTTGTTTATTTGCCTGCACAACACGTAACGAGGCGGCTGTCAGAGGTGCAGAGTGCAGAGTCCAGTGTCCGACAACTACCAAGAGACAGCTGTCATGAAGACCCAATCAAAATCAAACGAAAAATTATGTGATGAAATATGCACCGAATACTGTCAAAAATGCAGTATCAGTATGAAAATATTTAAACAAAAAATCACACCTGCACATTTCAATCATTTCAGTTCCCCCAAGCAGTTCATTTCAGTTCCATCCACATCGCCAAAAAAAAAACGTGACCCATCCACCTGATCAATGATCTGCCTCTCTGCAGTGTGAGGCCCTCTACATGGCTGCAATGTTTCCCTGCAAAGAATGACCTGGTCCCACAATCAAAACCTGTCTTTTTCAAGGTTTACACCCTGGAAAACTAACATGTTGAACCCAAAAATGGAGCTTTGGAAGATGATTTCCTTTTCAATTGGGTGATTTTTCGGTTCCAGCCGTTCATTTTCAGGGCTGTGCCGATCTGTCCCTTCTTCCCTTTTGAACCGTTGTTTACTTTTTTTTTCTAGACATACTTCAATGTAGGTGGCAAAGTCTGAAAATACCTCGAAACACCTTGCGAAAATTGCATGTGTCTCAATCACAAGGCATATATAAAACTATATGTAGGTGTACGTATACGTGCACAGTATGTTTGGATGTATTCTTCTCATACCAAATATGTAACCTAAAACATTATACAATGTACAGTACACAACATGCAATTACATACGATATACAATATACCCTATGCAATATACAATATTACCTTTAACATATCACATAATGACATGTTACATATAACATATAATATCAAATATGACACCAATATCATCTCGCGGATCCCGTGGTTTTTGTCGGCACACGGAGCCTTCCTGCCAGCGTGCGTCGCACCAGAAAATGACGTACCGGTGGCAAGCGGCGTCGTAGACCACTTGGTATTCGCTGGCCCAACAACTGCAGGCTATAAGTGAAATCATGGACACCTGACTTTTTCAGGCCAAAAAAATCAAAACATAAAACCTCTAAAGCCTGGGAATTGCAGAAATTTCATTGGATTGTAGTAGATTCTCGGAAAAAAAAGTGAAATTCTCGAAGGTTCCCAACAAAAAAAAACTTATGCTAAACCCCTAGTCTTTAACAACTGTATCTTTTTCCGAAACCGTGGCACCACTTGAAAGGTTAGGTACCCCTTGTTTGGTATGCACAGTAAAATTCACTGCATCACATACCACTCTAATGTATAGGTGTTTCCAAAAATAGTGATATCCCAAAATTGATGGTTTATAATGGAAAACCCTATTAAAATTGATGATTTGGGGGTACCACTATTTTCGGAAACATCCATATAGTAATCAGGATTGGTTGGATAATTCCACTTCAATTGGAACAGGTGGTCTTCATGTCTAGTGTCGGAATGTACCCTTTAACGGTCACTACGATTCTCAGACTTCTGGTAAGGGCTAATTGCCAATATACTCATCTAGTTGGTGGTTTCAACCCATCTGAAAAATATTGGTCAAAATGGGAATCTTTCCCAAGTAGGGGTGAAAATAAAAAATATTTGAAACCACCACCCAGTCATGTTTACTCTTTCTAGTCAGATGTAAAAAGGGCATCCTAAATAGTCATCCAAAATCTACTGTTGATGGATCAGACATCCCAAACAACCACAACCACGGAGGGTGCTAAAGACCTGTAAATTTATTGGGATAAACGACCAACCTCAACGGGTTATTTTTTTCGCCGGATGTCTGAACCAGCCATCAACGTTCCTTTCGTCGCTTGGTTCATCACCGGGACACCGATCAAGTTTTCTACTTCAGCTTTCATTGGAAAAGCTTCAAAGGCTACTCGTGACGAAGCAAACTCGGTTTCTCCACCTTTACCTGCGGAGGAAAACTCGTGCGTTTTTTGGATCATGGATCTCCAGGGGTGAAAAAATTGTTTAAAAAAACAAAAGGGAACCACCACATAGGGTTTGAGAGATACATAATACACTCATGTTTTAAACTTAATGTTGAAGATCATGATATTTGGAATATTTGCACATCCAAGACTTGTGACATCTTCCACAGCATGTCTTTTTTTGTTAGTTTTGAACCTTATCAAAAAAGTACAAGCTGGAAATCCAAATCTCATCTGCCTGGTGGTATTACCACCTGCCCCGACATTACAGAAGCCAGCGCTGGTAGAGCCTCGACAAAAAAAAGGCCTTCGACCCTGATAACCTTCCTCCTGTAAACCTCCAAATGAAAATCTCCGTCGAAGTATCCGTTCAAATATTTTGGACCCATGGAAGGTCTCCAAACAAAACCGATTCAATTCACGTGAAAAAAAATAGAAACATTTGTGTCTTCTTTGCGTTTTTTTTGGAATGGACGAAATCCTTCGGATTTTCGAGGTGGAGACATGACCGACAGTTTTTTGCCGGTTTCAACAGTCTGAAACCATCACCTTAGTGAGCTGCTGAGGTTCGCGGCTTTGAAGGATGAGTCGATGTGCCACAAGCCGTTGCCGGCACGGTGCTTTAGCAGTTTGCTGCTGCAGGGCAGTATATTGCCTGAATCCGAGGCAAAAGTGCCCCAAAAACGTCCATTTTTTCGAGTCGAAACTGCGTTTTAACTCCTTGGGGATCTTCAAAGATGTCGTGACCCAAAAAGTTTTCTTTTTTAACTCTACCCTCCCTGAAACTAACATATCCCCTGAAAATAGACCCCTGGAAAAGGAGATACCTATTGGAAACCATCATTTCTAGGGGCTATGCTAGTTTTAGGGAGTGTACATTTTGGTGTCCTTTTGTGTTCTACTCAAGACACATCACATCTGCGTTTTTTCAAACGGTGTTGAAACGCTCCAAGCCTGTTCCCGGATCGAAGTTTGCGATTTTGCCTGCAGTGATGAGGTCAAAACAAAACATGCTACAGGCCTTACAATCTATGACAGGGGTCATGATTTTCTACCAACCCATAGCAACAATACACTTTTGATTTTTTTGGGGGAAAAAATCCCCCTCAACAGTACTGGTGCAGCATTTGCATCAAGGGTGGATCCAATCTACTTCTGGCCTATCAGTCGCCGACCGCCAGGGCCCTGTTGCTGATGACCACCCGCTGGGCTCTCAGAAGCTTCTAGGGAAGCACCAGGATAGGCACCAGCGAAGGTTCCTGAATGTCATCATCATCATCATCATCATCATCATCATCATCATCATCATCATCATCATCAATGTTTATCATTGCTTCTCATCTTTCCCCGAACACTCCGACAAACACACCTTCACTACAAATCACAGCTAAGCATCTTGCGAAAGTTACCAGCTGCTTATCCGTCAAGTGAGCAGATTTGAAGACCAAAACTGAGTACCTGAAGCTGACAAACGTTTGAAGCCTGTGAGAACAAATCAACCACTGGTTGGTGGTTTCAACCCATCTGAAAAGTATTAGTCAAAATGGGAATCTTCCCCAAATAGGGGTGAAAATAAAAAATGTTGAAACCACCACCTAGAACCATATTTGCTCCGGAATGGTCAGTCACTCTAGCCATGAAATTTTCCAAACATCACCTTTTTTCTACGTATAGATTCGCCGGCCATCTTTCTCCCAGAAAAAACTTAGAAAGTTCCATCTTTAAAAGTGTCCATATCCAAGTGAGCGACGAAAAAAACCTTCTTACTTTCAACGAAATACTGGTTGTGAAACATAGGGATCCTTATAATGGTCGATTAAAATCCCCACATGACTGGGTAGGATTTCATCCCCAACAAATGCCCTAAACAACCAAACGGGGCCCAACAAAATTTCATGGCTCTAAGTGGCGTTTCAAAGAGCTTTACCAGCTCGGCAGTCTGCTGCGCATCCAATTTTTCTCGTATATCCACGCGCTCCACGCGACATGCAAAGCCAAAGCTGGTCAGCGGCACAGCCATCGGCGTGGATCCCGCCTCCAACTGATTGAAAAACCATGGGATGGAGGATTTGTCATGTTCAGGTGTAGGAGGGCCGACTTAAAAAAAAAACGGTTCCAAAATAGGCCCCTACCAATTTAAAAAATGGAGTTATAACCCCTATAAGTATTATAACCCCAATTACCATTAATAAGGCCATGATTTTTTCGGGCTTATAATTCCATCTACTAACTGGTAGAGGCCCATCTTGTACGCCCCACATCTCCTTTCGCTTCAGCCATACCAAGGTGCCTGGGCTTGCGTCGATGTCGAATGGCATCTGGATCTTCCTACCAGCGCCTGAAATGCCTGTCATTGGCAAGATCTTTAAAAGCAACATCACTAGGGTGCACTCAATAAACAAGATGTGTCTCAGAGATTAAAATTCATAAATCATAAAGTATATCAATCCCAATTGGATTCTCTTAAGTACATCTTAGAATAAATTTCAAATCCCATCATCTTCCCATCATCTGCCAAGTTGCCGCGGCTGCTACCTTAGGCCATTTAACCGAAAGCTGAAGAATCATCTGAAGGAGTGCCGCTGTGAATCACTCGTTAACCAACGGTTTCCGAAGCATCCCACAACATGCCGAAAGCACCCAGCAAGGTAGTCGATGTGGAAATGCCACCTCTTTTCGAAGCGTCCTTTCTCCGATGGAGATCGTTGAGTTTGGCATTTTTTGTTCTGCACAAAAAAGTGTCTCATAGTAACAGTCTCATTCATAGATTCCAGGAGTTGATATGAAATTCTTCATTTCTTCCAGGAGAATGAAGGGTGAACACATCTTGAACAACCTCCAGCAAGCTGGAAGTTGTCTTGTGCTAGGCACAAACCCATGGCACAAAACCCCGTCCTGAAAATCCGGCGCAAAGGTATCAATGTGGATCTCATCAACGGCCTATGCAGCACTTGGTAGTTCCACATCTAAGAAGCCTTGGAAGTTATCTCCGGCATTTTTTTGGGGGGTTGATCATCCAAAAAATGGGTTCCATGTATGAAAGAATCATCCAAAAAGTGGGGTTCCATGTATGAAAGAAACATCCAAAAAGTGGGGTTCCATGTATGAAAGAAACAACCTAATCACTTAAACTCACCAAAAGACTCACAGGTTTTAATGGGTGAACCAACCTTTGATTTCCACTGTCCACTCCCAGCCTTTGAATATTGCCAGATCCATCCCGAATTGGCTGACAAGGCAAGTCCATGGCGGCCGATTCATGGCTCCATCATGGGTCCACCCATCAATCCGCGTGAAGGGGTCAGAAATCCTGCACCACCTGGGATGGTTAAAACCCTATAAATAATGGGATAATCATCATCCTTGGTGGTGCAGGATTTTGTCCATCAACAGTATCATATAATGTTGACCCCGGATTAATAAACCCCATGGTTTTTTTTCATTGGGGGGGAACCCCATTTTAAAGGGGATTTCTCACTTTTGGGGGTACCCCCCTTAATAATCACTATAGGGGTTTATTAATCCGGGGTCAACATTATATCAACCTATTTTCCCGGCCAAGAGATCCATGTCATTGACATACATATATCATCATATAGTATATCAATACCTGAAACCTCCCAAAGATTTTGATGAATTGAAATGGGCAAAGTTTCAGGTTGAATCTACAATCAAATGATACCCAAAAGGTGGTGAGTCTAGATATCCACCTTATTCATGAATTTCAGATTGATGAATCATTATGATTTAGAGACAGATGACATGAAATTAACACTGGGTTCAAATCGTCACAACACATTGATGGAAAAAACATATCCAAGGGTTTCTCCCACAGATGTTCCAGTTATGAGATGTTTTTTTTTTTTTTTCGATGCAACAAACGGCGCAACACCGTCATTCTCAGATGATCAGATCTGAAAAATCCAGGCTTCCCATGCATTTTGGTGGCCTCCAAACTCGTAGATTTTGGAGGCAAAAAAAAACATCTCGGGGTTTCAAACAAACCTTCCCTGAAAAAAACGTTTTGGCTCAAAGATTGGGTGCAGATTTGGTGTCACCAAAGGAGCATTAAAAAACCCCGAGTAAAACGCTGATGGCCGAGGAAGAGGAGGTGAATCCCAAGGCCGTGTTTGGGCTCCGGGATTTTCTTCTGATGAGTTTTTGGTGTTTCGACCTATGCTTTCTTGGCTGTTCGAAATCTTCCGAAATTGTTCCTTAACTAAATATTTGTCATTTTTGATAGGAAAACTTCGGTGGGGTTTGTGGCCACCAAACGCTCGAGTCTAAATCCACATTTTATCAGTACACGGTCGATTTCATACCTGCCAGGCATACCCCTTGGCCAAGGCTCATTGGTGGAAGTGGAAGGTTTTTGTGCATGAACTTGGTGAAATGACCCCAAAAAATACTGATCCTGGTAGCCACTGTTACTGGAGGGAGCGACCTTTCAAGAGTCATTTTGTTTCTCAAAATTAGTGGTACAGTATATGTTTTTCACAATGGCTGTACAACTTAGGTGTCTGTGGTGTGCTTGCGTGGTGTTGCATATGCTTACTATTGCATACTTGCAGTATAATAAGTTTCATGTACTCGCTGCTCGTACAGTTTGATAAACCCAATCTGGAAGCTTCAAACTGCCTGGTTTGTAGATGCTTGTAATGAAAAAAACTATGGTCCAATGGTTCATCTTTTATCTCTTTTTCTATGTTGCCACATGTTTTCCCACGGTTTTTCCATTATCTACACTGGAATCATCCAACTAAAACTTTGCCTCCTCCAGGAAGCCCTCACAGTGACTATCTTGGATTTAGTGCATCTTGGAAGCAACTCATTTGGGCCTCGTGCTTTTGAAAAAAATCTCATGGACCCGTGGAAAATTCACAACCCCCCAAAAAAGCCCTCACTAGTATCATCAAGTGCAGCCAATGAGATACCACATTTTGCCGGCTAGAGTTTTGTGGCAAAAAAAACATTGGCAAGTGAAACTTGGACCATGGTCTTCCTTTGGCAACTTGTTTCGGCTCATCAGTGGAGGAGATGCAACTCTCAGTTTCATTGCACTACCGCAACGAAAGCTGCGAAAAACCAATGCCTGATAGCAAGGTGTTGTTGCCAAGTCTCAAGAAAATTAGATCCACCCCCTCTAAACCGAACCAGGTTCAGGTACCAACACATGGTATCAACTTGCACCTTTTCATAAATTTCTCTTGTGATTCAACCATCTTCCTCCCAACAAAAATCATGCAATCTCATGTTTTTTAATACCCCCCTCCTATCCGCTCCAGTGGTTGGGATTTCCAAGGCAACAAGCAGCGAACTATAAGCAGCTGAAGAAAGGTGCGAACGAGGCGACGAAAACACTGAATCGAGGTACTGCTGAATTGGTGATCTTGGCAGCAGATGCTGAACCTTTGGAGATCTTGCTCCACTTGTTGGGAAACCAAGGGAGTTAAGGCAAAGGTCAATGAAGTGACAGGTTTACAAAGATGGGGGATGGGGGTGGTTTCCTTGGGTTACCGGGCCTCTTGGATCATCCATCCCCGCAAATAAGCAACACCGACCCTACTTGAAGCCATGCATCCACACACACTTGGTGAAGCTGAGGCCCTTGGTTTGTGAAGACAAGAATGTACCATATGTCTTCGTAAAGTCCAAGACTGCCCTGGGGCGTGCATGTGGTGTATCGAGGCATATGGGGTCGGACTCAGTGGACTCAGTGCTCAGCTGAGCTGAGGAGATAATTTTTGTAGGACAAATGGACAAATAGTGAGCCAATCCTCCCAAATCAATCCAAACTCTGAACCATGGTGAACCATGATGAACCACAGGAAAAAATCTGTGACAAAAACACAGATCTTAGGGTCAATGTGAGACTGAATATGTCTTCCTTAGTCGATCTGTGGCTGATTTGAACAAGTCGACCATCTTGATGATTTTTTGTGTACAGCATTGCACAGTGTCTTGCAGCATACGCGGACCACTGATTGCAACAGAGAGCTCATCTTTGGACACATTCAGAGAAACCCACTGAGTACTGAACGTCAGGCTGCAAAGCCATGGACTCCAACCTGGCTTTCGGAGGTCCGAGTGTGGTTGTGTATGGTTGTGTATGATTCTGTAGTCGTATTCAGCAGAACAATCTTCTTTGATTTTGGCCCTGGGCCAAGTCTCCATCTTTTGTCATCCCTTCAAAGTCTTTAAACAAGAAATGCCTGGAGTTAAGTCATTGCACGTAGGAGACTGCCGCCGAAGCACAAGCAGATCCAAGGGCACAGATCACTGAGATAGTTTCTGCCTCGCTTGGAGAGAGAGAGAGAGAGAGAGACAATGACATGACAGACAGCTTTATCAAGCATTTTCGCATAAGCAGGTGATTAGTCATTTACTGGTCCTATGGTGGCATACATCCTTAGGTTGAGATTGGTATTAAATGAGCATGTTCTCAAGGCAATCCAATGTGTGGTTCAACTCCAGTCCGCCGAGGTACCAGAGCCAGACTTCTTGGAGGACTGCGGGCTTTCAACATCCTGGCGAGGAACTTCCAGATGGGAACAGATTTGATTGGTTTTGCACCTGCAGGACTTC
>OMLO01003588.1_pt1 | contig 12805 bp, 17 predicted proteins | sample 1674811 | NCBI WGS metagenome assembly OMLO01 (sample SAMN06265003, study PRJEB25207) | coral metagenome | isolation source: Coral host | place: Mexico:La Bocana,Puerto Morelos, Mexico | collected 2008-11-13
GATGATGTTGATATTATGTAATGTGCAGTTGGGATTTCATTCTGATTTGATGAGTTTCATGTAACTCTCGTACTGGAATTTTAGAGCCAAAGTAATGCCAGTCAGCAACCATGGAAAAGCAAAAAGCAGCTTCAATTACCAATGGAATTCAAAAAGCACCCTGCCACACGTTGCTGCCGAAGGACTGTCAGTCTTCATGTTGGAGACCTCAGCACAGAAAAAGATATGCCGACGCACACAGGTGTGGCAACAAAAACGCTCAAAAACAGTTTGGAATGTGAAGATGAAGATGTTTTTAAGTTTCAAGATGATACTGAGCCTCTGACGCTAACATCCAGGGGTTCTCGGCCAAGTTCCAGCCCATCCAGAAGAATCGATGTCATTGTAGTTGTCCAGTCTTCAATAGAAGGCATCCCGTCCTCTGGCACTTCAAACCTGAGGGGGCGGCACCATAAAGATTCTTCCCAGAAAAAAAGCTTGTGTTCATTGAGGCTGCAGCTTCAAGGAGGTCAATGGAAGCTTGATGGTCTCATCAGCTGCAGTGTCATCAAGAGCCTGGTTCTCAGAAAGCAACATGGCATTGATGATGCTAAATGACACCATAAGGTTAGTCCAAGAAACGCAAAGAGTCATTGGTTTGAACGCTTTTCCTTTAATTCCACGTTTTGATGCATACCTTTCAAACCAGTCTTCCAGTTGATTGGCATATCCTTCTTGATTTTCGCCACACATCGCATCTACCACAGACTGGGCTGGGTGCAAGCAGTCAATGTTGCCACCCTCCATGGTGTGCAGGGCCACATGCTGGATTAAGTCCTGTGGATTTTTTTGTTTGCGTGTGATCATTCTCAAAGTTGCTTTAAAACCATGAAAGCACAATCACATGTAAGTCACAAATGGGGCTAAATTGCATATTCATTTTAAAGTCCTTGACTAAGCGGGTGTCGCCAGTCATTCCCTTGATCTTCTTCTCATACTCAGTGGCCAACTTCTTTGAAGGAGAGGGCGTAGAGATCTCAGATACCTTCACAACTGCTGAACCTGAGTCTTCGCCAGGCTCAGACTTTGCTTTGCACAACTTCGCCTCGATTTGCTTCAAGAGTGGAAGCTTGCCCTCAGATGACATCACAAAAGATGAAACTGTGCGGCAATCCCTGCCAAATCAAGACAAATCGAGACTGACAATCCCTGTCAAAACCTTGAGCAAAAAATGTTGATAAGCACAAGTTTCAAAGCATTATGAATAAATCCTACATTGATTTTGTTTTTGGATTTCCAATTTCACATCAATGCAGCTGCAGCCTCCAGCTACATTGAAACCCCTAGCTGTGAGCATGAGATGTTGATTTCAGTTTCCAATTCCTAAAATCAAATCAACACCTGGCCTCAAAACAGCACTGAATCAATGTAGGGCGAGCCTCCAGCTACATTGAACAAAATTTTGATTTCCAAAAAAAATCAATGTATGAAGTATGGATGGATCATCAATTCCAATCGAGCGCGAGCCTCCAACTCCATTGACTTTTGCCAGCCAACCTTAACTGCCGGCACAGAAGCATTGATTTCTATAAGTACAAAAGCAAAAGACATTGGTTTGTGATGTGTGGACCTCATTCAACATTGATAGTTGAAAAAGTTGTGATCATATGCATTTATTTTGAAATTCCAACTTCCAACATGTCATCAATTTTTTCCACACCAGACCAAAAAGTACATCGATTCTTAGAATCACCAAACCTAAAGTACATCGATTCTTAGAATCACCAAACCTAAGATAAATCGGTCCTTAGAATCCCAAACCTAAGATACATCGATTCTTAGAATCACCAAACCTAAGATACATCGATTCTTAGAATCATCAAACCGAAAGTACATCGGTTCTTTGAAGTTCAATCCTTAAAGTACATCGATTTGTTTGAGAATTTCCCCGTGTGACATCTATTTTTGTGGGCCATCCACTGAGCATACATTAATTTTCCTGTCACTACTGATTTGAAATCTATATCCTAAAAAATCAAAAAGTCATCCTAAAGTGAATTGCGACACCCTATGTTGTAACGTTTAGGGTTTAGGATTTAGGGTTTAGGATTTATTTTGTTTTTAAATTGAGCTTTTGCAAATGCAAGTTGAACAAGTTCCAAATCATAGATTCAGAATTTCCAGCATCAAATCACAAGTGACATCATGACAACTGGGATGTTGACGGCCCATTTGACGGCTACCCCTTGAGCATCCAACCTCAGGGCAGGGATTGAATCATGATTCATGATTGAATCTAAAAATATCTAAAAGACTCAGACCCACAAACTCAGAGCAGTCAGGCATGGTTTGGAGATTTTAATTGAGGTTGTGAGTCTTGTTTGAATGGACTACTTTTGTTTTCCAACGGCCAAGCACATGTGTCACACTTCCCAGTGGCTATTCCACCTTTCACCTCCCGGTGGAATATGATAATTGATGGCATTGTTATCTCCTTGCTCCTGCAAAAATAGCTTTCAATGGATTTGCTGGGGCAAGGCAATCAAGCACGCTTTGGTGCAAATTGAACCGTGGTGCCCCAATCACAGCAGCACCGGCCGCATCATGCCAAGGAAGTGGTTGCAAAATGGCCTGCCTCCAGAACCTGTTCTCTGCGAGGCCTTTCAAATAGTCGATCGCTTGGTTGTAGGATTGTCCATAGGAAGCTGCTATAGCAGCAGCAAGTTTCTCGCATTGATTCTTGAATGACTCACCATGAGTGTGCTGTCTCCTCAAAGCAACCAGCGCCAAGTTAAGCAGCAAGTACAAATCATACACATTTAATTTCAAAAATATTTCTGAGTTTGAATCAGTAAGGTCCAAACGATACGTCCCCGAAGGATCCTTCGGGGACGTATCGTGTCCTGGCCTGAGTGTCCTTAACTTAACCGAGTTTCTTTCCAGTTGGGACCAAACATAGCAGCTGAGCACGGCTGTAGGGCAAAACAAGTAAGGGCTTTTGGGAGAGCTCGCCAGATGATATCCATTTCTTGGCCAGGCAAATCACATCGTCTGCAAGGGAGTCTCCACGCCAGGTCCCATTGTCCACGTTGCTTGCAAGCACTTCAGGAAGATCTATCAGGGCGGCAAAGAAAAAATCAAATCAGAATGCGGCGGCTGGGAAGCTGATAAATCAAAAGAGGCTGGGAAGCCAAAATATATATAACTTATAAATATGTATAAATAATTATTTTCACTATAACATAAATCTATTTTGGGTTGAAATTCTCCAACCATGAATGATTGGTAAATAAAAGCTGTCCTTTACGACAGAGCAGGATGAATGCATGGTTTGCGGTTGCGTCTTCAAGTAATCCACCTTGCAGCTTCGTCCCTTGTGGAGACCAATGGTTTTTCCAATCCCTGGACGCATTGAACTTGCTAATGTTCAATTCCGTGGTTGAACCAACCCATTGGCGTAGCCCCGGCCTTTGCAATTCCTGCTGTACCACAAAAACCGTTGAATCTGCATCCAGCAACCGGGTTTCATTTGCTATCCTTCGGGCAATCACGCCCCACAGGGCATCAATCTTGTCATGAGTGTGGGACTTCCGGAGGTATTGAAATGTAATCATTCGAAACTTCCTCCTTGAAATCAAATTTGAAGCATACAACAACAAGAACTGGTTCTTCAGCTCTTTCACCGTGTTGTCCCCAAGCAACATCAAGTTGCTTGGGAACTTGGTCCCACGGGATTGGCAGATTCTCCAGACTCGCTCAATCCCTTGGGCGATGAGCTCTGTGATAGTTGAAGAGCCATGTTCGATGCACTCGTCCAGGATGCGTAGCTCCAATGTATATCCTTAACTTTGCCCACTTCAATTGGATGCAATTAAGATGGCAACTTGGCATCAGAGAAGGGAACTTTTGAAGACTTATGGAGCTCAAAATTCAACATTTCAATTTTCAATCCGACCACAAGTAAGTTACGCTCGAGTGTCCGAAAATCCACAAGCCATGGAGCTTGATTTTGGGCCTCTGAAGATTCGCCCTGAGATTCAAAGCACAACCACCACCATCACTGAAGCACAACCATCACTGAAGAAGAAATAACTGCAAAGCATTAATACAAGCTAGAAACACGAACAGTGAGTCAACAGAAAGGAGAAGAAGAATCATAAACTTAAATCAAGGCGCAAGGAAGCAGTGCAACGCAAACCCGGATCACGAGGAAGCCGGAACTTCCCTTGATCCATCCCATCAATCTGACGGACCAAAACATCTGACATAGGGTCAAGGCTGGCTTCTTGCATCATCCACAGCAAAGTTCGATCCTGGTATTGCTCTGACAAATGGCGCCTGTATTCAAGCAATGTGCCCAATTTCTCCTCAAGACTTTTTGCAGCGGCCAAATCCCGCTTGAAGTGAAAGCATTGCTCACACTGGGAAAACCTCAATGGCTGTGAAGTTGAGAAAAGAAATATCACGCTATTGCAAAAAGCAAACATGCAGAGCTTGACTTCAAACGAGTCCGAGGCACATATTGGCTTCTCTAAAGCGGAGCACATCTTTCCATCGCTCATTGTAGGCCCTCATGAAAGTGGTGTACCTGTCACTGTGACTGTGGTGGGTTATCATTAAAATTGAAGGGTACCTGACTCTAGTATCTGTCCCTAAAACTACTCTAGTATCGTTATCATTCTAGGAGATGATTTTTGTTATTTCCTGGGTGAATCCAAAAATCAGTGGGAATGACTGCATCAGAGTTGCGACACGGCAGCGGCGCCAAACAATTGGCGTGTTGATTGGTAATGTTCGTAAAGATCTCGGACAGTTCCAGGAGGTAAGTACTTGGTAAGCCGCTTGCTGTCAGGTGCAATAGATTGCCAAGCTACCCCCCGTCCCGGGTGGTCCAACCAATCTTTGAGCTCTTCAACGTCGTCAGTCTCCACGTCAAAGCTAGGATCATCCTTAGATTGGCCACGACGAATGAACCTGTTCGGAAGGGTCTCAGCAACGCCCTCATAGAGAACTGACAAGAAGGCATCAACTGAATAAGCTGCCTGGCGCTGACCTGCATTGACCTTTCCGACTCGAAGATCAGGAGCCAAAGACAAAGCCTTCCTCAATCTATTGATGCCAATGCCAATAATCATACATAGGCAAGCCCTGCCACATTCCTTGTCCATAAACGTGATGGTTTTGATATTCTTCAGGTTGATGTCGGCCATCTGGCCATGTAACTCAGCACACAAGTCAGGAAGCAACATCAAGTTGGGGAAATTAAAATGAAGGGCTGTCATCTCCCAAAGTCAATATGCGATCCAAGAATCAAAGGAGTCCTGCTCGCACTTGGAAAGCTTCCAGAAAGACTCCACAAATTGCTTGCATTCCCTGCTTGTGCAAACCTTGAAGCAAGTCTTCAAGGCACCTCGAAGCAGGTCTGCACATATTTAGCTCAGAGAATTGATTGTTTGATGATCTCAAAGCAACTTCTTACGAAGGCAAAACTTTAAAGACTTTGAAAAATTAAATATAGCCACAGCCAAGAATCACTTGCAATCAGACTTGTTGAACAGATTGATCAAACGCTCGGGATTCAAAGCTTGGCTCTGGTAGGATCTATGCGGCTTTGCTAACACTTTCTCCAAACGCTTGGAGTTGTCATACGCACGTTTCTTTTCGGCAGGTTTGCTTTTTTCAGCTGCTCTCTTCAAAAAGGATACTTGCTCAAACATCTTGAGTCCACTCCAGTTCAGGTGTAGCATTGCTGGCTGAGTTACTACACCTTCATCATCATCATCATCCGATTCAGATTCAATCTTCATCCCGGCTGCCGATGGTGCTTCTTCCTCTTCATCACCAAATAGAACAGCGCTGGTGCCAGGCGATGGCTTTGCTTTGGACCCCGCTGAAGGAGTTCTGGATCGATTGAAAGCTTCTTCGGGCTCTTCACCAAATAGACGCATGCCACCAGGCTTTGCACGAGGCATCAGAGGTTCCTTGGTGAGCTGCTCCCTCCTCCTTAAACGTGGTCTTTCTTCCGGCTCATCTGAAAATATAATTCTTTTCTTTGTTTTTTCCTCTGGTTCCCTCCTCCTTGAACTTGGTCTTTCTTCCGGCTCATCTCCAAACAAAGGCATCATGCATGCATAAAGTGATGTAATATTTCGAAGTATGCAAAAATGAAACTGTGTGTGTATCCAACGGTCTTTCTATCTCACATTTTTTGACAATGTCAGTGAAAAACGGAACATGAAAGAAAATAAACTTTGAAATATTTGAATGACATGATGATATCAATCATATCTATCTTTCCTTGAGCTATCATGGCCACATTGACATTCAAACGATACAAAGTTAAGTTACCTAACCCTAGTTTTCAATCTTCCTAGCTTCTCAAGCTTCCCAGCTTTTTGAGCTTCCCAGCTCATCAAGCTTCCCAGTTCTTGAGCTTCCCAGCTCATCAAGCTTCCCAGCTTCTTGAGCTTCCCAGCTCATCAAGCTTCCCAGCTCAAAGATTTTTTGAAAAAAAAAGCGGACACTTTTTTTCAATAGCGGTGGGCCGACAAGCTCTTAGTTCATGTGAACAACGCTTTGGTTGCCACAAAGATCTCAGTCAATGTGAACCTGTTTGTCAGTCGTGCATAACATTGCCATGAGGGCACAGAAGCCAGCACTAGGCAAGTGCATGCCATTACCACTCATCTTTGAGATCGCGTGATTTGAGAAGCCATCCATGGGGCGAACATCCTTAGATTGTTTCAAAATATAAACCTATTTCCAAGCAAAACAGGTCAAAGCAGAAACATCAAAGCAGGTCAACGCCAGAATGAACGTCTGAAGATGTTGAAACAATAGCCACTAACAGGTCAGAGACAAGGGTCAGTTCCCAGAGCATTAGCAGTTTGAGGGCGACAAGGGTATCCCAAAGAAGATAACATCTCCTTGCCAGTCCAGAAGCGATTGTGTTTTTTGGACCTTGGCTGTGCTTGTGCTGATTGAGAAGTCATTAAACTCAAAAAACACAATTTACAGTGAAGAATATCTGGCTACAACAGTCAATGTACAATGGACTCAGACTCAGTGGCTGGCCAAATCTTCACACCGGTAGTCAGCGTCATGAGGGCACCAGAAACCAGCTCAGTTCTACGCATAAATGCTGGGTTTGTTGATAAATCAAGAAACTGTTTCTCAGGAACTGCTTGTTTGTATTCGTCCAAAAACTTTGATGCGCTTGGGCACAAGTATGTGCCACGAGCATTTTCAACTTCCAGTTCACTAGCAGTCATGAAGATTTCAGGCCCAACCTTCAGTAGTGCATCTGGTGGACTCAATAGAATTCCACAAAGCTCTTGAAAACTAAAGCGAACAGACCACTCAACTACATTTGGGTCAAGCATGATCCTCCACAAGCGGATCCGGCTGGTTGGCTCACCAAAATTGGCAGGAGAAAGCCTTACGCAAAACTGAGAAAAACATCACAATGAAAAAGGCCACAACCAGAACTCTCAGCGCCGGGCAGAGCTTTCTGGATCTCTGCTGATTTTCCAATTGCTTCCACCAAGTAGGCATCCTGATTGAAAAAAAGTTTTTAGATAAGTTGTCAGATGGCGTTTTGTGGACTGTGACGAACTTTACTTCAAAGCACTGTGGATTGTCCTCATCAAACTCAGGCACATTCTCATGCAAGTTGAGCTTGGCCTTTGACATGAAGCTGGATGCAGCATCACGGACTTCCTTGACCTCCTGGTCCGCAAATTTCTTTTGTTTGCCAATCCTGAACGATAGACAATTGAGCCAACTAGCTTTCAACTTGAAATGTCACATAACTCAGCCAAGTAAAAACCTCTTCCCCTGCCAAGTATCTTTGAATGAGCGATACAAGGAGCGCCCACAACGCCAACAGTATCTTCATCAAACGAGAGCTTGCGCCTAAGGTTGGTCCATGTGGGGGATAGCAAACTCAAGACGGACATGATGTGAAACAGCTACAAAGTGAAGCCAGGGCACCTGTTGTCATGAGCAACACAATCAAACGCTTGTGCCAGCTTGCGCTTCAAGCAAGCCTTCGTCTTCTCTCGTTCATGGGCCAAAACATGTAAAACATCACCCATCAAACATGTCTCTGGATAGTGCTCCGCCAATGCTTTCTGACAAGCCTTATTTTTTTCAACCTCAGAGAGTCAGATGAAGGCTGGGAAGCACACCCTTGAGGGCTAAAGACAAACAATTTTTAGTGTCTAGTAGATGGCTGGGAAGTCACTCAATCTTCAACACTACGAAATTTTATATTGACGAAACAAAGCAAACTGACACTTGAACTACGCTGACTGATGGCAGGCTCTAGCCAAAGGGCATGCAGATTGTACTTCACATTCAAGTGAAAGCCATAACGTGCAACAACCGCAGAGTCCAGCATGTTGATGGCTTCGTGCATGCAATCAATACCACTGCAAACAGAATAGATTCTCCATTTAACATTTCCTCAGCAACTTATCACCACGCCATGTTGAGAAAAACAAAGATAGAAACCCACCACTAATCACTACAATGCGCCCAGGTTCGTAATCTCTGGGTCACAAAGTTCGACCCCCAGAGAATCTCACAGCGACTGAGTAGGACGTATGGCCACTTGTTCACATCGCTGAGTGAGGAAGGGATTGGATATGGTGGCCTCAAGCAATGTGCAGAAAGTGTTTTTGTTGTGTGATGGGACTCTTAAAACGAACAAATTCATAACCAAGGGGCAAAGTTGGAGGTAGCACCACTAAATCATCATCATTGGCAGCAGTGTCAGCGGCACTATCCCAGTGTGAGGCAGCAGGTTTCTTGTGGACTTTTCCCATTCCACATAAATTTTGAGCCACAGCTTGCCAATCGTCAATCCCAATGTGATTTGATTTTATCATCTACCTTTGCAACTGACTTGCCATGTTAGCTTAGCTTCCCAGCAAAGAAATTTCATGACACTGAGGCTTGAGCAGATGTTTGATGACCATGAATGAGCCCTGAAAAATGGGCTTGAAGCAGCGGTGCTTTGAATAGGAAAGTCTGAAGATTTGATGAAGAAGTTTAACAAGAAAAACCTCCAAGTGATGAAAAATAGAATGATGAGTACTCCCAAGAAAAGGCAACATTCATTCATAAAGAGTCAGACTTTGTTTTGAGGATCAGGCAGCACGCCCAGGCTTGAGTCTGTAGTTGGTCCAACCTCTGGCCAGCGCAAATTATATGAAAGACTTGCATGAGTTGTGACAAACTGGAACAACATGTTTCACTGCTAGCATACTGAGCCGTTCGCAGATGCCACCCAGAAAAGTGACCTGAGAAGCGCAAATTTTACATGATGATGAGAAACATCATAATGATGCACATGGAAATGATTGCACACAACAGCTTTGCGCATCGAAATGACATGGCAACAACTGAAACTGATCAAGTGATTCTGATGCCGCACCGCCACACATTTTTCTCATCCACGCTGTAAAGATATGCTGCTAGCGGCTGTCAAAGAAATTCAACTGGTTCTGTTCTGTGAGCCAGCTTGAGCAGCTTAACTTTTTTTGAAAATGCCATCCCGGCAATTGAAGAAAACCTTCCCGGCCGAAGCATGAATTGGCCCCATCCCATCAATGACACTATTTTCATTTTCCTGAAGCTACGTTTTTTAACTTTAGAATTTGGTGAAAAGACGTTGGTGAAAAGACTTTATACGCTTTTCAGATTCGATACCTTTTCAAATTCAGACCTTTTCAAATAAACTCAGCCTTGTCATCAGTGATGGTGACCGTCACACGCTTCCGTTTCAATCCCTGCAACTTAATCGTGACCGTTTGCTCCTCCTCAGGGATTGCTTGCTGGAGTGTCACTGCAGCTTCTGGAACTGCAACTCCCTGGCGCACAAACCCATGATCATGAGATCAATAGTATCACCACACATCATATTTTCATAGTCCTTGCCATCATCATGAATGTGATTGATGAAAATTATCATTACTAAGAACCAAAGTTTCATTCAATTTTCAACAGGCCCAAAACCTCAGAAGTGCATGCAACAAAGCCTGCCTGGTAAGCACTCATGGGAGGTGGCGCTGGAAGGTGGTTGTGCCACTCACCCACAGTCAAAGTGCAACCACACGTTGGGCAATCAACCTCCGCACTCGAAGAATCACCGGGACCTTGAAGTCACGTTGAGATCAATTGCAAATGACCATCAACAAAACTTCCAAAGCCAAAATAAAAGCATGGCAAAAAAAATAAAACATAAAAAAATCCTGAGCCAAGCGCTTGTCCCGGGATTGAAAATCTCCGATTCAGAGGCTTGCCAAATGGCGTCACCAGCATACACTCCTCTTCACATCAACTGACAAATGGAGATTGATGTTTGATGGAAAGTGACATGATGGCAAGTGACATGTGGTCTCCTGGCGCTTGGAAGTCTGCGGCCACATCGGCCAAATTAAGCTCCACCATTGGAGGGGCCATGGTCGACTCAACTGCCATTTGAAATCCCAACACAAACAAACCTCCCGGCTTCTTGAACAAAATGCTTTGGCATAAACACCACATATTCAAAGCAATGCTGCAATCAATGCAACTGAAATCAAAGCAATGCAGCTAAAATTAACCACTGCTGTCAAAATCACACTCTTGAAGTTCACTGAGATGGGAACAAAGCTCTGGCTTCCGAAGGTGGCCGGCGTCCATCCTGAATGATGCAATGTGATGACTCTGAAGATGGAAATTGAAACTCTTTCCCCAACAGTGACATGGCAAGTAATCTCTGAGGATGTGACATGTCTTCACCACCCCACAACCTGGTGCAAAACAGAATGACTTTGGTTACAAAATAAAGCTGCAAAACTCCAAACCACACCATGCCATGCCTGGTCAAAAAGAATCTGGGTCAGTCCCACCATTGATGAGTCGGATATCGATGCATGAAACCCTTGAGCCAATGAAATTGTAAAAGTTTCAAATTGTTTCTGCAAAAAATGTTCATTTCAATATTAATGATGTTACTCTCATTGAAATGATGTTTTGTTTTGCACACCATTCAATGTTTTTTCTGTGAAATCTTCCTGTGTGTGAAATTCAAGGGTTTCCCAATCTACATCAAATTAAACTAGGATACATCCCACAAAAGCCTTCCCAGGCTACATCAGATTAAAGCCTTCCCACGCTGCATCAAATTAATGCTTTCCCCGGTTAGAACAAATTCAAGCCAAACAAACTAACTCAAACTAAAGCCTTCCCAGGCTCCATAAAACTAAAAACCTTTCCCAGGCAAAAAACAGACTAAAGCTTCTCAAACCAAAGCAAACTAAAGCCTTCCCAGGCTACAGGAATAGAAAGCCTTGTCAAGCAAAAACAAATTACTAAAACCGTCTCAGCTTACATATTGTTATGAGCTATTTGTTTACCACCCCCCAGCCCTTGAAGGCATCTATGTTAGATTGAAAAAACCTGGTCAAGTCATTACTTTGAGGGTTGCCTCCCCAGACCACTAGTCATGCATTCCCAAAAAATTCCAAGATGCATGGAGAAAAGCAGCATCCAGATAGATTGAATTTGCATCCAGATGGATCGAATGTAACTTGAAGTTGGATGAGCTGGAGTGGAACTCCACCAGCACCTAGCATTTGGGCCCCCGATACCCGGAAGGCGTGACCTCCGAACCGAGGGAGGCTGTTGCCAGACTCATCTTGTCGGGTGACTGGAATCCCAGCTGCTTCGAGTAGTCCACGAAGAGACGAGATGATCTGGGGTTTAGTCATGATCGTGCCGTCGATGTTGGGCACCAGAGGAAAGTCCTGTGAGTTGCGGAAGGTAGGATGCACTCGTACTCTGCGAAGGTGTCGGTATGCTGCGTGCCAAGGGCATAGCGACTTGGTCTGGTATCGGCATGCGCATCGTAGTGTGCGGCTGGTCCATTGTCCAATGGTGTCAGTCTTGGACGAAGGGATGGTCAAGTGGACGGACTGGTCATCCAAGGTAAGGTGCTGGAGTTTGGATGCCGCAATCTCGATCTCCCTCATCATGAACCAGAGTGCTATGATCGTCACGTCCAACATGTGATGAACCTTCTGTGCATCAAATGGTTCGACCGTGTCAGTGATGGGGATAGTGAGGAGCTCCATTGGGTCGAAACTTTCTTTGAGAGAGCTGGGACCCAGGCCACGTCTGACACTTCTGATCGCATCTTTGATGGCACCCCGTAGGAAAGGCTCAATTGGTGTCTCTAAATGCCGAGCTTGAAAGCCAATGGCGGCCTGGTAGTATAGAGCTACACTGCGGTAGTGCCCCGCCTTCATGGATGCTCCAAAACAACGAATAGTCTCCAGTGACATGGGGAAGGCTGGTATACCCCAAGCCTTGCAAATGGCCCTGTATGTCCGGAATGCTTTGATGATTTTTCTCCGTTGTTTTGGTTTGTTTTCATGTGTTCCGGCTTTTGCTTTGTGTCTGACAGGCCTCACCTTGAAGATCTTCAAGTCGATACGCTGGACCTGTGTGGAACAAAACAGTCTAAAGAAGCTTGCGTGAAGAAGGCTTGGGGGTCCAATTTTTGAGAAGGCTGGGAAGTCCAAGGTTTTGAATGAAGGGCTGGGAAGTCCAAGGATTAAGCAAAAGGGCTGGGAAGAATTTGAAGGGCTGGGAAGTCCAAGGATTGCAAGAAGGGCTGGGAAGCCTAAGGGTTTGAAGGGCTGGGAAGTCCTAGGATTAAGCAAAAGGGCTCCACTGGGAAGTCTGAGAATAAGTTGAAAATTTTGATGATGGCCTTAAGCTTCAATCCCAAAGAGTCAATACAATAGCACGCCACGCCTCTTTCTGAAACTACATC
>OMLO01003589.1_pt1 | contig 12801 bp, 1 predicted proteins | sample 1674811 | NCBI WGS metagenome assembly OMLO01 (sample SAMN06265003, study PRJEB25207) | coral metagenome | isolation source: Coral host | place: Mexico:La Bocana,Puerto Morelos, Mexico | collected 2008-11-13
AGTAATGATTGGGCGGATTTTTGATACCATGAGATTGGCATCAACCAATATAGAGCAGTTGTAACGACCCTTCAAAATCTACGTCTTGGAAAGTGCTGCACAGTGTTTCCAACAACGTTAAGTAACGATGTCGGAAGGGAATGCACAAGCTATAAATATATTTATATATTTCCACTGACCCATTTCGCTATCAGTTAAATTACAGTCCCTTGTTTCACCGTGTAATTGAGGTCGATTACCTCCATGTTGTTTTGTTGCTGTTGTTTAGTTCATGACGAGGGAAAACTGGGGAGAGTACTCCTCTCCGCAGATACCAAGATAGTGGCGTTCAAACTCTTCAAGAGTCTATACGAGGTTCTGATATCTTTATTCAATTCATTGTATCAATGACAATCGTATGGCGGCTGGTTTGCACTGTCACGCCATGAAAAATAAAAATCGTAAGCATTCAATAAATCAAGTCAAGAAGCTGGGATAAGATAGAATAGTGATGTATAAACAGTCTCGTTAAGATTTAGGCCTGTGCGGTTAGATCATGCGCGCGTTATTCGGAAAAGTGTTCCATCCGAATTTATAGAGCTTTGTGTGGAGACGCCATGTTTGTGCCCTTCGGAGAGGCACCAATATGGCTGCAGTTATTACTCTGACTTCCGACTCATTGAAATTAATACTTCTTCTTGAGCAAAACATTGAGCGATAACTCCTCTTTTGACCTTCTCGAGAGCCTTATCGGGCCGCCATAAGTGACGCAAGGAATAAACTTGGAAATTCAAGCGTGCTCTGTTACAAAACGAGGAGCCCTGTCAGGCTTAAACGCTGTAAAACATCAAGTTCTTAGAAGGTCTTATATCTGACGAAACTAAAACTTCAGAAGGATTAGTGTTTTTTTATTTTGAAAAATGATGACGTCACATGAAAACCGGCAATACACGTTTTCCCATGGTTTTACATGGCGTTTATTGACTTGCCAGACGGAATTCGCTTGCTTTACATGACTTTAATAGAAACCTTTAGAACCTGTGTAAGGGGCGAATTCGCTTGCTTTACATGACTTTAAAACAAACCTTTAGAACCTGTCTAAGGGGCGATTTCGAGTAAAGGAAAGGCTATTTTCTCCCACTCAAACTATCATTTAAAATACGCTGAACGACAGCTTATCGCAGTGAATTGCCTTACATGAACCCGAACGGGCATTCCTAATGGGCCGGGAACACCAGTTTGTTTATTTTTAGTCATTGTTTCTTTATCTATCTTTTTTGATCATATCGTTATTTAATTTTAAATATTTTTCTCATAATTATTATAACTTTTTGATGCTTCGAAATGTTTCATGTTCCTGGTCAGTTGATTTGCTGCCAATTTATTTTCTATTGATGACCGCTTGATGGGCTCCTGCCGCTTGATCAGTAAACAAGGTTCAAAACCAGTTTGAACGGTTTCTGTGCTAATCAAACCAAGATAGCAGTTTTCAACCGCTCCGAGAAATTGAAATTTGCACGCCGTATTTTCTCTTCAATAAGTCAGTGTACTTCAACAACGTCAGCCGTCAGGTCTTTCAAGCAAGAGATCGCATTAATTCGGGGGTACATCCGAAGGCCGTATTTGAGGTAGTATGGTTTAAACGCAAGTATCTCGTTCGCGTTTCAATCAATCAAAAATCTCTATGCTCATTTCACGTATCTGCGTTTCGGGCTTATGCGTAAATTTTTTGGTGCTTTTCAGGTATAGTTGGGGTTAAATAGTTTTTCTCAAATGATAAGTGAAATTTATGGATTTGGTGTTGTTTTAAAATTAGAATTTGAAGTTAAAAATTGGTAAACGTATATCAAACAGCCCACCAACCTGGGGTGCCCTTTCGGGGGCGTTCAGCTGTCTGGTGGTGTTCCAAAACTTTTTTCTATTTTAAACCATGCTCAAACTTCGCAAAATTCACGTTTAGCCCCGCCTTAATGAGGTTTTTCTTTTAATACTTAGGGAGTGGTCAAATTACGAAGACGGAGTTGATGCCATTTTTGTTCGCAATTCAAGGAGAGACAGAAGCGAAATATCCAAAAATACTGAAAAAATGTAACACGATATAAAATACTACCGATACTTAAACATGATACCTTATGATGAATGAAAAAATAATACCAATGAGAAACAACATGTTTACGTCATGTTGCACTCACATGACAAAACATCTGCGATTTGGCTCACTTTTATGAGTCTGGTAAATTTCTATTTCCTCTCGAGTTGAATTGCATTTCGCTTTCGTTGGTTGTTTTATTTCTTGTATTAAAATTAAATAAAATTTAATATTCGCTAGGCTGTGCGAAAGACAATTTTCGTTAATAATCTTGTCAGATGGCGTATTCTTCACGGATAAACAGAATTAAATTAACCTAAATATTAGAGATAATCCTCTGTCGACAAACTAGTAACTGAAACAAAATCGAAACTTGGCGTTATTTACAAGTATTTAACCACGGATGAAAATTGACCAAATTACGGCCAAAATTGAAAAACAATGGAACAAATTTAACACCCGATGTAAAACAGATAATAAAACCGTTCATTCTGGATAGGAAATACCGACGTTATTTACTTATCAATGGTCGTGATGGCGTTTATTTAGCAGCTTTTCCCCGCCAAATGACCTCAGATTACGCATTCTTGGCGCGAATATGAAAAGAACCTTTTAAGCAATTAATACATTATTCATAAGTGTCTTCGATTTTGAAGAAAAAGGCTTACAATGCCTCACATTTGTACCTACACACCCAGCTGTCTTGTGTGGATTTTTTTATCGTGTCTTGTGATGTGGGTTCGAAAAGTGAGCCGCTACGAAACTGAAAATAGTATCAAATTAGCTGGAATTAAAAAAGGAAAAAATAAAAAAAAAAACATTGACCTCGTTTTTCCTGGCGGAAGAAAAGGCGACACATTCCTTCACGCATACTAAACTGCGATGTAAACCATGCCATGTTTATCTACTTCAAGTCTGCAGGAAATTGTTAAGTGCCGCTGAATATACCACCGTTTACTTAATTTACTGTAGGGTTAAAAAAAAAATTTGCCGAAATCAGGATAAACGGGTTTATTTATCCAGATCACTAATACGGCCGGATTATACGCCGCTGTTGGATTCACTCCTGGGGTTTTTAAACAAACAGGGCACAACGGAAATTTTCATTGTATAAAATTCACAGAACCAACCAGACGTTGGGTGGGGTTTCAAGACTTATTGGTCCAGGTCAGGTGCACGCAATTGTTATTTTTAGTTCAATTACACCTTGTGAACAGCTAGTAAAGATTCCCAGAGCCAAACCTGTGCAGTTGCCATAAAAGCTGTACAAATTGGAAGGTTGAGACATAAAATAAGCTTTTGAGGGAGTTGGACCTCATCAGGCTCCAATGAAACCTCACAGCAGGAGTTCCTAAGCTTCAGTAGTACTCCAGCCAACTAGCCTTGTCTTTCATAGCCTGCATTGGAGACGGAAATTTCCCTTAAGTATCCTACTGTTATGAGTCTGCCAGGCAGGTTAAGCCTTCCATAGCTTCTCCAATAAGGGGCAAGATCAAAACATTTCCTCCTTGATAGGATGCTTGGTCACTGCATCTAGAGGCCGGTAAACTCACATGAAGTCAGCAAGGGCAAAGGAACTCTCTAAAGTTAAAAAGTCCCATATTTGGCTATCCTATGCATAAGTTGTTAAGCCCAGGAAGGAAATATGTTGACAGTAATGTAACAGTTTAATGACTTTTTTTAATTTCCCTGTACCCGGGCCCTGAGAAAGCAGAGGACCCATTACAGAGATTCTCGCAAGGTTCACCCTTTTGGATGAATTAACATTTGGATAGCAAAGCAGCAACATCTATGTAAATGAGGTGCAAGCATAAAAAATTACCATGACATTTGTATTATTATTATGCCATGCTAATTATTACCATGTGGTTTTTTTAGCTTATAAGACCCTCCAACAGTCAATGAATAATAATAATTTGTACTCCTAATGCATACACTATAGGAAGAGCAACAGCTTGATAGATGGCCAGTAATTTTTTTAGTTTTATCCTCAGATGTGATTGTTACAATTTATCAGGAAATATTGTCAGTATTTTTAGGAAAAAATTACACATTTAGTTGTCATTAAATCTCCTACTACTAGTACTGATATTAATGAAAAACCCCCACAGGAAACCATCTTGAAGAAAACTTCAAGACCATTTTAATATATTCATATTTTCTTCCTTCTGTGCAAATTTCTCTTTCATCTCTTCCAGTAAAGACAGGATAACATTATTTTGCCTCCTGTTTCACCTCAATAGTCAAAGAAAGGTCACATTTGATCACACAGCCTAAAATTCCATGCTTTACCACAGCTAAATTCTATTTTTAAAATTTTAAACCCACCCTGTTTAAGACTAGACTTAAAGTAATTGATACCATCATTTCCTCAAGGTATTTTTTTACACCTCAAGTCATTTCAAACGAATTCCCTAAAATGGCATGGTTGGGTAGAATGCAATATCGTTTCTTGCAATAATCAAAGCGACTGATTCCTGCACACGCGACAGTTACGTCAGGTAAAATGTGCCTTGACCTTTATGATTTCAACAGTCCCTTAAGGGCATCCTTGCCATTTTGTCAAAGGCAATAACAATAGCCACTTTTTGCACAATAAACAAGAATCTGCAGGATGAATAAACGGGATATTGTACATGCAACGCAAGTAATACATTCCAGACTGTGCAACGGGAAATCATAAAAGCTCTTAATCCCAAATATCTATAATAAATAAATTTATCATTAAGCCAGCTAAACTACTCAAAACCACGAGTTTCAAAAGTTCAATATTCAACTGTTTATTTTTTAATTGTGCAAAAATATTTTACTACAATTATGATTGTCTAGACCCAACGAAAGTGTTAGCGAATACATTAGCATCATGTTTTGTAAACCGCAGATCGGAATAAGCGAGTTGGGTTTTGCTTCAAATTATTATTATACGACGATCCGACACTTCACAAACACTCTACTATCCATTTAATTTCTCTATAAACGCACAACTTCCTCTAGGCAGAGGCAAACATAAATGAAGACATCAAAATTCTGGAATAACATCAGAAACTTGCTAGTGGGTTTTAAATAATTTCCTGGGTCAAGCTTTCTTCTCTTGTTCGATTGCTGAAACGAGAGAACATACAGGGTGTGTCAGAAAATATCATAGACACACTGTAAAGGAAAGAATTCTGAAGTTTTAAGACGATAGTTAAATGCCTTCGCAACCGAAGTGAAGATATACAGGACTCGCGCTGTGCAAAGCAGCTCGCAACCTCCTCGAAAATAATGACTGCGGAATTTAAATAACGTGTCGCTTTCGTTTCGATTGCATGACACACCCCTTGGTAAGGAAATTGCGACTACGCTTTAAATTTTCTAGCCCCGATAAACGAAAATATTCAAAATACAGCCAAAATTATGCACAAACAACTCACTTTCTTTTGTTGGGAGAGGATTTTTCTCCTGGGTCTCGGCGTGCTTCAACTTCGATTTGTCGAATTTGGTAACTTCGGACACGTCTGGTTTATCACTCATTTTCGCGTGGAGCTGTGGAAAAATATCTTCATAAGAAACTGATAAATAAAGTTCGAAGAAAACACGTTGTCAGTGCAAACGAAAGTCAGACAAACGTGGTTACCTTGAAATAAATTCACCGCACAACAGACAATCAATGCGTTCGCTCTGGTCTCTTCACAAAAATGATACCGCTTAAAATTCCTACTGCTTGGCTCTTTATTCATTGGCCATGTCAATCAAACACCGGAATATCGAACACGTGATATCAAAGGTGTCAAAAGGCCAGATGTCAGCTGAGACAAGTAGAATTCATGGATTCACGGAACGTGCTCAAATAAGGGTACTTTGTTTGTCGCGAACTCGGTCCAAAAACACAATTTCTTCGATATGAGAACCAAGAAGACTTTCTTAGCCGTAGTAGACAAAATTTTAACAAGAAATTAGAATTTTTAGTGAACGGTTTTGAAATAGGTGGCAAACATTGCCATGGCATGGAAAATGTGTTGAAAGAATTTACCTTTATGGCTGGAAGTTTTGTGATATTTTCACACAATTTTCTCGAATAAATTATTGACTCAAGGAAAATGGGTTATCAAAAACTTAATATAGATTAGAGGATTCGGTTAATCCTTGTAACTGTACCTTATGACATAATTCTGAATACAAAATTTCCACTTTTTGAACGACGAAAAACCATTTTCTCTTTTCATTTGAACCTGTCACCCACGTGGGTTGTCAAGCAAAACCTGAAATTACGTCATCGGGAGAACGAGGCATTACGAGTAGCAGGAATTTTGATATTGATCACCACAATTCTCGAGTTTGTTCTTGTCAAAGATGCGTCATTTGGCAAGGTATTGCCATCTGGCAGTTGTTCGAATCTTAGCCGTTTGAGATGAATGAGAATTTAATGTTTTAAACTTTTCTTTGGGCTGAAATTATGAAATTTCAACCAGAGGCACTTCATTATGGCGGTGAGTCTTTCCTTTGCGTGTGCGCACATGACGTCGCGTTTATGCATACAATAATACACGCCATCTTTCTTCATGCCCTCGTTTTCTTATTTCAATCTCGAAGGGGACACTTTTGTGTTTCTCTGCCTTTCTTTTTATCGCCATGGTCATGGGGACGACCATTCTAGATGATGCTGGTTAGAAAACGTCGTTTCATGTACTTGTTGTTTGGTGAACTGAGCTCATTGTTGTCTCACCGTAACCCATTCTCTCTCTCTTTCAACAGCCACTCTGGCGGAGTTGGCTCATCGTGAATACCAGGCAGGGAGCTATGACCGCGCCGAACAAATCTGTATGCAGTTGTGGAGACAACAACCCGAAAACACCGGAGTTTTACTTCTTTTATCGTCCATACACTTTCAATGCCGTCGATTAGATCGGTAGGTCAGATCAATATTCCGTTGTTGTGAGTGTTTTTGCGCTCGCAATCCAAAAGTCTTTCGTGTTTTATGACTTATTTTTGGTGAAAAATGCTCCAATGTAATATTCGGGTTATTTTTCCCTTCTTTCTTCTAGATCGGCTCATTTTAGTACGCTAGCCATAAAACAAAACCCTGTTCTTGCCGAGGCCTACTCTAACTTAGGCAATGTGTTCAAAGAGCGAGGTCAGCTGAAAGACGCGTTGGACAATTATCGCCATGCTGTAAAGTTAAAACCGGATTTCATCGATGGCTACATCAACTTGGCCGCGGCATTAGTAGCTGCTGGTGATTTAGAAGGGGCAGTGAATGCTTATGCCACGGCACTGCAGTATAACCCGGTATGAGTTTGCGAATAATCTCTGCCGTCATGTTTGTTTGCACTAAATGACGTGAATGTTTAGTTACGAATCTCTCTGGAGGTTTGTAACTGTCGCTTTCTCAGCTGTGTTTCACAACTGCTTAGGAAATATATTTGTGCACAGTTTCTGCTTTGTTGTCGTGGAATTTCATAGTAAAATTGATTCTAGTTGAATTTTCTTTCGTTCATTAACCATCGAAGCCTCTATTGTTTTGTGCAAACAAATTTATTCCAATGTCAGTTGTGTCGCGAAGAAACATGTTTTTCGCTGATGCACTACGGATACGTTTCGACAGTTTCGAGAACAGTGTTCAATATTTCCTAATTGGCACCAGGGTATTATGAAATTCTTTCCATTCTGGTATGTTCCGAGACCAAAGTCTTTTCTGATTAACGCGTGGACTGTGAAATAAGCCAATTCTGTTCTATCGCGTTTTTGTTTTCGTTTGAATGCTACAAGGTGGAAAGTTTCCTACCCTGCGATTTCAGTAAGTACATATAGATTCGGTTATATTTGGCCTGGTTCCTGCTTGTTACACAAATCTAAAAAAGCAATATTTGGCTCGGTTTTTATGAATGGCATGTACTTGAATAATACGAAATAGGAACCGCCTGCTTGATATTTCCTTGATACAGATTGACTGTCTGTCAATGGCTTGGCATAGTTTCAATTTTTATTGGCCTTTACATGCAGTTGACCGCATTTAATTATTATTCCACTGGTTCATCCATTTAGTCAGGCCATTAAGTTCTAAAATGGGCAAGAATAAACATGATTGGACTGGAGAGGTTTAAATTGAATGGGAATAAGATTCCAAACCTCACAGGAAAAAAATGGGATAAGGGTGGGAGAACTGTACTACCTCTTGGCTTTGTGGAAAATGAGGGTCAAACAATGTAAAGTTTTATTTTAACTGTGTAGTTCCAGCAAATATGTGTGCCTCCCCCATGAAGGGGATTTAGTATAACACCCCACCCCCCAGGAAATTCCAATCCCATCTGTGAAGTGAGTCTATTTTCTGGAACTACACATTGATGTTGCTATGATTTATGCCATTAGGATCTATACTGTGTAAGAAGTGATCTGGGGAACCTGCTGAAAGCTCTTGGTAGACTAGAAGAGGCTAAGGTATAGTAACTGTTGCATGAAAAAGTAAGGATTGACATTTATGTTCAAGGCAGTCTTGTCTGTACTTGACTATAAATGTTTCCCTTTGCGAGTTTGTGCTTTTCTTAGGGAATAACTTTCTCTGATGCAATAAATATCAGTTGGGGTGGACTTTGCACTGATGGCTTGTTGTATCAGGTATCCGTGCTGGAGAATGTGAACTTAGTGTTGAGATCTGCGCACCTCAGCTGATTTTTATTTTGAAGTTTTTAATGGACATGCTGATGTCAACACTTAAATTCCCAAGAATGTTAAACAACTTATTTCTCCTTACAACAGGGCAGTGCTTTCGGTTAGAGAAATTGTATTTTTGTAAAATTAGTCTCTAAATTCTCATAACAATATTATAAGAAATTTGAGATACTCAGTAAGGAGAGTTGCTATTTCAATCTTGGGACTAAGAGTTATGGGAATAGTCTTCAGCTGTGTGTGCTCCATGTACATGTTACACTTACTTTACTGTAGTGGAATTCCCAATGCATGAGAGTGACTTTCAACAAGCTCTGCAGTTAAACTATATTTCCAAAGATAGCTTTGATTTACATTACTTTTCATGACCAGTCAAGCTGTGGCAAGCATGTTTGAATGGTTGATTGGATTGTTTCGCATTTTATTCAATTACCTTTTTTAGAATTGTGGAAGTTTTTCATTATTTTAAATCGATGCCTTGAATAGAATTGACATTACTACTGTTTTTTTTTACTTGCACTTGTATAAATGCAGGGTTATTGGAAATACTCTCATAACATGTTGAATTTGGTTGAGGGGAAGGGTTGTTATGGCTTGTGTGGTTTGATTATTCTATGCTTTACTCAATTGTTTGGGAGATATTCAAGACCAACGTGTTTGTGCAAATTTGTTTGGACTGTATACCAGTGTATTAGCTTCGTAAAAGGAAGAATTCAGTCATATACATTATCTTTTCTGGGCTCTCAGGTGATTTCAGATTCTGTTGGCTGGCAATATCTTTCCAAGCAAAGGCACAGTTGTGTTGGTTAGCTTTGCAGAGTATCGGTGATCAGCAGTTGGTCCTCGATATGTTGTTTCTTGATCCCTAACATTCAATCTTCCCTTGTTTTCCCCTTTTATTTATCTCTCCCAGTAAACTTATACAGGGTACGTACGGTCTTGATGGAGTACACCGGCTGAAGGGAAACCATTTGCAGAAAGATGAACTTCTCAAAGCACGTCTTTGGCCCTTTCCCATACTTGCTTTCCCTGTCTACCATGCTTGCCCAGTTTGCTGTTACAGACTTCTCAAACAGAAACAGGAGTTACAAGTTAGCGTTTCACCTTGTAAACTAGCACTTCCATTCGAAGCTTCGTTGTTAATATATCAGAGTGAAACAGTTGTGGGGTATCCTGATTGCAAGTAGTTGTTTGGCAAATTTGTCAGTAACTGAAGCGCTGCCCTGAAAACTCCTGTTTCTGGCTTGAGTTGGCTGCTTGCATCCTTTTCTCTTGGTCATGTGGTTGATCTCATACCTTGGAAGAAAGAGAAACAACAGTTTATCCATTCAACACCTTGTCCCTATTAGTACGAGCTCTCTGTTGCCTTTGCTGCACAATTTCTTGTTGAAAGCGCAGCCATACGTAGCATGGTCGGGGAAAGACCTGGCAAGGGGAAAAATTTGATCAGCTTTTTGTCATAGTCTTGTGTGAAGAATGAACTTTTTGTCTTGTCTCCTCACAGTAATGGAGTGTTGGGCTTTGTGGAAATAGATTCATATGCCCAGTTATTGAGCATCTGACTGCTTTCCTTTGAAACAAATGCACATTTGTGTCAAGTGTGAGTAGTGTAAGTTGCAATCACTGGACATTTTGGGTTCTGTTTTTACAGAGGTAAGAGAAGTTGTAAACTTACATTTTGACACATAATTGCATGAAATATTAACCTGTTGCATTTGGCTAAGTTCGAATTTGTGTAAACTGTTTCTGTGAACAACTAGTCTGCAGACAAATAGATTAGTTTCTGTTTTGGAATTTCCCTTTGATATGCACTTGTGTCACAATGCTACTTCTTTGATCTCTATTTATAATCTGTGCCGAGGCAAGTCAATTTTGTTCTTCTCTTGCACATGCTCTCTGAAGGCAGCCGTGTGCTTTCTACAAAGGGACAAGGTGTTCTGTGAACTAATGGAAACTATAATCTAGCATTGCATTTCAGCCAAGAAAGGACAAAACAAGAGCCCAACAAAACTGTTGGTGAAAAATGTCGGAATAGTATTGCGTTGTTACAAAGGATGAGAACAAAACCATGATTGTCTCTTTTTGCTCTCTGCTATTGCAATCTGTTTTGCTTGTGTTTGTGTATTTCTTGTTTTTGCTTTGAATTTTTTCTTGCTCTCTGCTGTTACTCTTGCTGCCCTCTGCTTTCTTATTGCTTGCTTTGCCTTTCCCGGCATTTTGTGCTGTCCCCGTTTTTGCTGCTCATGTTTAAATTGAAAGGCGTGCTACTTGAAAGCAATAGAAACACAGCCCAGCTTTGCAGTGGCGTGGAGTAACCTTGGCTGTGTCTTCAATGCTCAAGGAGAGATTTGGTTGGCCATTCATCACTTTGAGAAGGTAAATGTCTTTGAAAAATATAGCTTCATAGTTGTAATCGTTCATAGTTAAGCACTGACTTGTTATCTACAATCATGGACAAAAGGTTTGGGACAAATTTGCACTTTTGGAGCTTTGCACACATGCAAGACGTGAATATAGTAGATAAATGTTTGATCAAGTTCACATGTAAGACTGATGTGACAAGCATTTGCTGGGTGGAATGAGTGAAACGCTAAACATTTTCAACAAACTCTCAAGAAAAATTCTTGTAGCACAATTTTACTTTGTGTGCAGTTTCAGAGACTTCCTGAAAAATTGAATAGAATTGTGTTTAGATGTACATGACTGAGAAACAAATTACATTGCACTTGTCCAATGTCTTGACAAAGTTTCTAAGAACTGGGTTGCAAAAGAACAAATCCTGAACTTATTTTGTTTGTCATAGAACTGTCAATAGTAACTTACATAGTAAAAGAACAGCTATGTAATAATTTTATACTTGTAATAAAACACACAGTATTGATATGTTATTTGAATGTCTTTTTCCCTTTTAAGGCTGTCCAGTTGGATCAGAACTTTCTTGACGCATACATCAACCTTGGCAATGTTTTAAAAGAGGCACGAATTTTTGACAGGTTGGTGTTTTATTTACATAACATTTTAATAGTCTGTAGAAATATCACTGGCTTACATTTTCCTTATTTGTTATTCAGAGCTGTGGCTGCTTACCTGCGAGCCTTAAACTTGAGCCCCAATCATGCTGTTGTCCATGGAAACTTGGCTTGTGTCTATTATGAACAAGGGTGAGCTTAGCAAGCAGTGTTTTGAGGAGTTGTAATATGCATTTGTCTAGTGATGAATCTGAGTGCTTGCTGATAACAATGATCTGTTTCATTTTGTTCCTGCAGACTTATTGACTTGGCAGTTGACACATACAGAAGGGCAATTGAACTTCAACCAAACTTTCCCGATGCCTATTGTAATCTGGCGAATGCTTTAAAGGAACAAGGAAAGGTGAGCAATCATCCTCATTCCCTTTGAGGGAGGGGCAGTGGTCTCATGGTTAGTGCACTTGTCTCCAGATCAAGCAGTCTAGGTTCAAGCTCCTGCTGGAGACATCCTGTTGTGTTCTTGGGCAAGACATTTCCTTCTTGCAATGCCTCTCTCCTCCTAGGTGTATAAATAGGTGCGGATAAGTTTAATGCTGGTGGGGGTAACGCTGCAGTGGACTAGCATCCCATCCAGGGGGGAGAAGAAACACTCCCAGTGACTTCTTGCTTCTGAAACCTGAGATAAGCTCTGGCCTGATGGACCAGTGTGCTTGTGTGCAGACTGAACATACCTCATTCCCTTCGAGTTATTTACCCATTATAGTGAACTTTTGAAATGCTTTAATAAAATTTTGTAACATATTCTTACATTTCACAGAAATTCTGGGTTGCCCAACATCATTTTGCCCTTATAACAAGGGCAAAGGGATCTTTTTCGTGACCTAAGATGCTTTTGTATAATAATCTTCACTCACTGATTGTAGTGTATTTCCCCCCAGGTATCTGAAGCAGAAGAATGCTACAACACTGCATTGAGATTATGTTCCACCCATGCAGATTCCCTCAACAACCTAGCAAACATCAAGAGAGAGCAAGGAAAGATTGAGGAGTCAGTCAGGCTGTATTGTAAAGCTTTAGAGGTACATCTGTCATTTCATTCCCCATTTAAGGACGTTCGCG
>OMLO01003591.1_pt1 | contig 12799 bp, 5 predicted proteins | sample 1674811 | NCBI WGS metagenome assembly OMLO01 (sample SAMN06265003, study PRJEB25207) | coral metagenome | isolation source: Coral host | place: Mexico:La Bocana,Puerto Morelos, Mexico | collected 2008-11-13
CGGAAGGGCCCCACACCGTCGTGGTCCCGTCCCGTTCGACCATCCCGTCAGGTCCCGCGTGGTCCGTGGCGTCATTCGTTGAAGCCATGCGTTGAAAAGCCCCACGGGTGTCAGTCGTCCCTGACGAAAAAACAAGACGACAAGAAAGGGGGAAGGTGAAAGTAAGATACCGGTGATTTGATGTGATTTGTAGATATCTTGAAAGTATGATGTGTTACTCTTCTGCATTATGATTGCTATTGTGATTGAAACATTTTAGTCAATTCTTGTCATGACGTTCTTATGAACAAATATGTGTTAATGAATATGTGATGTTATTGTGATGAAAACTATCTATGATGTTAGTATGAAGCATGCACAAAACCTTAATTTAATTCCCACACGTCACCTGCACAAAAAAGCAAAAAAAACAGTTGACACCCGATGCAGTCGAATCATGCTTTCATGGGCGTTTCAACCCAAACCCGAACCAAACATACTAACGGGTAATTTGAACCTCCGAATGGTTCAGTTGCTCCAACGTTCCACAGCTTTCCTCGACTCCAATTTAATGAATTCGACCTGGGGGATGGTGATTTTTCTGCTAATTTTATGTCCAACCCCCCCCAAAATGAAGCAACACGTATACCTTCATAACACAAAAAAAATACACATCCCCCTGAAACCAACAGCGAGTTTAGCCCTCAAAATCAATGGTTGGAAAGTGAAACTTCCTTTTTGGGATGGCAAATTCTCAAGGGCCTGGTTACTTGATCCGAGGGTACATGATTTCAATCTGTTCTGAATCATTTTCGGGCCCAACTTTTCAATCCCTTGCCTGTCCGCCTGTGGCGGCACCGAAGGGATGAATCTACCCATCCGGTCAAAGACCTCAAGGTGCGGATGTCAACAAGCGAAGGTTACTTTCAGTGAACAGCACTAGAACAATGGGCGGGTGACTACTAGTAAACAGCTTACATAGGGTCCTGCCAAAACACTGTAACAGTTGATTTTTTAACTTTCGCCTTAGTGTCCTGAGGTCAGAACTTTGAACCGTGCCAGCGTCATGCGTGCTCCGCTCCAAACTGCTAAAAATAAACAACACCAACGACAAACCTGCAAAACACAACGGATGCATCGGAACCTTCGAGTGCAACACGCGAATGCTTACAAGACCATCTGAGGGCCATGATACGCAACATTGAAGCTGCGGACTTTACCTGATTTTGTAACCAGAAGTTTATTGATGATTTGATAAACCAACTCCCCACTTGTAAACCTAGGACGATTTGAGATTCCGGCCGTCCACAAAGTAAATCCAAGGTTTTTTAAGGAGGTAGTTCGGGGTACATACGAGCCAGCCCAAAGTTTGAAACCTTTAAGTCGAGCCCATTTTAAAAACATGTTCCAAATCCAAGATTGTTGTGCCAAGGATTGGTATGTGACTTCAGCCACCCGACACTGATCTTTCAAAGCGTATGTAGTCCCAACGCCTTTTACATAACCAATGTTGACTGGGGCAAATGATTTTGAATGCAAGGTAAAATCGACATACAATTCCAGGGCAGAAACTTCCCCACAGGATGGCGTCGGCCACTGCAACTGGGATGCCCAATCAATCACTCTTTGCAAAAACAACGGCGGGAAAGGACATCCATCTGGAACCCCCCCAATGCGATACAAAGAACAAATAGCAGCAGGAGGAATCAAATCTTGGAAACTTTTTTCCCCCTCTTCAACTTGGGTTTTTTTATGTTCAGACTCAGCTACGTTAGCAGCTTGATTTACAATCACATCTTGAAGGGTTTTCAGATGCTTGCGACGGATTTCGAGTTGGTGAAAGCTCTTTTTGTTAGACACAAACAAAGGAGCCCACTCTTGGACTGCATTTTTGGCAAGCTCGTCAACTTTGTTATTCATCCAAGCTTCCCACTTTTGATGTTCATTTTTGCACTTTTCCACAGCAACATGTGCAGCCGTTTTCTTAGCTACAATCCAGTTGGGAGGTCTGTGCGACACCTGAAACCAAATCTGCCCCCAAATGTCCTGATGATCAGAAAATTTAGGTTGAATACCAGCGGACTTACATTCAATCAAATACCAAAGTTGGTCCAATGCTAACTGACAATCCGAAAAGATCTCAGGTCTAGAAACAGTGGACAATACTTTGAGAATTGCATATGACTCGGCCCTAAAGGAATTCATGTCAATCCCTGGTAAAGGTTCAGCAAACAATTTTTTGGAATCAAAGCTCAGGAAAGTGCACTCAACTGCTGCCATCCCGGCTAACGAATGCACAAAATCGTTTTGCCAGAAAGCGGATCCATCAGTGAACACAATCCTCACAAGATCACACAAGGTCGGAATGGTACTGAAATCCTGAACCAAGGCAAGTTTGTTTAATCGAATCAGGGGACGAATATCCAACGGCAAGAGGGCCAAATTAACTGTAGAGAGGCCTTGTTTCTGGGCCCACTTCAAAGTTGGTTTGGCCCCAACCCTAGCAGATTCAAACTTTGGACATTTCAACAATCTATGTTCACGAGTTTCCGGAACACCACACTCTTTACAGAGAGGAGAGATGGAATGGTTGAATTTAGAGAAGCTTGAGTTTGTGCAAGCTTTTCCTGCCATATGACCTGTCTTTGGGTGGCCTTTTGGCAAGGCAATGGTTTACGCTACTTTCGTCAAAAGATGCGAGGTCAAAATCTTTCCTATGACGACTCATTTGCGCAGCATAAAAGGACCAGAAGGTTCTAAATGCCTTGCGAAGGTACGATCTAGAACAATTAACCCAATTAAATTGGAATCCAGTGTCATGCAACAACGTCCCATCACTAGATGCGGTCCAGCCAATTTTGTTCAAGGCAGTCTGGAAAAAATGAGCGGGACCTTTAGCCTTTCCACTACCCGTCATGTTAAACAAGAAATCAACTTTTTTGGAAGGAAAAAGGGTGAAAAACCTTCTCCAAAACAAAGCCGTTCTAACCACATGGCGAAGTTGCGGATCAAGGGGGGTGCCATGGAACAAGCACGACAAAAAGGCACTAGCACATGCGGAACCCTTTCCAAGACCAATCACAACCGACGATCTAAGGCTTTTCCAAGTCCAATTTGAAACCCCAGTAATTTCAGATCCATACGCAAAGGCCCCGAAACCACAAGCCTGAACCATGGTGGACCTAAATTTTTGAGGAACTTTCAGTTTTCGGATTCTCTTCAAAACCCTTTTGGCTTTAGCCAACCTTTTGAACTGCGTGGGAATGGTTCTTTTCCTACTATAATTTTGATCGCGCCCAAGGTCAACCACATTCGACTTGGTCTCGACTTGAGTATCATGAATCTTCACCTGCTTAAGCCTGTTTTTCCAAGAAGGATTAGTGGTCCATGTCCAACTTTTCCCTATGGAGATTTTCATTCGCAATGCATCAACAACCTTTTCCAAACGTTGGGTAGCAGGGATTAATTTTTCGGGAGTATTGGCAATCAAACCCCAGTTGTCGGCATAACAAATAGCAAAAGCTTCACTGGTGAAATTTTCAATGCTTTTATGTGCAAACCACGACAATGCCGCCATCAGTGCGACCGACATTGCACAACCTTCAGCGATGCCGTTTTTGGCTTCCACAAAATTACTACATGCACCCTTGACTTCAAAGGATCTACGCAACTGCTTAAGATGGCTAAACATAGCTTCAGCATAAGCTCTAGGTATTCCCAACTTCATGCAAATTTTCTTACAGGGGACCCAAGGAATCAGATTATAGCATTTCACCAAATCTACTATGAGTCCACAAATCCATTTTTTCTGGTTTACAGAACACTCGATTTCATTAGCTGTGAAAGCCGCAAGAATGTCAGCACTAATACCACCCGAAGTGGCAGCAACTTGAGGGGGAAGCTGCGAACCAATATGCTGTAACACCTCAAGACTTCTTAGCCTAGACCATAGTCTGTAGATCTTTGCTAAAATGGAAATGGGTCTGATGTCCAAGGGAGATCTAGGTTCGAAACCCTTACTTAAAACCGTGATTTTTGCGATGCACCATTGACTGGGCCAGGCCTGGCCAGCTTCAATTGACTGCAGGATTCTAATCAACCAAGCCAGTAAATCCCCTTTTATGAGCTTGCAATCTCGTGTTGAAAAGCCATCAGCACCCCTTGCGGATTTGGGTTTGACACCACGAAGACTGGTAGCCCAAAGTTCTTTTGACAATGGCTTGAAGGGACGCGAGGGGCAATCCTCAAGAGAGGTCACCAAATCACACGCTTCATTCCAGCGGTCATCAGTCTGGTTATCAGCGTCCCTACCCCAAAGGTCTGACCAAGTTTTATGTAATTGCTCATGCATGTCCTTGACATCGGCACTAGTGCGAGTCTGGCACACGATTAAGGGATAATCCGCTTTAAGCTTAACTGGTTCGTCAAGTTTTAAAAGGCCCCTTTGTTGACATACAATTTTCCTAACTTGCCCTTGGAAAGTAACTGGTACATTCGGGTCAAAGTCAATGCGATTGCGTAAATGAAGTACAGAAAGCCCCTGCTTCTTCCAGGGTACTCTTTTCACTTCACACTCAATTTGCCATGAAATCGTCGACAAAGGGGGGGAGGCTTCATCTCTAACTTGGTTGAAGCACCACCTACCTCCGTTCGCAATATCTTCCACAATGCAGAATTTTCTGTTAACATTTTTCTGAAGATAAAACTCGTTAAGTTCTTTCTTATGCCAAGCAGAAAAACATTCGTAAAGTGATTCGACAAACTCCAAGGTAGGCGTGTTAAGAGGAACTGTGCAGTTCAGCTCAACACCAATCCACGAGGCAAACCCCTTGTGAAAGCCATGGCCATTGAGAATACACGTCCAAAGATTTTGACAAGCCCTAAAACCAGTGTCTGAACATTTCTGCAGTGCTGATTTCAGTTGTTGACTAAGAGCCTGGATTCTCCTAAGTTGCCTAGTATGAGCCCTGAGGCTACAATTAGACTGTGACAAAATGGGAGTGAATTCGCCATTTCTACCTGGTTTCACATTGACGACATTAGGTTTTCGGAGGAAAAAGGGATTACCTCTTCCCCTGCCAAAATGCCCCTCCGGAATCTTGTGAAAATTACCTTCAGGGTTGACGGCACTGTGCCTAAGTGTGTCTTCAAAAGCCAATGTGAATTGCTTTGCCGCTTGATCCATATCACCTTTCAGCAAAGAATCTTCAAAGGTCTGGGATCTCTGGGAACAGAACCAACTGGCGTTTTCGTCCAACTGACCCTCATCAAACATGAAACTATCAAATGGTTTAGGGAGTTTCCACTGTATCGTCGGTTTGAAATACGTGGGAATGTGGAATCCAGCCACCAAAAGGGGGTGAGAATCAAAATCATATGTTTCAACCACTTGGCAAGTCTTGAAACACTTACAAAGCTCGGGACTAGCGATGATATAGGAATGTCGATGCCCAAATTTGGAAGTGGGTTTGGGGTCCCTACCAAAGGTTTCCTTATCAAGAACCGCCAGGTCCTTCCACCCAAGGGCATGGAGCGTGTTCCAGGAATGGATAGTTTCAAGATCAATGTTAAGGTCACCACAAATAATGGATGGTCCTTTGAACTTGGAAACTCTGTCAACAGCTTGTGCAAAAATGTCATGCGTAAGTGACATGGAATGGGATGAGGAAATCCCAGCAACACCATACACAGTACAAATTAGAATCGCCAAATTATTCTGGACTTGAACAATGGTATCAACGAACCTAGTTGACTTGTACAAGTAATCGGGAGAAGGATACTGATATTTTCTAACGGGAAAATTCGTGATCACTGCCACCCCGCCGGCTCTCCCCCTCAAGGCAGTAGAGGCTTGTTGGGGTAACACAGGTTCACCGAACTGCACATTCAAATCATGACTTTTGAGGCGACTTCTAATGGATGCAAAAGCTGGTAAAGTGGCCGAAGATTCTGAGACCGTCCAAATGCCCCTACCCCAACTTCCAAAAACTTCTTCTTTTCCTAGCAATTGGGTAGGATTACAATTTCCCACCCACAGCACGTCTGAAGTGCAGCCCGGATCATCAATCAAATCATCATGGAAATTAGGGGGCCCAGGATTCAAGGCTTCACCCAATGACCAAAGAGTTGTATAGATCAGGAAAATCCAAAGACACAAATGATGGAGTTTGCAACGCCTGAAAATATCACAACTCAAAGGCTTATGATTTTCAATTGCAATTCCGGTATAAAAACAAAGAACACCATATCTAAGGCGGTTGAAAAGGGCCCGACCTACCTTGAAGTGAGCACCAATCAAAAAACATAAATGTACAATGTCACCAGCACAAACACCCCCCCTCCATTTACGCTTGCTTTGCTTTTTGCAACGGTGAGAGACGGGTCGATGTGCACAAGCTAATTTACGTCCAACCTGCGAGGTTCGTTCTGTTACCGACTCAACCTGACAGGATATGCAAAGACTATAGTACCATCTGCCACAAACAAAATTGGGTGTTTTGGCATTACCGAACAAGAGTGAGCACACACTTGATGTAGCAGCAGCCGGCCAAAAGTGGTGCAACCACCACAGCACACTGCAAAACGAGATCATGCAAAGGGATGCAATTTTATATTTGACTTTTTTGAAGAATGGTCTCAAGTTCCAGCGACCACCAAAAACTAATTCATGTGAACACCAATGGGTCCGACAAACAATCATACTAAAGGTGATCCAGGTAGTAAGTGTAGAGATTGCTACACCAGTCCATCCTCCAAAACTCCAAAAGGCACACCAGAGGTCTCTGACATGGGGCCAAGAAGAGCTCGAAGTCTGGCCGGTCACTACCTTTGGTTCAAAAGGAGGTCTCACCTGTTTTGCATCAAATTGGCATCTGGAAAAGCTGCTGCCACAACACCTACGAGAGGCATTCACACAACGAGTTTTTCCAACCGATTTTTTATTATTCCTATAACACCTGTTGGTGCTGGAGGAAATGCACATAAACGAATTTTGACTTTCATTGCCATCTGGATGTTTAAGGTTTTTGTGGGCAATGAAACGGCAGATATTGAAAAAACTGATCACAAATTGGATGCATTCACAACACAGGCTAAGGGTAAGGAAAACCACCCAGAACCTGAATAGGATCAACTGCTTTGTAGGCCAACAATCATATAGTCACGATGTCCTCTGTCTCTTGGCCTCTTCGGATTCATGTTTGGCTTCAAACTTGTCGAGGCGGTCTGTCAAAGCATTTTGCAAGTTGGTGAACATGCTCGACATCTGATTCAAAAGACTGGAAGTAGAAACTTGCACCGCCTGCTCAACACCAATGATTCTGTGTTCTGCTGCCACCTGACCTTCTCTGAGTGTCTGTACATCTTTGTTGGTATTGTGGATGGCTTGTTGGAGCACTTCAATCTGACTGGTGTGATTGGCCAACTTTGCATCGATCATTGCTTGCATCTGTCCCTGGATGGACACTTTGATATCATCCAGTCTTGACGTACCGGAATCCATCACAACTTCTGCAGGGGAATCACCAATGTGCTTAGATCGGAACGCAGCGGTGATTGGGACTTGAGGGCCTTTTGGAACATTTGCGGCCGTCTTTTGGTGAGGAACCACCACCACAAAATCTCCGTTCAGACAAAGATGCGACGACGGAGGTGCATGCTTAGCTGCAATCATCCATGCCGTGGATCCAACCGGTCTGATCGCCTTGGAACTAATCCAGCCCAAATTCTGCAGTGCTGAAGTTAATTCTGCCGCCTTCACGTTCACATTCACATGTTTGAGAATGAATAAATCGTCACCTTGTTCAAAACGTCCAATGTCCGGTTGAGGCAAATCAGGGAAGACTGCTTTCAAGACTGTATGTCCGTTTTCACGTCTGCATCTCAATGCCAGATTTTGAGGCATTTTGACAATCCCCAAACAATTGACCGTCTTCTGGGCAAGGGCCTTCATCTGCTGGATATCATGATTAGGCACATTGATCACCATGTAGTCTGGGTGTGGTTTCTTTGCATCATTCTTGGGTGTGAAATAGGCCCCATTCCAACCGGACCTCGTCAGAAGGGGATCGACATCCGTCTCCAAGACTCTAAAGAAACCATGGGCATAGTCGGCTTTGGCATGTTCGGCCTGCTTCTTGTTGGAAGCAAAAAACTTGATCGCCCAAGATCCCATAATGGTGGCATTTTTGATCTCTCCAAAACATTGACCAAGAAAAAGCATCGGCGACTTGATCTGATCCCAAGAATCGACTTCCTTTTTCCAGATAGAAAATTCAATCACCATTGCTGCCTGAGAGTCAATTTTGGCAGAATTCCTTTCATGGAAATCAACACCGACATCACCAAAGTTGACAATGGTGGCTGGGACCAGGATTGGAGTTCCTACCGCATCAGTAGCTGGAATCATTCTGAAATTGGATGTGCCTTTGAGGTTGGAATTCACATTGCCAATCGCTATGATAGCAAGATAGTCTGCTGACAACTTTGTTGGCGGAAGAAATCTTTGAGCCGATTCAAAGTGCATTATTGACACTCCTTTGGCATCTGGACCAAAAGATTCAGCTGGTAGTTCTGTCACTGGTTGATCGTTGGCTCGGAAGTAGGAGAGATCAACATTCACTTCATGCAAACTTGACTTTTTGGCCAAGTTGGACACCGATGATTTCAACGACATATTGGTGCTGGCTGTGCTGGATGACGCCTGCGAACCTTTGTCACCATGAGGATTCGACAACTTCTTGCTTTTCTGAAAAGACTTGAGTTCTTCAACCGTTACAAGGCGAATTTTCCCTTCATGGGCTAAGTTCTTGATGCCATCCCACTGCTTAGTCCATGTCTCCGCCACGAAAGTCCTAAGCTTGTCGACTGCAACACATGAGAGAATTGAGTCAATCCTAGCTTGGATCTTGTCTTCTGCAACGCCTCTTGCTGTCAATTGTTGGTGCAGCATCTTTTTGACATCTTCATTCTTCTTAACACCGCCTACCAAAGGGCAGCATCGAAAAGCAATTACACTGTTGGGATCAATTTGGCCAATGCTCAGTCTGGGATCAACACACTTGCCATCGACAATGGTGATGAGTGTCTGTGTCGATGACGAATGGGCCATGTATTGCGCTGCAAGATTAACCAAAGTAAGGAGCTTTGGAAAAAACTTCTCAGAGGGCTTGGTCTGAAAAGGAGACTTGACCCACCTTTTCACCCGATCGATGCCTGCCCATTCGGAAGTCCCAATCTTCATTTGGTCAGTGATTGAAACAGGTACGACAAATTCGACTGCAGTAATCGGCAATGGTTTGGACGCCCCGAAATTAATCTCATGATGGCCATTCATGTTGAGGCACTTGACCTTGGAATGATCATCAATCTTCTCATTACAGCAAAAAAGGCTCAACTCACATGTAGATTTCATGTCCGGAAACAAAAGCCCTAACATGTTGTGAATGGATTCGTCAACCTGGACAAGAGCAGTGCGGACTGACGACCAAATCGGATGCCTTGCTGCGACACGGATGGTCATTGGAACTGGCGTCACCGAAAGATCAGAATGTTCCGGAGGAAACGGAAGACCACACGGCAACTGTACAGTCGGAATCTCGGCAGGCAGCGTGACAGCTACTACACTCTTGATTCGAACTACAAACGACTCCAACATTCCAATGTGGCAACTAGGGTTGACTTCCTTGTCTGCCACAAACAACTTCATACAAGAAGTATGTTGTTTGGAATTGGCTTCAACATACTTCAACACGTCGATGCCCCTGGTGGTCACATCACCAATCATGAACAATTGATTCCCATCAGGCATGTGAATCTCAATTTTGAAAGAAGTCAAATGTCCAGCAATGATAATCCTATTGAGCCCTGGTGGAACACTCATAGGGGTCACTTCATGTCCATCAACAAATACCTTACAGAAGGATTTCGGGTTGGCAAGTGGCAGGACTGCTCGAATCATGGCCATCACATTCATCTGATGTTCAACAGCGGTCACTTTGAACCAGCCCTTATCAATAGCAACCAACATTAAGGACCGAGTCATTGGCCAAATTTTCTCAATGCCAGAGCCATTGATGGCCTCCATGAAAAGATTATTCCACGTGGACCAATGTTCAGCCATGGGAACAATGTCAACCCCCGAAATATCATTACCCTTGAAATGTTGGAATTCAAGAGCACATTCAAAACCCCAGGTATCATCAGGATTCCAAACCCTTTTGAAACCGGATTTGGAGGAAAACCCATTGGAAAGAACGCCACCTTCAGGGGGAGGAACCACAACCGTCTTTTCAATTTCAACCCTATGTTCAACCCTTGGCTCAGTATGATGATCTCGGTTGACAACGGCTCGAACAGCATCCCAAAGGGGATCACGCGATTTCCGGCTGCACGGATCTGCAGGGTTCAGCGGCACAGTGGATGCGTTCACCTCTAAGGAAATCGGATGCTCAAAACTCGGCAAACTGGGTGGATTCAGGGCTGCAACAGGAACAGAATTCAACAAACCAACTGGGGACCTGTTAGAACTTTCGTCTGGAGCATGTTGACCTGCATGACTGGCACCAGCATCAAACAAGTGATCTCGGTCTGTTGCCTGATCACCAGGGATCCTAGCAGCACTTCTCTTCACTAAAAATCTGAAATCTTCCACTCTTTGATGGGTTTTGGAAAGGCGAATCCTCTTTGAAGATATCCTCTCCAGAAGTTCACTCAAACTGAAAATTACTTCACCCCAAGGAGACTTGTCCAAAAGCGCTGCATGGGTCTTGAAAAGTCCCAACACCACATGTGGAATGGCAATGGAGTTTCCAACCGCTTTCCAGCAATCATACACATCCTTTGGAAGATGTAAAGTATCCGGCCAGTACATTGATGCGATGATTTCCCAAGGCGAGAAATACCTCGGTGCAATGCTCTTCTCTTTGTCAAAGTAAAGGACCGTGTAAAGGCCCTTTTCTCTCAAGATGTCATCCGGCAGGTCATGTTGCCTGCCGTAGCTGGCCATCACTGCCACCATGTGATCTTGCGAACCAATGCACCTTGACATGAGTACACTCTTCCCCTGCTGATGCTTCATCGACTTGGGCAAGTACTGCAAATTGGACATCTTCAGGAAAGCACATGTCGGAGGTGTCAGTTCCTGCACTTCATAGAGGTCCAAAAGATCATGAATGCAGTCACGACTCACCAATTGAGGAGAGCCGAAGGAGATTCTTGGAAACTTCACGTTCTCAACCCATTGGGCAGCCATAGGTGGAGGCTTGAGAACATCAGCCACCAAAGCTGCGATCCACCTTTCTCTCTTCAAGGGCAACAAAGGATACACTTCAAAAGTTCCAGAATGAGCTAATGTGAACCCCTGCATCTCAAAGAAAGACTTCAACTCCTGAAAGTGTTCATGCTTCAAAATGCCTGGCACGTTTTCAAGCTCGATCACTTTGACGCCTGTCTTCTTGGCCATGTAGACAACATAGGCAATAGATCTTCCGTCTCTGGAAGCAAGCCCCATAGTTCTCCCCGCTCCCGACCAAGGCTGGCAGGGAGTTGAGATGCATAGATGATGGATTTTCAAGAAACCCAAGATGCACCAGGTCTTCTTATCATATAGGTCTCCATGGATCACCACCTCTTTCGGTATGGATCCTCCACAAATCATGTCAAAAGCTTGTTGCAGGGATATGAGTTCCATCCCCAGGGTCCGAGCACAAGCTTCAGCAACCACCACATCATGGTCTAACAGCATTAAGGGCTTGAAGTCATTCTTACCCATCAAACACCGAAGACCTTGTGTCCATCCACCCAACCCACAACAGAATTCAGCGAATCGCGGATCCACTGCTTTGCCACTAGGTTGACGGATCACCCAATTGGTTGGCCCTTTCAAATCCAGACAAATGATGAGCTCATTGTGGCTGGTCTCTCTCGAAAAATCCCAAATAGCAATGACTGATCCAGTTTCGATGACAGGGGGCACCCCGTTCAAAAACTTGACCGTCACACAACCACCTTTAGATGAAAGACATTGAAGCCGGCATCTATCGGAAGAATCATGATGGGCAACTTCGAGCTCTACGAAAAAACCCCCCACCAAAGAGCTAGACTCATTGATGAGGTCTCGTAGAAAATTCATGACTGGCCCTCAGCTGAACACTCACACCAGCTGGAAGGTTGGGCCAAATGGCTTGAGCAAACACTGTAACAGTTGATCATGAAGGCTAACAAAGGGTCCCTTGGTAAAATAGTGATGATTAGTTTCTCAGTGTTGCAGGGTTTAGGCATGCCCCGAAGGAGACACGGAGACATGTCATTGAGATGATTCTGGGGATTTCCCCAGAAATGATGAAAGACTATGAGTCTTTTTTCGATACGTGCATCTATGTGGCCTTAGAAATGACCAAAAATCAGGGCTCAAGCGATTTATATTTCGGGAATCCAAGGCTCACGTTGAAGATAGTGAAAATCATTGGATAATTAGTATCATCAACCATAAGTTTGCTTCATTGAGTCAACATCAAGTTCAGGTGACCAGTGGGAAGAGAAGCAAAAACTACTACCTGTCCTTACTTGCAACACATCTTTGTGAGAGGCCTTGCGGGGGACATGGAGAAAGATGCATGCATGGGAATCTCTGAAAAAAGAATCTAATAGACAAATAGACATGGATTATGTCAGTAGCAAGTCACCTTTCACTTTCAGATGCATGGGTCTAGGTATTTTGAAATTATAAATTAGAATTCATAATATCGAGGAAGAAAGCGCATGAAACTCAGGATTACTAAGGTGTTTTTTGTTCAAGAGGTGAAGGAAGAAACATTACAAG